>FUFK010068756.1_pt1 | contig 37677 bp, 54 predicted proteins | sample 1021851 | NCBI WGS metagenome assembly FUFK01 (sample SAMEA51879418, study PRJEB19060) | metagenome | reverse complement strand
GCCCACAGTTCTTCAGGGACACGGAAGAGGTACTTGGCTGCGTTGGCCTTGGTGGAAGTAATTATTGGAGCGCCATCGAGCGAGGAACCCCATGCCTTCAGGTACTTAGAGAGGTTCCGGTCAACGTCAAGGATGACGATGCCATTGCCACGGATGCCAGTGAAGACACCAACAGCCTTGAGGTCAGGGTTGCGCTTAACCGCGAGAGCTACGTCGGCAGGGCCGAACTTCTGTTCGTAGCTGGCCTCTAGAGGGTTCTTGCCAGTGGCTGGCTTGCCCGAGAGCATCCGAGTGCCCTTTGCATAGATTGGGGCGTAAACGAGCCCTTCAGGCAGCGTCTTGACGAACTGATTGAAGTTCATGTAAGATTGGAACGGAATGTAAAACAAACCCGATTCGTCCTTTAGCTGCGGGACGGGTCGGGTGTTTTTTTATCCTACCGGAGGTTGACCTGGCGTCAATCGCGGATTACAGTATCAAGGCGTCCAAATGAGACGCGAGAACCAACACGAGAACCTTCCATGAAATTCTCTTCTGGCTTCCTTTCTGTTCTTGAAAGCGAGAACGAGGGATCATCTTCAGCAGATAATTATCTGCGCTACACGAAGCTTGAGCAAAGCAAGCCTGCAAACTTCTGTTTGCTTCAGCAAGATCCGCTTGAGTATTGGCTGGTTTGGGGCACTGCAAAAGCAGACGGCAGCATGAAGCCTTTCCGTTTCCTTGAACAGCCCTCCGAAGCTGACATTGAAGCTGAATTTGGCCCTGAATACGGACCTTGTTACAACTACGACCCTGCAATCGGTCGTTCTAATCCTGACAAGGGTGTCCGTAAACCTTCTCAGTGCCTGTGCTGGCCTGTTTACAACTGGGATGCCGAGCGCGTTCAAGTCCTTGAGGTGTCTCACATCTCATTGGCGCGTCAGTTTGCCAAGTACGGCCTGAATAAGAAGTACAGCCGCAATCTGCTGGATTGGGACTTCGAGCTGTCGAAGATCAAGGCAGACATGGTGAAGTACGAGCTTCTGATCGTTCCCCGCGATGAGGACGAGCATGATGAAGCTGCTATGGAGAAGGCTTGGCGAGCTGCGGAGAAAGCTGGTTTCGATCTGAACCGGATCGTGACTGGTGGTGATCCGTTCAGTGAGGCTTGATCTTGCAGCGGGGGCCTTGCGCCCCCTTTTTTTAGGTATATATTAGTTTTGGGTAGATGCGTCTATGGAACCACCCAAGACAGTTACGACATTCATGGAAGACGGGTGCGTCTCTGTGACTGTCGGTCATTTAACTGGGGTGGTTTCTAGCGCTCACCTTGTAGAGCCCAAGGAAAATCAGCTCCGTCAAAGGTGGCTGCAAGAAAAAGCCATTCATGACGATTGATCCACAAGACGCCTTAGCTGCACTGCGTCAATGGCAGCTGGAGCAGGACAACTCAGGAAGATTTCGTGTTTACAGGGATCAACATGGGCAGATATATCACTCTGTTACCCATATTCTGAAGAACACCGCCCCTCAATCACAAAAGGATGCTTTGGAGCGCTGGTCACAACGTGCTGGCAGCGGTTTGGAGCGTGACCTTGCTTGTGACCGTGGCACCGTTGCTCATGAGCATTGCGAGTATGTACTCAAGACCGCAGCCAAGTTGGCTCGACAGAGCGCTAACAAGAAGGGTTCATGGAAGGTCTGGGATGATGGATTGGCTCGCCCTCCAAAGGCAGTTACCAACTGGGCACTCAAGAAAGCGAATGAAGGATCACCGAAAGTGGCGTGGCCAGCCCGTGAGTACGCCAGAGGTTTATCCGACTGGTTGGTGAGCGGAAGCGTAACGGCCATTCATGCCAGCGAGTTCAGCGTCAGCAGCGACGAAGGGTTTGCTGGAACGGCAGACGCTCTGATTGACACTCCGTTGGGTCTGACGATCTGTGACTTCAAGACGACCAGCCGTGAAGCTGACAAGCCAGAGGCATGGTTGAAGGACCACCAGGATCAGCTGGGTGCTTATAGTCTCGCCTTGCGTGAACGAGCTGGGATCCGTGTTGATGCTGGAGCGGTGGTTATTGCGAAGCCAAACGGCAATGTCCAGCTGAGGATGCTGAGCGAGCTTGAGATGAGAGGTTGTGAGGCCCGATGGACGGAGCGAAACAACCTCTACAAGGAAATGCTGCTATCTGGCGAGGTGTTTTAGCCCTTCCAATCAGCCCACTCAGGATATTTAGCTTTCTTTTCAGCTAGGCGTTCTTGGTAACTGAGTTCCCATTCAATGTTTTCTCTAAACCCATATTTACCCCAAAGAGGGACGTAATATCCCAAAAGAAGCTGTAACAACGGGTCAAGCTCGTAAAAGGTAAGTAACTGACATGTTTTAGTTTCATAAAAACGCAAGTCTTCAAGCTCAATGGTATGAACATGTTTAGAGTATTTGCCAACATAGACCTTATAGGCTAGCGAATCTTGATTACTAAACGTAAATGTTTTTTCCATAAATCTATTAAAAATGCGTTCAAACATTGTGTTCCACGCGCAATCGGTGCGCCAGCTGTCAAGCTTATATTCATGTGGGTCCGACGACTCTTCTCTTGCATGTGCTTCCTTAAGTCCATTATCACGCATGTCTAGCAAGTCAATTACTTTTCCTTCTAAATGAGAATACTCTTTTACGCCGTAGGGTCCAAATATCTCACTTTCATTAAAGGTGTAATTTCTTAAAAAACGTTCAAAAGCTTCGAGCTGTGCTTCAGAAAAATTTTCCTCCTTAGAAGCGTAATAGTAAAGCCCGTGTCCGTTGGAGCGAGTCCAGTTTAGCCTTATCTCTCTTTCAATCTGTCGAACAAGTGTGTCAGTAATGTCTGCAAGATTCAACTCTTCAATTTCTAATTTTGCAACTTCTTCTTGTGACAACGAAGGGGCTGCACTATCGTCATTTTGTTTTCTTGGCTTGTAATCAGGGTTTTTGGTTCCGCAGTTGTCACAAAATTCTTGCGCTTTGTTCAGGATCGAATCGCAGCAAGTGCATTTACTAATTTGTACGACCCTAGTTTTTCTTAGTCCACGAGTAATGCTCCATTCTCTGGGATCATCTGGCAGGCCATGCTTCCAAGTATTGCCAGCCAAATCAATGATGACTGCAAATCGTTTGTTAGGTGAAGTTCTAAGGACTCGTCCAACCTGCTGTAAGTAAAGGCTTTCGGATTGGGTCGGTCGAAGAAGAATGGCAGCCTGTGCGTCTGGAATATCAGTGCCTTCGCTAATGAGATCTCGACTTGTAATGACTTGAATCTTCCCCTCTGCAAATTGTTGAAGGAGCGACTCTCGATCTGTTTTGGATAGCTTGCCGTGTAAGCAGGCGGAGGAGAATCCAGCTTCTTGGAACGCTTGGGCAGTGTGTTCAGCGTGCAAGACGCTACAACAAAAAACGATAGCTTTAGCGTCAGGACAGATGCGTTTGAAGTTATCTACGGCTTCTGCTGCCACTTGGGGCGTATCAAAGCGTTCAACGAGTTGACTTTGAATATATTCTCCAACTCTTGTTCCGACGCCTTCGGCAGTTACCGAAGCTTGGGGACTAAATACTCTGACAGGAGCGAGATAGTTTTGAGAGATAAGATCAGCGGTCGCAGGACCTGGAACGAGGATTTGGAACAAATTTCCTAGCGACTGTCCGTCTAATCGGCATGGTGTTGCTGTGACTCCAAGTGTTTTGGCTTTAGGCCATTTTTTAATGGCTTTTGTCCAATTATTATTGCCAGCAGCATGATGCCCTTCGTCAATGATGAGGATGTCGGGCTCAAAGGTAAGGGTTTTTCTGTTTAGGGACTGAACAGAGGCAACGATGACTGAATGCTCGGGATTGGTGCGTTCTCCCGGTGCGATCAAGCTGTGTTCAATGCCTAGTTTTGATAAAGCCCTGGAAGCCTGATCCAGAAGTTCTTTTCGGTGAACAACGATGATTGATTTTTTGCCTTTATCTAAATACTGTTTGACGATTTGGCAAAAGATGACTGTTTTGCCTCCTCCTGTTGGAAGCTGAAGCATGACTCTTGGCGCTTTGGTCAGCGCTTCGTTGATTGAGTCAATCAGGTTTTGTTGGTAGGGTCTGAGGGTGATCGAGCTTGGCATGGAAGAAGCGTTAGATGAGATTTACAAGGGGCGTTGCAATGTTGCCGTTAAGGCGAAGGAGATAGGCGTCTCAACTGAAGAGCTAAAACGCCTGTTTCGTGTTTATGCGATGCAGCGTCCTATGGACGATGATGTTTGGCGCGGAGACGTGGAACTAGGTTGGCCCTGGGTCTAAACACTCTTCCATAGCTCTACGTTCATAGAGCCGCTTTAGGCGTAGGCAGTCATTGGCGCGAACGTAGTTCCCCCAGCTTTCAAACAGAACTGCCCGAGCTGCTTCATAGCGAATAGCAGTTGGGAGAAGATCTGTTGGAACGCGGGAACCAGGAGCGGAATGTTTGTTGCCATTTAACAAGCTGCTCATGAGTTGTACTTCCGGTTGTAAGCAGCGGTGTGCATTTCATCCAGGGTTGCTGGAGGTTCACCGCCAGTGTCATCCCAAAGGTGTTGGGGCGTCGGGTCAAAGTCAAGTTCATTCTCCAACTGGGGAATGATCTCGTCTTCTAAAAGAGACCGCATTGAATGGGTCAAGTGTTCATCCATTTGATGACGCTTGTCTTCACGTTCAATGATGGCTTTGAGATCTTTGACGATCAGTTCGACTTGTTTAAATTCGTTCACCATTCGACCTCTTGAATGAGTTGGTTAAGGGTTTTAAGGGATTGGAGACTGGAGAGCTGACGTTGACCATCGCTGAGACCCTTCTGTAAGGCCTCAGGATCAGCGGTACGAACAACCTGCTCCATTTCTTGCTGAACGAGCTTGAAGCAGAACTCAATGCGCTCTGCGGGGTTTACATGAAGGTGGTTTGACGCTCTGGACTTCTGACTGCCAAGGATGAGGCAGAGCAGTTGATTGATGGAGCGGTTGCAGTCTTGACGTGAAATCATTTGAGGTTCCGGTTGCGTTCAGCAGCGTCAGGGATGGAGTTGTAATAGTCATCCCATTCGGCCTGGCGTTGGCGTTCTTCAATCTCTTCATCAGAGAGAGGCGGCCAGGGCTCTTGATATTCGGACGGGAGAAGATCGTCGATGTCGTCTGTGCGGATAGTCATGTCATTAGAAAGATTGTGAACGGTGCAGCCTGGGTTTGCGTCAGCCCAGGCTTGTAGAAGAGGGTTGTTCATTTGGATTCCTCCTTAGTTTTGGTTTGGTCTGCTGTTGTTTGGAGCGATTCCCACTTGGGCTTGAAATCGTCGTACTGCTTGCCGATCTCGTTGATCACTTTGTCGAAGGCTTCTTGGGCTGCACGTGCAGCCTTATTAACGTTGGCAGCGTGTTCTGATTCTTGGAACGCCAACTGCCGCAGCTTGACGACAACATCCATTTGACCGTCAACAAACAACTCTGGGTGGATGCCGTAGATCTTCTGCATGGAGTCGTCAGCGTCGTCAGAAGTGCATTGCCACTCGTGCAAAGCCTCTTCTACGCGCTCAGCTGAAGCGTAATAAGAAAAGGACTTACGCAATGCTGCAAGGGCATTGCGGTCATGCTCTTGGAACTGCTGGCGCAACCCATCGCGTTGCTTTTCAAGCTTCTGGCGTTCGGGCTGCTCTTGAAGCCAGTTGTAATAGTCAAGTGCCATTGGTTTGATGATGATTGGAGCGGTGTGAGACAAACGTCTCAGAACTTTTGAGACAGGCCACCCATACGGGCAAGCCTTTCGTATTCACGAACAAGACGTGAAAAGTCTTGAACGTTGCCGTCGCTGTAAGCGTCAATGAGCATCTGGCGGGTCATGCGCATAAGAGCGTCACGATCCTCCAGACTGATCATTGGAACGGGATCAGCTTCGATTGTGAGGTCTTCAATCTCACGGGATTGGTCTGCCTCATCCACGTCACGGTAAGCAGTGGCGCGGCTGAGGTTGTACTTGCGCTGAAGCGTTGCCGAGATGTCGGCTTTACGGAAGCCNAGATCTANNAGNCGCTTNGCGTGNTGCTGATGNGCNTCCTTCTGTTCATTGGAACGTTTCATAGGATGGTGGTCATTGGAGCGGAGCGGGCTTGGCCTTGACTCCACTTGTAGAATCTTACAGGATCAATCCATTCAAGGCAACGAAGCCATTCATGACTCAGCCAACTAAGACCATTCACTTCTGCCCTGATGAATGGGCTCTCATTCTCGAAGCTCTCCATTCATANAAGGACACCAATGATGGCCGTCGAGTTGCCGGTCGCCTTAATTGGGTGCGTGCCAAGCTGGAAGACTGTCGCGCTGAAAACTGCCTGATCCGACTCAGCGCATAAAAAAAGCCCCGTTATGGGGCTTCCTTTTTACTGTCTAATCCAAGCTTGGTAATTATGAATTCATAATCAGCCTGCTCGGCTTTATTGAACTCATAATACTGTTGCTCTAAACAGTAAAGAATCAGATCTTTTTGATCTTTAGAAAGTGGAGCAATCATCCTTTGGAGCGTAAAAAGGTGAACATCAGACAATCACTGGCAAGAACCCCGTAAGGTCTGGCATCGTGATACGTCATGAAAACTGGCTCATCAGAACAATCAACCGGGCTTCCGGCGTCAATGTTTGCGATGATCTGGTCAATCACTGCTATCTCAGCGTCTCCGCCGTCGTCATTCAAGCTGAACGACGTAGCGTCTCCGTTGATTAGATAGCTTGCCCAGTGAGCGGGCAGCATGTAATCCTCAGTTAATTGAAAAGCCATAATGAAAAGACCCGGCGATTAAGCCGGGTGATAATGGAGCGATTCAGGCAAAGGTGAAAACATAACCCTCAGCCGTGGAAGTGTGGCCGATCAGCTTCCACTGATCGTGGCCATTGTCGAGTGAGTCCATCCACTTAAGCGCTGCTTCCAGGTGATTTTCGGCAGGGCTCAGGCTGTGATCGTAACTGGAGCGGGTAGCGCTACGGCGTGGAGAATCTGCCCATGCCGCAGTGATTAGCCCGCTCTTGTAACGCGTGGTAACAGTGAAAACGTAACCCGCGCTATTCAGCATCTCCCACAGCAGACCTTTTGATCTGGGTTGATGGCTTCCGATAACAGCAGTGACCTTGCTTCCTAGTTCAATGGTGTTGTTCATTGGTGCGGTAAATAAAAAAGAGCCCCGGATTATTCCGAGGCTTTTAAGATGAACTGCTTAGTGGGATTGCACTTCTTCAGATAATCCACTTGCTTAAGTGCGTCATCCTTTGAAGTGTTCGGAAGATGCAAGATCTTCTCGTCCCGTGATTCTGTGATGCAGATAATCAGCATGGCGTGATCGTCTCCAATTTGTGGTGATAATTGGGGCGGATCCTGGCAGCGTAAAAAAGAAGCCTTTCGGCTTCCTTTCTGCTGCGTGGGGTTCCGTAAGTCACCCAACCGAGGCCTCCCGACTGTGGGATGCCTCGCCATACCTGAACTAGGTAAGCCATCAGCGGATCACCCGGACGTATGTCTGAGTGCCGCTATGGCTGAAGCTGGAGCGCTCACCCGCTGGCTGATAGAAGAACAGCCAGACAGATGTAGCAGCAGTTACCGCGATCAATGACCGCGTGGCGAAAGTCTCAAGCGTCATAGCTCAAACCTCCTCCTTAGCGTCACGCTTGCGCAGTTCCTCAGTCATCAGACTGATCAGCTCTTCCTGTGTGGAGCGACTCAGACGGTGAACCACGTACTCCTTAAGGGCATCTCGGAAGGTGCCGTAAGGAAGACTCAATTCGATGCTGTCGCCGCTGGCCTCACAAGTAACTGACAGGCTGCTGCTGTAAAGCTCAATCCGACCACGTGTGATGGCGTGGTGCGTTGTTGTCTTGGTTTCCATTAGTGGGAATCAGTAGCGTTGGCTTTTGCTCTTGTCTGATAGCGGCGCTTGGAAGCGCTGTGACCGCGTAGAAGTGCTGCCAGGCCTGACGGGATGAACCCGGACTGTCCGGCAGATCTTGCGATCCGCTATCAAAGTGCTGTTTTCACGCGGCAGCACCACCGAGACCCACACGTTTCGGCTGTGGGTAGGACCATTGTCTGAGGGACGGGGCGCCCTGTTTGTTGCTACCAGTGTACCACAGAAGTGGTGTTAGTTACCAGCGCTGGCTGAGTGAGATAAACTCTCTCCCCCTCGCTGATACTACTATTGTAAGGCATCAGTGGGCACATGGGGGGTAGTGTTGCTGTTATTGTAATACTATGTAACAGGCGGGGAACCTAAACATATATCTGAGTAACAGCACTCGTGTAATAAAAAAGCCCCCTAGGGTGGGGGCAGGGGTCTGAAGTTGTGAGCGTGGGGATCAGTCGCCCTTATCTTCGATGGAGATCTTAAGTTCGGGGGCTTGAATGTTGACGGTCTCAACAGACTCACCAATCACCCGTCCGATGGAATCAAGAACTTGGCTTGCGGTTTGCAACTGCCCTTTCTTCAGAGCCTGATGGAATAGTTTGGTGCGCATGTGCTGCAAGCGTGACAGCATGTTTTCGCGGTCACGTTGCCAATCTTCTTCATTCCATTCTTGAATAGCTGACCAATCGCGCCAAGCGGTAGCGATTCCGACTTGTTCTTTTTCAGCGTGATCGTAAACAAGCGCCCGAGCAGACAGTCCGTCTAGCTGACGTTTGTATAAACGTCGCCTACGGGCCTCTATGACAGCGTCAGGCGAGCGTCCGGGATTCATTGCATATTTGACTGCTGTTCTTTGATGTTACCCCGTGCCGCGGCCATTTGAAGGGGGGTAGGGGTTGAAAACCTGTGTAATGTACTAGCTATGAGCACAAAAGCAGAGCCCGTAAGCCTGAGATGGGCACAGGGCCAGGTTTTTTCAAGCGACAAGCGCTTCCGAGTTTTAGTTGCCGGTCGTCGATTCGGCAAATCGTACCTTTCATGCGTCGAGCTGCTTCGTGGAGCGCTTAACCGACCCGGCGAAACCTTTTTTTATTGCGCCCCAACGTATCGGATGGCCAAAGATATTGCTTGGCGAGCGTTAAAAAAGCTGGTTCCGAAGGTTTGGATCCACACGAAGAACGAAACGGACCTACGAATCGAGCTAATCAACGGTTCAACGATCGAATTAAAGGGTACTGAGAACGCAATGGCGTTGAGGGGCCGCAGTTTATCGGGCGTAGTGCTTGATGAGGCGGCATTTATGGATTCAGAGGTGTGGTTTGAGGTGATTCGACCTGCTTTGGCAGATAAAGAGGGTTGGGCGTTGTTTATTTCGACGCCAGACGGTACAGCTAGCTGGTTTTACGACTTGTGGTGTTATGTCCCAGACGACGAAACAAACGAATGGCAGCGATGGAGCTACACAACGATTGAAGGAGGAAACGTCAGCAAGCAAGAGGTTGAAGCAGCCCGCGCTCAACTTGATTCGCGCACGTTCCGCCAGGAATTCGAAGCGTCCTTCGAGAACCTGACTGGTCTAGTCGCCATCAGTTTTTCTGATGACAACATCTCGACAGAAGCCAAGGACATTTCGATCCAGCCGCTGCTGCTGGGTGTTGACTTCAACGTGGATCCCATGTCTGGTATCTGCGCGGTCAAGGATCAGGACACGTTGTATGTGTTTGACGAAATCATGCTGACGGGTGGGGCCACGACCTGGGATTTTGCGGAAGAAGTTACCCGTAGGTATGGGGTGGATCGCAGGATTATTGCTTGTCCTGACCCAACAGGCGGAGCCAGAAAAACGAGCGGTGTGGGCGTAACGGACCACGCAATCCTCAGACGCAGTGGCTTTACGGTTCAAAGTCCTAGATCGCCGTGGAAGATCCGAGACAAAATTACAGCGGTCAATACTGGCCTAATGGATGCTTCTGGAACGCGAAGGGTCAAGATTCATCCGCGTTGCAAGGAGCTGATCAAGTCGTTGCGGACGCTGACCTATGCTCCTGGAACGGGCCTACCTAACAAAAACCTAGGAGTGGACCACGCCTTTGACGCTTTCGGGTATCTTGTGTTGCAGCAATTTAACCTTGCAAAACCCGAAACTTTGGGGCCAACAAGCTACCGGCTCTACTAAGCTGTTTGGGTAACTTTGCCAAAAGGCGAAGGACAAGTCACTTGCAGCGGATCAGGTGTGAGGAATGCGGGTGCGTGAGCCGGTTCTAGTCCGCAATCATTTGAGCCGTTAGACTTGGCATGTCGTCGTAATTTGCGTCATGCCTGGTCATTACGGAGCTGGTGGCAAGAAAAAGCCCAACGGCAAGAAAAAGGGCATGAAGAAGGGCAGCAAGAAGATGCGGTGCAGCTGTGGCAAGTGAAAACGTCCCAGTAAACAAAACGCTTTACGCCCGCGTAAAAGCTGAGGCGAAGAAAAAGTTCGCGGTTTATCCGAGCGCGTATGCAAATGCGTGGCTGGTACGCGAATATAAGAAGCGTGGTGGCACTTATCGGAAGGCAACCAGTGGCGGAACGAAAAAAACCACGAAAACCCGCAAAACCAAAAAATAAAGGCCGTGGTGGTCTTGGCCGATGGTTTGACGAGAAATGGGTCGATATAAAGACCGGAAAGCCTTGTGGCCGCTCCAAGGGTGAAGACAGGGCTTATCCAGCGTGTAGACCATCACGCAGGGTGTCAGATAAAACGCCAAAAACGACAAAAGAAATGAGTCCAGCTGAAAAAGCTCGGTTTAAGAAAGAAAAAACAGGGTCAAAGAAAATTTCTTATCAACACCGACGGCGCAAGGCGAAAAAGAAGAAGTCTTGAGATGGCTTGTGGGTTGTGAGCGGTTAGAATCAACCGTATAGACCCTTCCTATGTCTACTCATGGCCATCCTTCGCGGAGAGCAAGGTGCGGTCCAGTTTGACGCTGCTGGCTCTTCTAACGCCACCATCGTTGGAACCCGCAGCTGGACACTGAACATCACCAAAGACACGCTGGACGTTACCGATCACGGTGATACGTTCCGCAGTTTTGTCGGCAGCATGATCAGCGGTTCTGGCACCGTTGAGCTGGTGTACGACCCAGATGCAACCGGTCAGGCTGCATTTATTGAAGACGTGATTACTGCTGCAGACCCTGCAGACGCCACGTTTGAGCTGTTTACCACCGGCACTACCTCCGGTACTGACAGCGTAAGCTTTGCGGGCATTATCACCAGCATGGATATTGCATCCACTGTTGGCGATTTGGTCGTTGCCACCTGCAACTTCGTCACCAGCGGCGCCATCACCTCCAACCTTGAATAAGGTTTAGAGCGATGGCAGAGCGCAAAAAGCGTAAGCGTGGTCCCAACCTTAGTGTTGGCCGTGGCGAGAAGCTGCCTGCTAGTAAAGGTGCTGGCCTGACCGCTAAAGGTCGGGCTAAGTACAACCGGGAAACGGGTTCTAATTTGAAACCGCCGGTTACAGGCAAGCCAAAGACAAAGGAAGAAGCTGCCCGTAAGCGTTCTTTCTGCGCTCGAAGTCGTAATTGGACTGGTGAACGGGGTAAAGCGGCCCGTCGTCGATGGGGCTGTTAATAACTCAACTCTGAGGTGTCATGACTTACTCCGTTCCTGGTCTCGTTAGAACGCATCTCGTCAGCTCTTCCTACATGGGAAGTGTTGATAGTCCGTTCACGCGAACACGGGCTGTGATCGACCAGATGAAGGGCTGGGAGATCATGAAGGCCGTGACTTCTGGGACGGAGTATTTGCGTGAAAACTGCGAGACATTCCTGCCTTTAGAGCCTCGTGAGGACTACTCCGCGTATTTATCGCGGGTAAATCGCTCTGTTTTTACGCCTTATACGCAACGTCTGCTGCGGGCAGCCGCCGGGTTAATCCTGCGGAAACCAATTAGCGTCCAAGGTGATCCGTATTGGACAGATGTCTTTAACAAGGATGTTGATGGTTGCGGCTCAGATTTAGATGAGTACGCTCGACGACTCTTGATTTGTGCCCTGACATATGGGCACTGTCACACGCTGGTTGACTTTCCTGCGCCTTCGGGCGCGAGAAGTCTTGCAGAGGAGCGTGCTCTTAATCGTCGGCCCTATTGGATTGAGGTGGATCCAACCAACGTCTACGGTTGGCGACTGGACCGCGAAGCCAATTACGGAAACCTTACGCAAGTTCGGATTGGCGAAAAGGCAGTAGTTCCTGACGGCGAGTTCGGCGAAAAAGTTTATGACCAAGTACGTGTCATCGAGCCAGGTCGTTATCGCGTCTTTCGTCAGGAAGAGCAAAAACTCGAAATGCAAGGGCCATTTCCATATCCCGCTTCGTTCGATCAATCCGACGCTACGTCGGAGTATGAGCTGGTTGAGTCTGGCGATTTCTCGCTTGGGCAGATCCCACTGGTAACGATCTACGCGAATAAAACCGATACGTTGACCAGCAAGCCACCGCTACTGGACATTGCTCACCTCAATCTGGCCCACTATCAACGGCAAGCGGATCTTATCCACAGTCTCCATATCGCTTCGCAACCGATGCTCGTCCTTGAGGGCTGGGACGATCAAACGAAGGACATGGCTATCAGCGTTAATTACGCGATGGCGACCCAGCCGGGTAATAAGGTCTATTACGTGGAGCCTGCGGCAAGCGCGTTTGAAGCGCAATCGGCGGAAATCCAAGAATTACAGCAGCAGATGGCGACACTCGGCATCAGCACGCTAAGTCAACAGAAGTTTGTTGCTGAATCTGCTGACGCACGCCGCCTGGATCGCATTGACACCAACTCAATGTTGTCGATGGTGTCGATGGATCTGGAGTCTGGCCTGCAGAAGGCTTACAACATGGCTGCTGACTACTTGGGTCTTGAGCCACCTGAGGTGAAGATCAGCCGTGACTTTGACCTGCAACGCCTAATTGGTCAGGACATTGCAGCGATGGCTCAGCTGTTTGAGGACAAGGTGATTGATCGCGAAGAGTTCCGCGACATGCTGGTTCAAGGCGAGATTTTGCCCACTGCAGCAGAGGCTCAAGAGAGCGGTACAGTAGAGAAGTAACAGCTTTCGTTCCCATGGGACTTCGTTTTGAGGAAATCAATCCTCCTAAAAAAGAAGAAAAGCCCGCAGCAAAGAAACCTACCTCCAGAAAAGCAAAGACAAGTAAAGTAGAAGAGTAAATTCTTTTCTACTAATGGAAGAGCAAGTCGTGCAGGAGACGCCCGTGGCGTCCTCTGAGCAGCCCGTGGCTGAGACTGCAAACACCGTCAACATTGATGTTTCTGCTTACGAGCAGCAAATCAAGGCTGAAAAGGCGCGTGCTGAAGAAGCTGAAGGTAAGTTTCAGCGCATCAAGGAAAAAATGAACGCTCTTGATGAAAAGATGCGTTCTGAACGGCAGCAAAAGCTAGAAGACCAAGGGCAGTGGAAGGATCTCTGGGAAGAAGCCAACAAAACTGCTCAAACCAAAGACCAACAAATTGCTGACCTAGAGCGCCAGTTAGCGGATCTTCGTGCTTCCAACGAGACCGCCGCAATGAAAACGTCTGCGTTGTCAGCCATCAGTCGAGCTGGTGCAATCAACTCTGAGCAGATGTTGCAGCTTGTTCAGAGCAATCTGAAAAAGGCTGATGACGGAAGCGTCAAGGTTCTCAACGGCGGTGTTGAAGAAGACATCAATGTCTATCTCGGCAAACTGAAGAACCCTGGTTCCGGCTACGAACACCACTTCAAGCCAAGTGCTCAAGCCGGTATGGGCGCTAAGCCAACTACAGGAACTGCTGGTGCCGCAGGCATCGCTAATCCTTGGTTGGAAGGTAGTATTAACTTAACCAAGCAAATGGCCTTGGAAGTTACCGACCCTGACCTTGCAGCCGTGCTCAAGCGAGAGGCCGGTAAATAGTCCCCGTGGGACACCATATCAAGTCCGTGACTTGAATCCTGTAAACCCACTTTCCGAATAAGAAATGGCCGCACCATTTCAGAATTATTCCGGCGGTGTCCTTCTGGCGGACATTGTAAAAAGGAATAATCTCAGCACTTATGTGTCTGAGGCCATCAAAGAGCGCAGCTTGTTCGTCAAGTCTGGCGCTGTTGTTCGTAACGCCATTCTCGATGCACGAGAAGGCGGTACTCGCATTCAAGTTCCTGAGTTCAACCCCGTGTCTCCAACTGAGGAGATCATCGACGGTACTGCAACTTGGGGCACCAGCGGCGCTGGTTATCTGACTCCTCAAAAGATCGGAACCGGAACCCAGATTGCAACCATCTGCCACCGTGCATTTGCATATGCGGTGGATGACATTGCAGTTCTGGCTGCTGGTGAAGATCCCATGCTTCACATCCGCAACCAGCTTGCTGATGCAATCAACAAGAAGAAGAGCGCACGTCTCTTCTCCCATCTTGCTGGTCTGTTCGGCACTGCTCTGTCTGGTAATGCACTGGACAAAGGTGTTGCTGCCGCTTCCGGCGCTGCAGAGGCCAACTTCCTGACCGCTGCAACTGTTGCTGAAGCTCGTTCCAAGCTGGGTGAGCGTGGCGAAGAGCTGGACACCCTGATCGTCCACCCCTCCGTCGCTTACTACCTGTATCAGGTGGGAATGCTGACTTTCTCCACTTCAGCACTGGCCGCTTCTGGCGCGGTGACCTGGGGTGGTGGTGGCGTCGGCGTTGGCGCTCGTGAGGTCGGCGAATTTGCTGGCATGAAGGTCATTGTTGACTCTCAGGTCAACACTGTCGCTCCGGGCACCTCTGGCCACCAGCGTGAGTTCTACTGCTACCTGGTGAAGTCCGGCACCATCCTTGAAGGTGTCCAGCAAGATCTTCGGATTGAAGCTGAGCGCAACATCATGTCCAAGCAGGACGTGATCTCTGTTGACTACCACACCGCTTATCACGTGATGGGCACCAAGTGGAGCAACGCTGGTGACAACCCCACCAACACTGCCTTGGCAACTGCTGGTAACTGGGCTGCCACTTATGACATCGACCTGATCCCCATGGTTCAGCTCACTGTCAACAGCTCACTGGATACCTCCACCATCTGATCCTGATCAGAGCAAAGGCCCTACCATTAGGTGGGGCCACCTTCTTTTTGCGCTATGGCTGCCACGATCAACGCCACACTGAAGAGTGCGACAGCCAACAGCTATGTGACGCTGGCAGAAGCCGACGCATATTTTGAAACCGTCCCAAGCAGCACCAACTGGGACGACAAGACTGATGACGCAAAGAACCGTGCATTGATTTCAGCTACACGCTGGATCGACACGTTGAATTTCTACGGGGATCGTTGCGATACGAGCCAAGCACTGAACTGGCCTCGCAACAATTACCATGTGGATCGCGTGGAGTTGGTTTGCACCAGCATTCCAAACGAAATTAAATACGCTACTTATGAGTTAGCCAACGCACTGGCTAATGACACGAGTTCGATTACAGGGTCTACCGGCGATACGGGACTTTACGAGTCCGTCAAGCTCGGGGAGATGGAAGTCAAGTACAACACTTCTAGTCAGGCTACTGGAACTGTTAATAACGTATTCGACGTTTATCCTTGGCTTCAGTCTTATCTCGGCGCTTATTGTCTGGGCGGCAGTGGCTCGTATTCTGTCCGCGTTGTGAGGGGTTGATATGCCAGGCGCACTCGACAAGGTTTTTAAGGAAGCAGCCAAGGCAATCGTTGCGGACCTTGGCGACGGTCTAAACACAGAAATCGACTACACGCGTAAGTTTGATGGGACGTATGACACAGCCAAGGGCACGTTTACGACATTTGATCGTCCGTACTTCAACCTGAAGTGTCCGATTGAATTTATTCGATCAGAGGAGGAAGAAGGCCGTGAAGAGCGCAAAGCTCGTGTTTACGTCTCGCCTGACCAGATAGGTGGCAATCAACCTACGTTCCAGGATGAGGTGACCTTGAAGTTTGCTGGCTCAAACCGTGTTGCTCAGATTACTGACATTGAAACGTTTCGCGGCGGTCAAGAGTACCTGTATATCTTGCTGGTGAGGTTCTAATGGCTGCAGCTAGATCTCTTGATTTGGTTGGGCCTGATTTAGAGGCGTATATGCAGGAAAGTTTTAACCGTTTAATTCTGACGATGATGCGTCGTTTGGCGACTAAAAAACGCAGTCCTGTTTATACGGGCTTTTTTGCTTCAAGCTGGAAGGCCGACACGTCGCCAATCAAGGCTAATGACGAGCTAGAAGAGCCCTGGCTCAGCATTAGCAAGGCTAAGTGGACTAGCAAGGGGGGCAGAAACAGCAAAGGAAGTAGTGAGTACAAAATTGATCCTAGGTTTTATCCGCCTAATAAAGCTTTTAACTACAAACGACGTGTTTATATCGGAAACACAGCTAAATACGCTGTCTACGCACTAGAGAGCGGTAAGGTTCAGCAGTTTGTGCAGGGGCCAGAAATGGCAAAACTTTTTGGAGAAGCGTTTAAACCTCGTGCTCCACGCATTTCTGTTGGAGCCCGCCAAGGCATTGGAACGTTTGGCACGCGAGCTGGCGAGATTTACACTGGTTATACCGAGCTGTAGTCATGACCTTAGTCAACGCCAGAGCAGCTTTTGAAAAGGCCGTGACCGATGCTGTAATCGCAGCAGACGCGACAGTGCTGATAAAATACGACAACGTTGCTTTCACAACGCCAGGTAAGACCAAAAAATACATCTTAATGACGGTCAACTTTGGTCAGTCCACGCTCCAAAACCAAGGCGCAGCACAGGACTATTACGCTGGAACGATCCAGTGCAACGTGTATGTGCCCAAATCAGCTGGTACGGCAGTGCTTTCAGCGATTAGTGAGTCAGTTATTGATGGATTGACTTCAGTTAATGCCCCTGGCTACACCGATGCGTTTAGCAGCAAGCCTAGGGTTTTAGATATTGTTGGCCCTACACCGTTGGACATCGAAGACAGATCGCATTTTGTTGGCGTAATTTCTTGTCAATTTACGGCTACGGCGTAGTATTCTATTGAAAGCAGGTAAGTCCTCAATGCGAGCCGCAGAGCTTCTTCGCAACAAGTTTGGTGTCAGTCAGCTCTATAAGCATCAAGTTGAGCAAGACGGTGAGGTGGTGTTGGAGATTTACTGGCACCCTTTGACGATTGCTGAGCGTGAGTCGATTCAGAAGAGTGCTGATTCTGATGATGCTGGTGATTTTGCCCTTGGCATGATGATCCGCAAGGCGTTGGATGCTGATGGCAAGCGTCTTTTCCAGGATGGCGAAAAGGCTGTGCTAAAGAACTCCGTTGAAGCAGCCGTGCTTCAGGAGATTCAGCTTGCCATGCTGTCTTCTGGAGCGGAAAGCAAGGTGGAGGAAGCGAAGGCAGACCTCAAAAGCTAATGGCGACTGGTTTTTTATCTACGCGTTAGCAAAGGAGCTGAGCATGACGGTTGCTCAGCTTTCGCAGACTTTGACGCAAGAGGAGCTAGTCGGTTGGGCGGCGTTCTTCGAGCTAAAGAACGAGCAGGAAGAAAAAGCGATCCAGAGCGCCAAGACTGGCAGTAGGGCGCAAACAATGAGCAGGCGGTAGGATTAGGTGAAGTGTCGAGCCTGACGCGGCTATGGACTACAACCTAAACATAGTCACTAGCGTCAAAGGCCAGTCTCAAATTGATTCGGCTTTAAAAACGATTGCGAAAGTACGCAGTCTTGCCGCAGATATTAAGCCGATCAGTCTTACGACTCGACGAGGTGGAAAATTACATGATGAAATACGAAAAGCAAGAACAGAGCTTGACAAATTTTCTCAAAAAATTACCAATGCTCTAGCGAGAGGTGAGTCAACAGCAAGTGAATTTTCCAGCACTTTAGCCGGTGTAAATGGTCAGGCTCGTGCTTTTGCTACGGCTCTCGACAACATCTCATTAAAAAGCAATAAATCGTTTGACCAGCAAACTGCACAAGTTAAAAACTATGCAACTGCTTTAGCGGAAGCCGAGAAAAAGGCAGAGAATCTAGCTTTTACGCAAAATCAAGTAGTAAGAACTGCTCGTCAAAGAGCTGGTGTGGCGATTGGTCCTGCTACTCAGTTGGGCAGCCCGGAGGCTCTTGCTCAACAAGTCCGTTTTGAGTCAGCTCAAATCACAAAAGCTAACAGGCTTCGCACCGAACAGGTCAAGTTGGTGGAGCGGATTAACGCGCTTGCCTCTAGCAACGTTCAAGTTGGTCAACTTAATAATCAAGTAGCAAGGATTAATCTTGCTCTTGATGAGAAGCGCGTTGATGCAGCCGAAGAGATGTCTGAGGAGCTTAGAGATCAGATCAGACAAAACGAGAAAATTATCAATCAGAATAAAACCAAGAAAAAAGGTGCAGAGGACGAGGAAAAAGCAGCTAAAAAAACTCGTCGCACCAGAAAACAAATGCTTGGTGATGCTGCACAAGGAGCAATCCTTGGTGGCGGTTTCCCATTACTTTTTGGTGGTCCTAGCTTTTCTGCGGCTGGTGGACTTATCGGCGGTGGAGTTGGAGGCGCTGCGTTTGGACAAAAAGCGTCATTTGCAGGTGGTATTGCTGGATCAGTCCTTTTAACTCCTTTAGATGCAGCTGTTGAAGCGGCTGTCGAGCTAGGAAAGGCATTAGAGGATCCCACAAGAAATGCTGAACAGCTGATTAACCTTTTGCCGCTTTCCGGCACAAAAACAAAAGGGTTGATCAGGGAGCTTCAAGATCTTGGTTTAAATTCAACTGCCAGTGCTGTCGCTGTAGAAACGCTTGGCAAAGAAATTGGAGACTTTGGCATTAAAGATATTAAAAAATTTAAAGAAAAAAATGATGAGTTTGCGAATGAAGTTAAAAAGTTGAGGCTTGCTCTTGCTGCTCTCGCGTCTAACAAGCTCGTTGGTTTTCTAACGTTCCTGACTCAAGCAGTAAATCTTTTTAATCGTGGTGGCGGCGTAGGCCAAGGCGGTGGAATGATAGGAAGAGCTGCTGGTTTTGCCATAGCTCAAGGCGAGATGGCAGACGAGGGAGCGCTGGGGAGCACTAAAAAGCCAACTGCAAAGCCCGATGAGCCGCTACCGACTAAACAACAAATCGATGTTGCTGAGCGTGCTAGAAAAATTAGACAAGCAGAAATAATGCTTGCTGGGCTTGAAGTAAAAATTGAACAAGACCGTTTTAGCTTAATTAGAGGTCAGTTTGAGGTTGAACAAGGCAAAATAGCTCTTGGACAGGCAAATATCAAGTTTGCGAAAGCTGATTTAGAGTTTACAAAGGCTCAAACAGATGCTGATAAGAAAAGATTAGGGCTGAAACGAGCTTTAGCGGAAGCGGCCTTCTTAGAAGCCAAAGCAGCAAAAGAAAACGCAGAAATTTCAGCACGTCAGCAGCAAGCAACGGCTGAGCTTGGAATCAGGCAGTTTTTGCAGGGAATTCAGCTAAGTGAAATGCAGCAAAGGATTGGAGCTGACAGGCAGGTGCGATCTACGAGCCCGTTTGCTAGGGAAGGGTTTTTGACAGATCCTTTCTTTGGCAAGAGTTCTGAATTGCAGAATGAGCAGGCGCTTAGATACACGGAGACTTTGCGGATGCTTAATAAGCAAATAACCGAGAACAATATAAATATTCAGATGGGTCAAGACCTTAGCAATGCTGAAAAAGACGCACTTGTTAGGAAGGGTATTCTTCTTGAAAGAGAATTAAAACTCCATCAAGAACTTACGCCTGCACGAGATGAAGCTGCTTTAGCTCAAGTTCGTTTTGCGGAAGCGATGGCTCTTACCGTTCCAGTGACGGACTCGTTGTTCGACAGTTTAATTTCAGTTGTTGAAGGCACAAAGACTGCAGAGCAAGCGTTTGCAGACTTCCTTCGCAGCATTGCATCGATGCTGGCTGATGCAGCTAAGCAGATGATTGCGACGTATATCGCGATCGGCATTGCCCGCATGTTTGCTGGCGTGCCGGGATCTGGTGGCAAAGCAATTAACACGGATAGCTTGAATCAAATTCAAAGCTATTCAGGCATTGGAGCAAATACCGACGTAAGCGGTCTTATTCCACGTGCTAACGGAGGCCCGGTTGGCGCAGGGCAGTCTTATCTTGTTGGCGAGCGTGGTCCTGAGTTGTTTATCCCTGGAGCGCAGGGCAATATCGTTCCAAACAACGCAATGGGCAGCGCTAACGTGACGGTAAACGTAGATGCTTCTGGTTCGTCTGTCGAAGGCAACGCTGATCAGGCTTCGCAACTTGGCAAGGCAATCGGCATTGCTGTGCAGCAAGAACTGGTAAAACAAAAACGTCCTGGCGGTCTCCTTGCAAGCTGATGGCTACTTTCCCGTCAATCACGCCGACCTACGGCATCCAAAAAAGCAGCGCACCAAACGTCAGAACGGTGCGCTTCGGAGACGGATTTGAAAAACGTTTGAGTTTTGGCCTGAATCAAAATCCCAAGGTTTACAACCTGACGTTTGAGGTGTCAGAGACTGACGCCGACACCATCGAGACATTTTTGGATGCTCGTGCAGATGACAACGCTGCTTTTGACTTCACGCCACCTGGCGAGTCAGCTGGTGCAAAGTTTGTCTGTGAGACATGGAATAAGTCGATTCCGTACCTGAACCGCGCCACAATCCAAGCAACGTTCCGCCAAGTTTTTGAACCGTAATGGCAGTAGCAGCATGGTCCGCTGGCACCGCATTTTCTGTTGGTGATATTCGTCGTGCAACTACGTCGCAGGCGTCTGGATTTTGGTTTGAGTGCATTGTTGCTGGTACGTCCGGTGGTAGCGAGCCTGAGTGGCCACAGTCTCCGTTTAAGATTGACAGCACTGTTGATGCAAGCGATCCAACCAGCCCTGAGGTCGTTGCTCGCTGTCTAATAACGTATAACAATCAATGCGTTTCGGCGGGCGCTGTTGTCGATGGAACGGTTACATGGAAAGCAATATCGTCTACGTTTGGTGATCTTGTAGCCAGCAACCCCAGCGCAATTATTGAGCTGTTTCAGCTGCGTTTCAGTTTAGAGTTGCATGGCAGTAATGACGTTTACTACTTTCACGCAGGCACAAGTGAGCTTGGTCAAAAGAATTTAATTTTTGACTCCCAGGTCTATACGCGTATCCCTATTGCTGCTGAGGGCTTTGAATATACAAACACTGGAACACTGCCTCGGCCAACACTAACCATCAGTAACCTTGATAGCCTTATCACAGCATTTATGTTGCTGGTTAATGAAACAACGGTAGGCAATGACCTTGGTGGAGCGGAAGTAATACGCATCCGCACACTCGCTAAATACCTAGATAGCGATAATTTTATTGTAGACAAACTTGCGATCACAGAAGCTGGTGACTTTTTGGTAACTCAAGGCGGTGACAATCTTGAGTTCACTGACGTGGTGACCAACGCAACAGCTGATCCAAATGCACGCTTCCCTGATGAGCGTTGGTTTGTTGACCGCAAAGCAAATGAGACGCGTGACGCTGTCACCTTTGAGCTAGCAAGCAAGTTTGACCTTGCAGGGCAAAAGATTCCAAGGCGTCAGATCATTGCCAACATCTGTCAATGGGAGTACAAGGGTCCGGGCGGAGAATGCCCTTACAATCCTTCAACCGGTCCAGGTAAAGATATTGATGGCGTCAATTACAGATTTTTTAATGCACGAAATGAACCAGTATCAACTGAGGCTGAAGATGTGTGCGGCAAGCTTGTTTCTAGCTGCAAATGTCGCTTTGGTGAAAACGGCGAACTACCGTTCGGGTCATTCCCTGGAGCGGGCTTGAGTAAGTAATGCAGCTAGCTAACGAGCTACGAGCTGAAATTTTGCAGCACGCAAAAGCAGACGCCCCTCGTGAGTGCTGCGGTTTGGTTGCTGTTGTTAAAGGACGTCAGCGTTACTTCCCGTGCCAGAACATTGCTCAAACGCCTGATGAGCACTTTGTTCTTAGCGGTTGGGACGCTGTAGAGGATAAGGGCGAAGTTGTTGCTGTCGTCCATAGCCATCCCAAAACCAACCCCGCGCCATCACCTGCTGATCGTGTTGCGTGCGAGAAGTCAGAATTGCCATGGTTCATCGTCAACCCAAACACTGAAGGCTGGGGCTACTGCGAGCCAGAAGGATTCCAGCTCCCGTATGTGGGACGTGAGTTTGTTCATGGCGTGGTGGACTGCTACACGTTGTGCCGTGATTGGTACGCCAGGGAATGGGGCTTGATGCTGCGCGATTATCGCCGTCGAGATCAGTGGTGGGATCACGGTGAAAACCTGTATTTAGAGAATTTTCAGAAAGAAGGGTTCCGCAAGATTCCGGTTGAGGAGTTGCAGCGCGGTGATGCGCTGCTGATGAATCTGGTTTCACCCGTGCCAAACCATGCAGCTATTTACATGGGCGATAACCAGGTCCTGCATCATGTGCAGGGCAGGTTGTCTAGCCGGGACGTCTATGGCAGTTACTATAGGAAAAGCACCGCCTGTGCTTTGAGGCATGAAAGTCGTTAAGGTCTATGGCGCTCTGCGCAAACAGCTTGGTCAATGCCGGTTTGAGTTTGATGTAACGACACCAGCGCAGGCAATCAAGGCGTTGTGCGTCAACTTTCCAGGGCTAGAGAAGTGGTTGATCGATAGTGAACAGGACGGCATTGGTTATCGAGTTGCGATCAGCAAAGAGAAGGTGACTGAGGAAAACGTAGATCCTTTGTTCATGCCGTTCAGTGATCGCGAAGTTTTTAGCATTACACCTGTTGTTGCTGGTGCGGGCAGAGGTACGGGAGCTATTTTGCTTGGTGCTGCAATTATTGGTTTGTCTTTTGGTATCGGCGCAATCGCTTCAGCGGGCGTAACTTTGGGCGGTCTTGCCGGAATTGGAACAGTTGGAACTGCATTTGTAGGTATTGGTGCATCGTTAGTTCTGACAGGAATTGCTCAAGCAATTTCACCGCAGCCTGAACTTCCCGAATTAGAGGGCGGCAAAGAAGCTGCACTTCTAGAGTCGTTTACATTTTCAAACGTCGTCAACACAAGCCGACAAGGCTTGCCCGTGCCGATAGCGTATGGACGGGTTTTTGTTGGATCAGCAGTGCTATCCAGCGGTCTTGATGTTGATCAGGTGCAGGCATGACTGAAAGCAAGTACATCGCTGGCGCTGGTGGTGGTGGCGGTGGTAAAGGTGGCGGTGGTGGCAGCGTAAGTCGGCCAAAAACAGATCCTGACACGCTTGCGTCAGTACAGTTTGCAAGTGTTCTTGATCTCCTTAGCGAAGGAGAGATTGCCGGAATTGAGGATGATGGAACGGTAACGAATGCGTGGCACAAAAATATCTTTTTGAATGGCACGCCAGTTAAAAATGCTGACGGAAGCGATAATTTTAGGGGGGCTTCTATATTTGCACGCAATGGCACTCAAGATCAAGGTTATTTGCCTGGTTTTGCGGCTACAGAGCGTGAGGTTCCTGTCAGCGTTGAAGTCACCAAAGACAATCCCGTTACGAGAACAATTACTGACAGCAATGTAGATCGTGTTCGCGTAACACTAAGCATGCCGGCCTTGCAAAAGGTTGAGAATGATGGCGACATTGGAGGGCACGAAGTTGAGATAGCCGTTCAGGTTCAATACAACAGCGGCGGTTTTGGTACTGTTATTAACGCAAGCAATGGCGGGGTTATAAGAGGCAAGTCCAGCAGCTTGTATCAACGTGACTTTCTTATTCCTCTCAACGGTGATTTTCCAGTAGACATTAGGTTCAAACGTATTAGCGATGACGAAACAATTGTTGACAGATCTAGCTCAACATTTTTTCAAAGCTATACCGAGATCATTGATGATAAGTTTAGCTACCCCAACTCTGCGTTAGTTGGCCTTAGGCTTGATTCACGTCAGTTCAATAGCATTCCATCTCGCAAATATCTAATTCGTGGAATTAAGGTCAAGATTCCAAGTAATGCGACGGTAGACACCACAACATACCTGGGACGGATTACATATTCCGGCGTTTGGGACGGTACATTTCAGTCTGCAGTATGGACAAATGATCCTGCTTGGATTTTGTATGACTTGATGACATCTGAAAGGTACGGCGCTGGCGTACCTGAGAGCACGCTTGATAAGTACGATTTCTATTCAATCAGCCAGTATTGCAACGAGTTAGTTGATGATGGCAAACGAGGGCAAGAGCCACGCTTCAGCTGCAACATGCTGATCAACAGCAGGGATGAGGTTTACAACGTTATACAGCAGATGACTGCCATTTTTCGTGGCATCGCGTACTACGGCATTGGAGCGCTCCAACTGCTGCAAGATAAGCCAACAGATGCGCAGTATTTGCTTGGCCCTAGCAATGTTGTTGAAGGTATTTTCCAGTATCAAGGTACATCTCAAAAAGCGCGTCACACCGTAGCTGTTGTGGCATGGCAGTCCTATGACACGCTTGGTGACATTGAGTATGAATACGTTGAAGATTCAGCCGCTATTGCTAAATACGGCATCATCAAAAAAGACATGAAAGCCATCGGTTGTTATAGCCAAGGACAAGCACACCGTATCGGCAAATGGCTGCTTTTATCTGAACAAGCACTGACGGAAACTTGCAGCTTCAGTGTTGGCATCGAAAGCGGCATTATTCTGCGCCCTGGGATGGTTGTTGATGTTGCTGATCCTGTCAAATCTAGTGTCCGTCGTTCAGGCCGTATTAACTCTGCAACGACAACTCAGATTACAACAGATAGCAGTGTTGATTTAACTGCTGCATTGGCGGTAAACAACCCCAAGCTTTCGGTGCTTTTGTCCACCGGGCTTGTGGAGCAACGGAACGTATCTACTGACGGCATCACGATCGTTGGTGACACTGCGCAAATCAACGTAGAGACTGCATTTAGTGAAGCGCCTGCTGCTGGATCTGTTTTCTTATTCCAAAACGACGATGTTCAATCGCAGCAGTTCCGTGTCGTGTCTGTCGCTGAAGCGGAGAATGGAATTTATGGCGTCAGTGCAGTTGCTTACAACGATACGATCTACAGCGCTATTGAGACAGACAACGAACTAACAACAAGAAAGATCAGCACTTTAACTGATCCGCCTAACGCACCAGAAGGCATCACAGGTACGGAACATTTATATCAAGAGGGTCAAACAGTACACACAGGTTTTGAGCTGAGCTGGCAGCACGATCGTCTCAACCTGAATGTATTTAGCGTTAAATACAGACTGAACAACGACAACTTTACAGAGATCACCACCGAATCTCCATCACTTTCAATCCGTGCATTAAAGGCTGGTACTTTACAGGTTGAGATTAGGGCGATTAGTTCTATTAATAAGTTGAGTGAGGCAGCGACTGCAACATTCCAGCTGGTAGGCAAAACGGCTCCTCCAGGAGATGTTCAAAACCTATCGATTGAGCCAATTACTGCAAACAGTGCGCGACTGCGTTGGGATCAAACTGTTGATCTTGACGTGAAGGTCAATGGACGCGTTCACATCAGGCATAGTAATTTGACGGATGGAACGGCAACGTGGCCGAACTCTGTCGATTTAATTCCTGCTGTTGCTGGCAATTCCACTGAAGCAATCGTGCCTTTGGTGGAAGGTGAGATCTTGGTCAAGTTCGAGGATGACTTGGGCTTTAAGAGCGTCAATGCAACCAGCGTGTTGGTTGATTTTCCTGACACATTGGGGCGGTTGCTTGTTCAGTCACGTCGAGAAGACAACGACACACCACCGTTTCAAGGTACGAAAACAGACTGCTTCTACGATTCAAGTCTTGATGGTTTGACGATTGAAGGTTCAGGCAAGATAGATGATGTGACAGATTTTGACGCCATCGTCAATTTCGATGTTTCAGGAGACATTTTGTCTTCTGCGGAATATGCCTTTAACAATGCCCTTGATCTAGGCGCTGTTTATTCTCTGGATCTTTCGAGAAGGTTTGTCACCGAGGCTTACTTCCCTAACGATACAGTTGATACACGCAATGCATTGATTGACACTTGGGCTGATTTCGACGGTCCGGAAGCTGACGCGGTTAACGCCAAGCTCTATATGCGGAGCACAAATGATGACCCATCTGGAACGCCGACTTACAGCGCATGGCGCGAGTTTGTGAATGGGACGTTTGCAGGCCGTGGCTTCCAGTTCAAGGCTGAACTGACCAGCTCAGACGTAGGTCAAAACATTTTGGTGGAGCAGCTGGGATATGAGGCGACGTTCCAGCGCAGACAGGAAAACAGCAACGGTGCTATCGCTTCCGGCACTAGCACTAAGTCAATTACGTTTGACAAGGCGTTTTTTGTTGGGACTTCATCTCTTGGTGGGGCAAATGCTTACTTGCCGAGCATTGGCATCACAGTGTTAAACCTTGGCGGTCTAGAGCGCGTCAACATCAGCAACGTCAGCGCGACTGGGTTTGACATCGACATCCTGCACCAAAACAATCAAAACGTAGACCGCAATTTCACCTACACAGCTGTGGGCTATGGCAAGGCGGTTTAAAATGCGAGCAATGTCGTCTGCCTTGAACTAAGCAATGGCCACTCATGACTATGTGATTGCCAATGCGTCTGGCGCGGCAGTCCGTTCTGATTTGAATGATGCCCTTGCGGCGATCGTCAGCAATAACAGCAGCAGTACAGAGCCTGCCACCACTTACGCGTATCAGTTTTGGGCAGACACTTCAAGCAACGTCCTAAAGATCAGGAATAGCGGCAACAGCGCATGGGTAACGCTGCGTCAGCTTGATGGCACGATGCTGCTTGAGGATGGCAGCGCCGCAACGCCTGGCTTGGCTTTCACTGATGACGTAAACACCGGCATTTTCAGCTCTGCTGCTGACAAGATCAACTTTTCTACTGGCGGCACAGAGCGCCTAGAGATTGGCAGTACGGAAGTTGTATTTAACGATCCAGGCGGTAACGTCGATTTTCGTGTTGAGTCGAATGCTCAGACTCACATGCTGTTTGTCGATGCCAGTAGTGACCGGATCGGCCTTGGTACTTCTGCCCCTGGAACGTTTGTAGAGGCTCAAAGCACTGCACCGCATTTCACTTTCCGAAACACGACTGAAGAGGACTCTGATGGTGGCCGCGAAACACTTTTGATTTTTGAAGGTGAACGGTCTGGTGGAGAGCTTGCAAGGATGGCAGAAATTGAAGTTTCACATGACGGGACAGCAGACAACCAAAGAGGGAAGATTATTTTTAGAACTAATGACGGCAATGATGGCACAAGTCTGTCTGACCATGTGACAATAGATCACGAAGGCAACATTCTTATTGGTCAATCGTCAACAGATACGCCTGGATTTGACAACACAACTTTAGGTGCATCTTTTGAAGATGTTGATGCGGATGGAACGGCTCTTTTTGTTTCGCGAGCAAACAACTTTGTCGCCAGTTTTAACAGGGCTGAAGATGGAGAAGTTATTCGGTTTGCAAGCGGAGGATTGGGTCAAGGCAACATCAGCATTTCTGGCACTACCACTTCTTACAACGGCGCTCACCTTTCTCGCTGGTCACAACTTGCAGGCGGGGCAGAACGCACTGAAATATTGCGTGGCTCCGTGCTGAGCAACCTTGATGAGATGTGTGAGTGGGGCGAAGAGGATAACGAACAGCTCAACCGCATGAAGGTCAGCGATGTTGAAGGTGATGCCAACGTGTCAGGGGTGTTCCAATGCTGGGACGATGACGACACTACTTACGTCAACGACTTCTATTGCGCGATGACAGGGGACTTCGTCATTCGCATCGCTCAGGGGACAACCGTTGCACGCGGCGATCTGCTGATGTCTGCCGGTGATGGAACGGCAAAGCCGCAAGGTGATGACATCGTGCGCTCCAAGACTATTGCCAAGGTGACTAGCACCACGGTTTCGACGACTTATAGTGATGGAAGCTATTGCGTGCCGTGTGTTCTCATGGCCTGCTGAATTTAGCCATTCAACCTGCCCACACGCTTTCTGAACGACCATGGCCAACGTCAAAATCACCGAACTGACCAACTACGGCAATCCGGTCTCTAGTGACGTCCTGCCAATCGTTGACGTTACCGCGGATGCAACCAAGAAAGTAACTATTACAAATATTCTAAATAACGCTCCAAACGGCACTTCAAACAGGCCCGCATTTTCATTTAATAACGATGAAGATACTGGAATGTTTTTGTCCGGTGGCAGTTTACGGTTTGCAACCGGTGGCACGGCTGGATTAATTCTTACTTCTGACCAAAACGTAGGAATTGGCACTGCAGCCCCAAGCAAAAAGCTAGTCGTTACTGGTGACGCACAATTTAATAGCATTATCGTTGGCCGCGGCAATGGAGAAGTCAGCTCAAACACTGCTTTAGGAGCGTCGTGCCTAGATACAAACACTACCGGGGGCGGCAACGTAGCTGTCGGATTCCAGTGTTTGCGCCTTAACACTGAAGGTGCTTCTAATGTTGCTGTAGGAAGAGAATGTCTGGAGCAAAATACAACTGGAGCTTCTAATATCGCTCTAGGTAAAAGCTCACTGAGTACTAATACTACAGGCAGTTTTAGTATTGCAGTAGGTCAAAATGCACTGATTGATAATACTGTAGGCACAAGAAATGTAGCGATAGGCCATCAAGCGATGCAAACAAATGTCGCAATTTCAAGAAATACGGCTATTGGTTACAACTCAATGCGTTATGCAAATAGCAGTGCGACTGAACAAGCAAAAAATAACGTTGCTTATGGTTATCAAGCCCTTATGGGTTCAACTACAGCAGCCAATAATACTGGAGGCAGCAATGTTGCAATCGGTGCAAACACATTGCTTGACTGTACATCTGGCAACAGCAATGTAGTGGTAGGGCATAATGCCGGAACTAACGTAACAACAAGCCAGAGAAATGTTCTTGTTGGTTTTGGTGCTGGCGATTCAATTACGACCGGCAACAACAACACAATTATTGGAGATATTGCTGGTAGTGCCGCACTCGCTGATACTGTAATTGTTGGAGCGGGAACTTCTGAGCGATTCCGGGTAGATTCAAGCGGCAACATGCTCTTAGGCGGCACAGCATCGCCTGCTTCTGCTGCAAAAGCTCTGACTCTTTTTAACGGCACAGCCCCAAGTGCAAGCGTTACAAATGGCGTTGTCCTTTACGCTGAAGACGAAAGCAGCAGCTCAGAGCTAAAGGTTCGGGACGAAGCTGGAAACGTTACAACGCTTTCGCCGCACAACTTTGACCTTATCCCCGAGGGCCCTTCTGAGGACATGGCTTGGAGTTACTACTCAGAAAAAGACGGCAAACGCATCAACGTTGATATGTTGAAAGCTGTTCGCCTGCTTGAGCAGTTGAGTGGTGAGCAATTGGTGTTCACTAGCTGATTTAACCGGCTGCGTTTAAACTTCACCTGCAAGGACTCTTCCAATGTCTACCCCCACCACCACATACACCTGGTCCGTCAATCAGCTGGAGCGTAGACCCGCTGACGGCATTGTCCTTGTCGTTCACTTCACTGTGTATGCCAACGACGGCACTTATTCCGCTGACCAGTATTTCACTGCTGGTCTTGCAGCTCCTGCAGAGGGCGACACGGTTATCCCTTATTCCGATCTGACTTCTGACGTAATCATCGGTTGGGTCAAGTCAGCGCTTGACACCAGTGAAGAGGAAGATGGCAGAAACAGAGTTGCTGAAATTGAAGCCATGCTTCAGACACGAATTGACGAGCAGCGGACGCCGCCACTTGCTTCTGGCTTGCCCTGGTGAACAGGCTAAACTAAAGACACAGATCTAAGTTACTGGGTTGCTGTCATGGCCCTCTATCCGTTCACAACTGAGGCTTTGACAAGCCTGACAGCAACAGGCACTACCAGTTCAGTCAAGGTCAACGCTTCTGCCGTTACGTTCCAGGTGACGGTGAGCAGCATTGGAACGAATGTTGTGGTGCGTTTTGAGGGCAGCCTTGATGACACCAACTTCTTCAACCTTGACGACGAAGACGAGGACACCACAATTGCCACTGCAGGAACAACCGGTTATTCGCTGAGCGGTACGCCTGTTGAGTATGTACGGTTGCGTTTGGTCAGCATTAGCGGTGGGACACCTACGGTTGCAACAGTGGTTGGAGCCCTCTGAGGCATGTCAGGAAGATTACGCAACAGCATCAACATTGGATTGAACAACGGGTTGCGCCAAAGCATTTCAGGCGGCGTTTCCCCGGTGGTGCTTGTCCTCAAAAACTTGGTAACGCAAGGCAGTGACCAGCTGATTACCCAGTCTGGCGACAACCTCACAGGAAACGTCTAAATGGCTGTATCACCAGGCACTTACAACTTTACGCTGCAGCGTCGAGCGGATTATTCGCTTGACCTGCAGTTTAAGGACAGCAACGACGCTGTAATTGACCTGACGGGCTACACCGTTTACGCACAGGCTTGGAACGAAGGCCGCACCACGAAATATGCTGATTTTGCGGTGGCTTACACCAATCGCAGCAACGGGCAAATCAGTTTGAGCCTGACTGACACTCAAACGGCTGCGTTCCCTGATGAGTTGCGGTACGACGTGTTGCTTGAAGACTCAGGCGGCAATCGCGAGTACTACCTAGAAGGGACAATTTTTGTCAGTCAAGGCTATACGTCGCCATGACCACCGTAAACGTCACCACACAGAAGAATACTGTTGCAGTGACTGCAGCAGGTGCGACAACGGTTGTTGAGACACCAAAAACAACAACAGTTGAGCTGACGACTGGAACGCGGGGTGCAACGGGTGCTCAAGGGCCACAGGGTGAAACTGGACCTCAAGGTGCTACCGGTGCCACAGGTGCAACTGGCGCAGCAGGTGCGGATGGTAGTGACGGTGCTGCAGCAACCATTGCTGTTGGAACGGTTTCGACTGGAGCTGCCGGTTCAAGCGCAACGGTGACAAATAGCGGTACAAGTAGTGCTGCTGTTTTCGACTTTGCGATTCCCCGTGGTGATACTGGCGCCACTGGAGCCACAGGCGCTACTGGCCAAGCGGGAAATGACGGTAGTGATGGTGCTGCCGCCACAATCTCTGTTGGCACAGTAAGTACCGGTGCTGCGGGTTCAAGCGCGACTGTTACTAACAGCGGTTCAAGTTCTGCCGCCACCTTTGATTTTGTTATTCCCCGTGGCGATACAGGAGCAACAGGGGCAACAGGGCCTACAGGACCTACAGGCGCTACAGGTGCGGCAGGTGCAGATGGAAGTGACGGAGCTGACGGCAGCGACGGTGCCGCAGCAACTATTGCCGTTGGAACAGTAAGCACTGGCGCGGCAGGTTCTAGCGCGACAGTGACTAACAGCGGCACTTCAGCTGCAGCCGTCTTTGATTTTGCAATTCCAAGGGGTGACACAGGCGCAACTGGAGCAACTGGAGCTACTGGAGCAACAGGTGCCACTGGGGCTGCGGGTGCAGATGGGACAGATGGGACAGATGGGACAGATGGAGCGGCAGCAACTATTGCTGTTGGCACCGTGTCTACGGGTGCTGCTGGGTCAAGTGCAACCGTCACAAATAGCGGGACTTCATCTGCTGCAGTTTTTGACTTTTCGATTCCTCAAGGTGTTGCAGGCGTAGGTGCAGACATTGGCACGGATCCTGATGAAATCCCCCTAAATCAACATCTCGGCAAGCAAGCCTTTGTTGATGAAGTAGGCACTGTTATTCCATCGGCTTCTGCTCCACAGCGCAATAAAGACATTAACTTTGAATATGTGTCTGACACCTCGATTAAGATCCGGATGCGTGGCGCCGACGGAACTGTTCGGTCAACAACCCTTACCCTGAGCTGAACATGACATATCCAACGATTTCTCCAAGCTTGACCCTGGACTTTGCCAAGTCCAAACAGCTTGACCCTCGTATTACGTTCACTCGGTCTAGCACCGCTACATACTTGGATGCTGCTACTGAATTGATTAAGACAGTTCCAAGTGGTGTAGCTAGGTTCGAGAAGGAGGGTTTGTTGATTGAAGAAAGTAGGACCAATCTTGTTAGAACCTCAACCCCAACCGGCTCTGGTCTTAGTAATGGTTGGACTCAACGCGCAAATACAACCATCACCACCAACGCAGGTGTAGCCCCAGATGGCACAACTACAGCAACTTCTGTTGTTGCCAACCTAAATAGCACTGACCGCGCATATACCCAACACACGTTGTCATCAGCCACTACAGCAGATTGTGTGGTTTCTGCTTTTGCAAAGCCAATTAACAATTTTCCTAGCACTATTATTAAGTCTGGTCTTGCCAGCGGCGTCCTTATATGGAATTTTAATTTTCAAACAGAAGCCACAACAGTACAGTTTGAGACAGGGGATGCTGCTGGATTTGGCAGCACTGCGTTCATGGAACCACTAGCCAATGGCTGGTACAGGGTTGGATTTACAGCGCCCGCTGGACTAAGTGACCTTGTCGTTAATGCTCGCGAGGTCTGGAGTGGCAACCCGTCTGCTGATGGCGTAAGTGGTGTTTTGTGGTGGGGTTGTCAGGTCGAGGAGGGTAGTTTCCAAACATCGTTTATCCCCACCAGCGGCTCAACAGTTACACGATCTGCTGATGTCGCCACCATGCCTACTGCTGGCATCTTCGGCGATGACTTCACCACCATCAACAAAGACTTTGGCACCGTTGGTGGTAGCGACACGTTGACGGTTGTTGGTCCTAATGCTGAACGGACTGTTGTCTATCCAGAGCACCTGACGCAGGCACAGACTAACGCTGTTGCCACTGGCGATGACAATGACTTCTTGAGGATGCGTGTCCTTGGTAGCAGCTTTGCATTAACTACCTTTAGAACTGACGGCTCACTTACTGTTGACTGGGGCGATGGTACGGTTGAAACATTGACGACTGCTGAGCACACCTTTACCAATGGTAGTGGTTATCACGAAATTGGATTGAGGCTGGACAGTGGTACTTATTTCAGCCCTAATTTCAATGGAGATGCCACTAACGCAGCAAATGTCATAGCAGTTGGTCCTTGTCCATCAAACATGCTAATCGAAAGTAGACCGTTTGCTAAATGCGTCAACATGGAAGTATGTGATGCAACTTTTGCACATACTGGAAGTTCTGCGCAATATTTGTTCCGTCTTAACAGTAAACTTAAAAGCATACCATTTTTTACTACATCATCAACTGCAACTAATTACGTCGAAGCGGCGAGAGGCTGCGAATTAATTACCAGCTTTCCAGCAATTGATTTGTCTAATGGCACAGATTTTGACAGATGCTGGGCGGACTGTACGGCTTTAGAATCTTTTCCTGAAATCGACATGTCTAGTGCTACGGACCTGATTGATGCATGGAGCGACTGTAGTTCCTTAACAAGTTTTCCGGCGATTGATTTTCCTAATGTAACGAGATTTCGGAAGGCTTGGCTGAACTGCTCAAGTCTTACAAGCTTCCCGCTAATTGATACTTCGTCTGGAACAGATTTTCGAANTGGTTGGCAGGGTTGTTCAAGCCTTACAAGTTTTCCGTCGATTGATATGTCTTCTGGAACAAACTTTAGCAGCGCTTGGAAAAACTGTAGCTCACTGACAAGCTTCCCAGCTAATATGTTTGACACGACTGGAACACTTGTTTCCACTGCCTTCTCTCTTGCTTTCGATGGTTGCGCTCTAACCGCCGCGTCTATCGAAAATATTCTTGTTTCCTTGGACACCAACGGAGCCCAAAGCATCACGCTTGGCATCAGCGGCGGCACCAACGCTGGACAGTCCTCCTGGACCTCTGCTGCGACAACTGCTTATAACAACCTCGTTACCAAAGGCTGGACAATCACTGCTAACTCATGACTCACTATCTCCGCTTCACTGACGAAGCAACCTTCCAGACGGCAGCTGAAGCAGCAGGGCTTTACTCGCCTTACGTTCCAGCTGTTCCTGCAACAGACGAAGAGCCTGAGCAGTTTGAACAACCTGCTTACTACACCTGTTACACGCACGACCATTCCATGGACATCGTTGGCGTTATTTACAACGATGATGGTGTCTATGACGACGAGGGTGAGGTGGTAACGCCTCCTACCCCTATGGTTGGCTGGCACGTCAACTTCAAAGGCACGCTGCCTGATGGTTGGGATGCCAACGTCGTCACACCTTCAACCCCTTACCGCATTTTTGCTGGAGACTGATGCAACGCCCTGACCCGATGATCGCCGCTAAGCCTGGTGCGGAAGACGTTCAGGCTATGGCGGCTAGAACGCTGTGGCTTGAAGAGCTGTACTTCCTTGATGGCCGCGACCAGATCAGCCACCCTCAACGTGGTCTGTTCACTGGGCTGGCTCTTAAATATCAAAACCTGACCTCGACTGACGGCATCTAATGGCTAAGTCACTTAGCGGGCAAAATTTTGTCCCTAGCAAGCCAAAAAAGACACGTCAAGGTAATGGATCACATTCCAAACCGTCCCATGGACGGAAGAAGTATCGTGGCCAGGGAAAACGCTAATTCTCCTTCCAATGTTCAAACTTCTCATTGCGAGTGGTGTCGCCGTTTCAGCAGCTGTGCTGGCATCTCCTGCTCAAGCCGACTGGTACGTCAATCCTGAGCTGAACGTTGGTGTCGGTCTCGACTCTGGCGTGGGTTCAGGCATTCTCGAAGGTCATATCGGCTATGACTTCGACAACGGTGCCTACGTGCAGGCTGGTCCTGCTGTCGTCTTCCCTGACGCTGGCGATAAGGAAGTTGAGTTCACCGGCAAAGCTGGTATCAGCGGCGGTCCTCTCTACGGCGAGGTTTCGTTTGGTACGGGTGACGAGCTTGGCCTTGGTTTCAAGACTGGTGCCAAATTTAGCTTCTGAGCTATAACTCAATCGTCTCCTCACACAGACGGCAAGGAGCCCCCGTACTTGTGCAGAGCGCGGGGGCTTTTTGTTACCTAAACGGCTATGCAAAAAGTCTTCAACGTGATGACCGTCGCAGCCTTTGCGATGTCTGGATCATTGGTTGTTGGAACGGTGGTGCTTTACACGCGCATTCCGTCGATGGTTGAGAACTACGTCAGCAAGGTGAAGTCAACGCTGACGGAATCAATTTTGAAGCAAGTGCCCGTCCCAGAAATTCCTGAGATGCCAAAGCTGCCAACGGAGACAGGCCCTGCAATCACGTCACCATTTTAGTGTTGGCGGTTGGATCGTCGTCATGAGCTTCAGGNCCGAAGCCTTCAGCCTTGATTTTTGCCATATCAAGTTCTGGCGCGGGTGTTTGAGGTTTCTGATCAAACGACGCCAACCATTCGCGTAAAGCATCACCAGTTGGTGTGCCTTTGGGCCATTTAACCCACTTGAGGATTGCTTTTGGATCGGTGAATGGCCTGGCAGATTTGCCGCACAGTACGGTGTAGACAACAGGCGGTCCTTCACGTCTGCGGTTACGTTCAATCCAAAGTTGACCTGCTGTAAACCGCTCTGACTTCATGGAGATCCGAGAGATCGTCGTGCCTGAGATTAACTCGTCTGTTGATCTGCCACAGGTTGCGTTACCGCAAGCGCCGCCGATCACATTGGACATTGGCGTTCCAGTGATCGAGCTGCCTCACTTCAATCCGATGGATATGGAGCCTGAGGCTGATCCGCCAAAGATCGTGCCGCCAAAGATAAAGCCTGCAGAGCCACCAGCTGCAAAACCACCACCAGTCAAACTCCCCAAAAAAGAAGAAGACAAATCAGAAACACTGCCAGTAATTCCAGAGCCAACGGTTGAGATGAAGCCACTGCCTCAGCGTATTGTTGAGGCGATTCCAACGATTCCGCAAGCTGTTAATACTGCTGGAACGTCAGCGATTGCGGTATCAGCAGCCTTGGCAACTCCCTTGCTGCTCAAGGCAATCCGGCCCACGATTAAGAAGTTGGCAAAGAAACTTCAAAAGGCACTGGGCAAGAAGGTCAAGGTTGAGAGTGTCTATGAGCGGAGGAAGTTCCAGAGGTCGTTACGGAGATAGAATGGGTGTGTGGAACGGGCCGGTGAACGAGCACGTCACGGCAGACCTTTTCGTAAGGACTGTTCTTGGCGAAGCGAATGCCTTTCATTTTTAGCTCGCCACAATGCTTGAGTCTCGAAATCTCAAAATCGAGCCGTTTATTGGCGAGGTGTTGTTTCTGAATTGCAATCTGCGTATCGACTGCGTCCTTACAACGACGTTGCAGACCTTGATCTAGCGGGATTGTGGCTTGAACAGATAAGCCCACATTCCAGTTGTGGTTGTCCTTCTGTCCAGTGCGCGTGTCTTTGTAGAACAGCACATCACCTGGATTGTCCAAACGGCCATTGTCATCCAGATCAGAGAGGTCATAGACAGGATCTGGATAGCTGTACTCGTAGGGCAGCCCCCATGATTTGGTGCGGTTGAGNTATGGCGTGACAGTCAGTGTTGGACCTTGGCATTGAATGTTGCCGCCATAGGTGTTCGTAATCGCTGAGCCTTGAAGGATCTGCACAGCCTGGTTGGACACCGATCCAGACGATGTGGCAGTTGGAGATGCGGTCGCAGAAATACCACCAACATCTTGAGCGTTGACTGGAGCGGTGGCGATTATTCCGAGAAGGAGGAAACCGTATCGGTAACGCTTGTGATTTCGGTGGTGCGTTGAATGGTTGTGACGTTTGACAAGCCCGGTCCTTTCAGGCTTTCGACGAACTGAAACGCCTCNCCNGGNTTGACGATTGACCAGTTGGGTCGTTCTCCTAAGGAGGTCCATCCGTTGACCGTTGTGTTGGAGACGGGGTTAATTGCACCGTCTGGAGCGATATTCACTCCGCTAGCACTGTATTCAAAACCCGTTGAATAGTTCTCGCTGACAATCGTCTCAGTGACCTTGCTGGTTGTTTCCGTATGTGAGGTCATCGTGCCCTGCGTAAATTGAGGCACGATTGGTGCTGCTGCTGCTGGAGCGGATAACAACAGCAGCGCTAACCAACGCATCAGTCCACTTCGATGCTGAGAACCACTTGACCTGTTGCGGTGGTTCCAGCTCCACCAGCTGTGATCGTCATTGCACCATCAGAGGCGATCGTGCCAGCAAGGCTTCCAGCCACACCACCTGAAGTTGTGGTGGTGTTACCAAGCATTGGAAGGCTGGTGACAACACCGCTGCTCACTGAGGTGTCTGACGGGGTTGCATCACCTTCGATATAGGACTCGCTGTAGCTGAAGGCGTCTCCCGCTGTTGTGATGCTGTAGGCACCTGGCGTATAACCCACAGCAGAACCAGCAGTGAGAGTCCCGAGGACAGGAGCAGTATCCAGAGTGACGTTGCTACCGCTGACAGCAAGAGTGCTGCCAATTCTTGAAGCCTGTGATGCTGCCCCATCGACTTGGAGTTGCACGGAGGACTGAATCTTGTGGGTGATGTCTGCCTTAGCAGGCAATGCAGCCGCCAAAGTGATGCCCAATACCAAAAGTGCGCGGGTCATTTGATGCCGACTTTGGTGTCTTTGTTGTCAACAATAGTCGGCTTCTTGTTTCCATTGCCATTGGCCTTGCGTTCGATGCCAAACGATGCCATCGCGCCAGTCAGCAGAGAGGCGACAAAGGTGTTGTCCATCTTCATGGCTGGATAGATCCCCAGGTACGAGATCGTCAGCAGTGTGGCGCTCCAAGCAAGGACAGCGCACTTAACGACATCAGCAACGCAGATGCCTTCCTTTTCGTGCTGCTCTTCGGGGTTGGTGGCCATGACGCAACAGAGCTACCGTTACAGCGTAACTAGGTCAATCCAATGCTTCTAGTTCTTAAGCCTCTGGTCATGACGATGTGGCGCTCCAGAGCGTTCAAGGAGTTGATCATTGCGATGTTGGAGCGG
>FUFK010042254.1_pt1 | contig 37708 bp, 58 predicted proteins | sample 1021851 | NCBI WGS metagenome assembly FUFK01 (sample SAMEA51879418, study PRJEB19060) | metagenome | reverse complement strand
TAAAACGATCTCTAGGCGCACTGTTTTGCCATTCTTGAAATAGTTCTGTATCTGATAACCTGTACTCAAACACAGTTTCATCTTCAAGAAAATCCCAATAAGAGTCACTTTCCGTTTCTTCAGATTGATCTGGGTTATTAGGAAGTGTTTGATCTAAAGTGTCATCTGGATCTTTTTCTTCTACATCAGCCACTATGTAATCTCCAGAATACTAGCCACTACATGAAGTCTATTAGTTGTTGCAGCTTGCACTTTTAATATCTCTCCGGCCTCAACAACAAGTGGTGCAGTTAGTAATTCTACTGTTGTGTTAGCACCTACAGCTTTTACTTTAAACAAGCTAAATATTGCACTAGAAGTATTGGTGATAGTGACTGTTATAGTATCTCCACTACCAGAATCATCAGAGACTAATATAGATTTAACAATTGCTGTGGTAAGTGACGCACACGTATACAACGTAGTTATATCGGTGGTGGTGAGATCAACTTTTGCATTTACGTATGTATTAGCCATTAGCTTATAAACCAACTCATTGCTTCACCCTGATTTATTAACCTATCACTACGCAACGCATCATCTAACTGGTTAAAGTACAGACGCAGGGTGTTGTTAAGTTTTTCAAAATCTTGCCGTGAGTATTCGTCAGGAGGACGAGGTAATACGGGGGCACGGAAAGTTATACCATAATCTGTCAAATCTACAGGCATTATCTTCTCCCGTCTGGACGCATATCAATCCGTGGTGAACCCAACTGCCAAGCTATTCCTGTTGACGAAGATTCTATTTTAAAACTAACTTGTCTACCGCGTACACGTAGAAATATTTGTTCAGTAAATTTTTCAACAGGCGAAGAAGCTGTGCGAGTTACTGTACCGCTACTATTACCGCTTTCAGACAACGGGTCATTAAATCCAGAACCAGAATTTTGTAATGCAGACATTGACATAGTTACAACAGGAGAGTCTGCGGTAGATCCTTCAAAACTTATATCAGGTAACATACGAGATACGAGCATAAATTTATGCCCATCATCTAAGTCAAATTGTGCAGATGTTATAGAAGCAGATATAGCAGAAGTAGTGGCTGTTTCTGCATCATCTAACCCAGACTCATGGAGTACCAAATTTTTAGTATTTGTAGCAGCGACAGGAAAATCTCGTATACCAGAATCCAACCAAGCAGTTCTAGCAATAGTGCCGTAGTACCATATTTTTTGCATATAGTTATACACAACATACCTATCATTTGTATCGCTATCAGCAGAGGGATAAAACCACCATATTTCATCAAAACCTTCGTTNGTACCAGCAAATATCTGTTCCTGATTTGTCAGGTTAATATCATTAAACACATATTTTTTAACATTACAGGGTAATACTCTTGTGCCACCGTCATACATATAGAATTTATCTTTACCGAACCAGTAAGCTACGTTATCAGCTACAGCCACACATTTTTGAGATACTATTGAAATGTTCTCACCGACAAGTTGTCCTGTCCATACAGTGGGTGCGCCAACATATTGTAAGGCGTACAAAGAAAAATCAGTCCATACAAGCACTTCTTGACGAGTTTGTTCAGCAGCAATTATTTCTGAGCCTCGTGATAATCTCAAACTACCTGCTTGATTAGTGGCAGCGGGAGTCCAGTTAACAGCATCTTCTTGATCTGACCATCTAATTAAAAGCGGGTCTTGTGTGGATGTACCTATAATGTTTGCGCCAAAACAAAACACAAACCGATTGATATCAGAAACAAGAATAATGTTTTGTGCTGTAGGTACGTCAGATGCACCTGATTCTGCACTTAATAAAGTACCACGATTATCTAAAGGCGTATCATCAGAAGCATCCCAAAAATATAACCGACTTCCACGATGTCCAAAAATTAAATCTTCTCCAAAGTTACCTTGACTCCATACCCGTAATCTTTCTTCTCCAGTACCACCATTACCCCATGTACTTTCACCCCATGTACCTGCTCCCCACCCAGTTAAAGGTACGGCTAACTCTGCGCCAGTATTTATCTGATATGCTGCTGACACAGTGCCTCCACCAGAAGCACTGGAACTTGCCGTAGAAGAAGCTGTTATAGTGTATGTATTACCTGTGCTATACGTTATTTGAAACTCGCCATTCAGTGTTAATCCTCCAACAGCAGAAGCCCCACTAAACGTAACAAAATCATTGTTTTTATATCCACCGTTAGCATCAGTTACAGTCACTACAGCAGACCCACTAGAAGTAGCAAACGGTCCTGAGAGAGACACAGTGGCACGTAAAGGTGTTATATCATTATAAGCACCACCTCTTTCTAAGTAGTATTTAAGATGTGTACCTACACTGGTTAATTTTAAATCAGTAAGCGTTACCCATGAGTGTAAAGAACGACATATACCTAAAAAAGTATTAGCAGATATTCGTACCCAACCGCCAATCTTCTCAGGCATACCCTGTCTAAAACGCACTTTATCGCTTTCGTACCAACCGCCTTCACTTGTGTAGCGTGTGTTTTCACGGTCAACGCCCGGTTTTAGGGCTAATTTCTGTAACGGCATATGTCACCTACACATGAATCCAGTCTTTACCTTGCCATAATAATGCTTCTGCTTCTCTGCGTCTAACCAACCCATNTAAAACTTTGCCGCCAGCCCTATTCCATCTTCTAATTTGATAAGGAATATCAGCGCGGCTGCTGTCAGTGTTGTCATTAATGCGAATAAGCAGAGTAGATTCGCGAAGGTTAGTTCCACCAAGATTGTATACCCAGCTAACGAGCGCATCGAATTCATTTTGTCGGAGAGGTACGTTAACGTGTTTGTGTACCTCCTTTTCAAATTCAAAAAGGTCATCCTCCAGAAAAGCATCAGCCTCGTCTTGCGTACAGGTATCTCCCTCCTTAACTCCTTTAGTTGTTCCCCAGCCAATTGTCCAAACTGACGCGCTGCATTGATAAGCCTCCAGCTTGCAGCCTTCAAATTTTTTAATGAGGGCAACACCTTCTGCGCTAGTCTTCATTCTTCCCTGCGTTTAAAGCAGCCGACACATTGATATACGCTTCGTTCTTGTCTGGCGTAGATTTGTCATCTGCAACAAAACGTCCTTTACTGTCTCGCGCACGAACACGTTTAAACTCACGTCCAAAAAATAGTTTTAAATGTTTTTCATAAAGCCATCCAATCATTTTTCTCTCGATACTCCTTGTACTTTTTCAACGCTTCTCATTGCACCAAGTCCCAACATACCCATTAACACAGGCATCATAGTGCTTGTATCAATAAGCGGTATTGTTATATTAGACTCAGCAATTGCTAAACCAAAGTTTGCCATTGGTATTATAATAAAGTTTGAAGCCATGCCCAGCACACATACCCAACCAACAGCAGGTCGCCAACCAGCAACAAACATAGACTTTGAGGCTGCTTCTACCTTATTGACTTCCAATTGCCCTTTTGCCAATTCCTGCGCGTGACGCTCTGCCATCGTGCTTATTTCGTGGGCCAAAGCATTTTTGGTGTCTTTGTCCTCTATAAACTTATCGAGCAGTCCTGCAACAGGGCCAATCAATGCTTGTAACATATTAATCTCCTTTTCCCGCGTTCAAAAATTCCATGACCGCCATCAACATTGAAAACACACTAGCAATAGCACCCATCATATACTTAAACCATCGCATCACTTGCGCCATTGTAGCATTTTCAAGTTGTTTCTTTTGTCTCTCCTGCCTAATTCTTTCCCGTTTACATTGTTTTTGGAATTCTAAAAAATCTTCCCAAAGTCCCGGCCTTCCAGCCAGTTTCATTGTTGTTCTTAGTTCTGCTTCTTTTTCTCGTAATTTTTCCAACTCCATAAAGTTTTGGAGCGCGTTACCACGACCTTTTTTATTAGAGCGTCTAGCCAAAATTGATTTGTTATTAAAATAGTTTGCACACGAATCCGCGCAATGCGAAAGATCTTTACCATGTTTAACACTTTGTAACATGATATCAATGGCTTTATTAGCTGCTGCAATTTCTTCAAGCACACTACCTTCTACTCATAAATGCGGTTGCACCAAAATAGGCTGCTACTATAGAGGCTTGGGCTATATAAAACAAACCAAGCAGATCAGACAGAGCTTTGACTCGACTGTCGGGCATCATGGGGAGCATAAGAAAAATAGAAAACATGACCATGCTAATCATTGCAACCCAAGCCATATTTCTTTGTGAATCTGCTTTTTCTTCTCGGAGTTCTAATTCAACAAGTTGTTGATGACGTTCAAGCTCTTCATCTGTTACTTCGCCATCGCCATCGAGGTCATATTTTGCATATTTGCTAGTTCTTTCCAGTCTTTTTGGCATAACCTTGAATCTCCGTTTTCATCGGATCAACAAAAGCTGGTTTACAATAGGCTAGGACGCTTTTGTAATTTTCCTCACGGCTCGACAAAACACGGGCAACATGCACACACTGTTTTTGGTTTACCCAATAGCTTGCTACTCGCTCGTCTTGTTCTGGCGCAAGTTGCACCATTAACGCAAATACGATGATTTCCATCTAGCCTATCCATTTGAAAGCTGCCAACACAGTTATAATAAACGGATAAACTCCCCAAAGCATTAGCTCTAATTTATCAAATCTTTTTGTACCAGACTCTAACCGTTGTTCAATATTGGTATATCGCACAAGACATTCTTTCTCATGTGACTCGATCCGTGCAATAGCGTCTTTGACGGTAGGCATACTATTCCGTGGTGGCCCGTCTTTGATTTTGCTGAAGAAGGTTAAGGATAACTTTTGTATCTGCTTTAACATCTGACAAATCTTCTGCGGTGTTTTGTTGAATGATCTCGGAACGTGTCATCTGGTTTTGGAGTTGATTCACCTCATCTTCAATTTCATCAACCTGTTCACTAAGCTCACTGATGTCCTCTGCGTTTTCCTGTGACTGTGCCTCAAGCGTGGTATAGCTTGCAATCAAACCAGCACCCACTAATAACGCTGGGGCAAGATTCATCAGGCTAGATAACTTGATTTCCATTATGTTACCTCCTCCCAAGCTAAGTTAGATTCATTCCAATCATATAATTTTCCATCATTTGGATAAGCTACTGGAGCCTCCCAAATGCAACTTGTTTCGTTTAAAGTCCAGCTAGGATAAGGCTTTGGTGCATAAAACGCATCCCTTGCAGAGTCGTAAGTATCACCAATGCCAGCATAATTTTTTCTTAACCCATCTTCGCCAGATGGTTCATCAGAGTTAGCTTTGTAATGAACACCGCCTCTTGTGTTGTAAGATGTTTGTATCCATTCAACACCAGTTTCTGTTGGCAGCGAATCTATAAATTCTTGCTCCGCAACAATAACTTGAAGAACCTTTTGATTTTTAACTTTTGCAAAATGACTCATTAGCTATTCAACGTAAATGTTCCACTACTTGTGAATGTGTGATAATAATAGCCCCCTGCTGAGGTTATTGACCCTCCAGAAGCTATTGCCGAATCAGATAGATAACGCAAAATAACAATGCCAGAGCCACCATTTTTTCCGTAATAATTAGCCCCAGCCCAGCCAGCCCCACCGCCCCCAGAACCAGTGTTAGCAGATGCCGCTGTTGCTTGTTGGGCCGTGTTTGAACCACCGACTGTTTTGTGAAAACCACCATTACCACCCCCAGCCGCGCCCGATCCAATAACTGCTGCTCCAGACGCAAATCCGTTGCCAGCATTGTTGTCTGCTCCACCACCTCCACCACCAGCATAACTTGTACCGAGAGATTTCCAGTCGGTTCCAGCGCCTCCATTTCCACCAACTGGGCCAGTCCCAGAATTTGATGCGCTTCCATCTGATCCTACCGCTGATGAACCACCACCGCCTCCCATAGCGGTTGCAGGTTGAGTTACATAATTATCCGCATCACCACCATCATTTCCTTCTGACGGACTATGACTTCCAGCGTTTCCTGACCCACCAGTTCCGTTTGTTGAACCGTCATAGGCGTTGCCACCCGCTCCCCCGCCAGACCCACCGTTTCCACCATTCATGGCGTAGACCCATCTTCCTCCAATGCCACCGCCAGACGATGTAGTATTAGTTATTCCTGTGCCTGTAATTGATGAATCCGACCCAGCAGCCCCGTCTGCGTTACTTGTAGCAGCAGCCCCACCAGCACCAATAGTTACCGTCCATGCTGCTCCGTTTAATTCTNTCCAGTTGCAGTCACTTCTCGAAATCCACCCGCTCCCCCGCCACCGCCAGCCAAAGCCCCACCAGAACCTCCTCCAGCAACGACCATACACTCAATGTCAAAAGTGGCAGAAGCAGAAAACGCACCGAAGCCTAAAACATTGTAACCAAACATCGTCATAATAATTACCTATGCATCATTAGCAGCATCTGTAGTAAAGAACAACTTAATACCTAATAGTCTTGCGTCACCTGACTGACTATCTGCTGAAACATCTCTCATGATCTGAAAATATGTCATGGTATCAGCCGCTGCATTCGCAATAGTGACAGCACCTGATTCTGCGGAGACTGTCATATCATTTGACGTTCCGCTAAAGGCTTTTGCAGTCGCAACCACGTTTGTTCCAAACGCTGTGTTGATTGAAGCATCGTCAGCCATAGAACCGCCAGACAAGCCCCATGCAACTGTGCCTGTATTCGTGCCTGTCACTGTCCAAAACGCTTGAAATGTTACTGTTCCTTCGTTCCAAGACTTTGGAAAACATACGGTAAACTGAGCGTTTTCATCAGATGAAGCATCAAAATCAAGACATTTGATTTCTGGCCCGTTTGACAATTCAACTTGTGTTAAATCAGCACAGCCAGCCGTTGAGTTAGGATACATGGCTGCTGCTGGAACATAGATTGTTTCTTTCCCTGCAACTTTTGCTTTTGCTCCACCAACGTCAAGCGTACCAGCTATTGTAACGTTAGTTGTGCCTGTTGGGATTTCGATAACGTCTGCATCAGCGTCATTCTTGATCGTTACGTCATTCGTAGAACCTTGTCCTGTAATTATAATTCCTTCAGCGGCTGTGTAGCCTATGGCAGCAGCATCTCCTGCGGCTGTGTCACCATCAGCATTTAATGTTCCAGCAGTTAAGTCTCCAACAATATCAACATTAGTTGTACCTGTAGGAATAGTCAAAACTGTACCATCAGCGTCATTTTTGAGCGTTACATCAGATGTAGAACCCTGACCAGTGACAATAATACCTTCTGCACTGGTATAACCAAGAGCCGCTGCATCTCCAGCAGCAGTATCGCCTGTAATATCAGGAGAATTTAAAACTGGAGTAGTAAGCGTTTTGTTCGTCAACGTCTGAGTCGCAGCAATCCCCGCTAAAGTGTCTGTGACTGCTGGAAGCGTCAGTGTTTTGTTGCCATCGAAAGTTGAGTGTGCTGGTGCTTGGATCTGAGCGTAGTGCGCGTTAGAACTTTCACAATAAAACTTGATGGTTGATTGTGTACCACCATTTTTTAATGCAATGTCGCCTTGACTGATTTCTACACCGTTAGTTGAACCGCCAGCTACGCCAAGCGTTCCTGCAATTGTAGCGTTAGTTGTGCCCGTTGGAATTTGCAAAACTGCGGTATCTGCGTCATTTTTGATTGTTACGTCATTTGTAGAGCCTTGACCAGTTAGGATTAAACCTTCCGCAGCGGTGTAACCCATTGCAGCGTTGTCACCAGAAGACGTATCACCATCAGCATTTACAGTAGAAGCTGTGACATCCCCAACAATATCGACACTAGTGCCACCTGTTGCAATGGTTAATACATCTGCATCGGCATCATTCTTAATGGTTACATCGTTAGTGCTACCTTGACCCGTAAGAATTAATCCTTCGGCAGCAGTGTAACCCATTGCGGCATTATCACCAGCAGCAGTGTCACCATCTGCGTTTACAGTAGAAGCTGTAACATCCCCTACTATGTCTACATTAGTAGTACCTGTAGGTATAGTAAGAACTGTACCATCTGCATCATTCTTTAAAGTTACATCTGATGTAGAACCTTGTCCGGTTACTATAATACCTTCTACACCAGTGTACCCTATTGCAGCAGCATCCCCAGAAGAAGTGTCACCTGCTGGTTGTATTGTACTTGCAACAAGTAAATCACCTGCTACAGAAAGATCTGTAAACAAATCATAAACAGCCGCACCAGAACCTGCTCCATCAGTAGCAATCATTTTGACTTGCCCTGCCGCTACAGCTATGTTTGCGCCAGATCCTTGACTAAAAGTAAGAGTGTAGCTAGTTGTATTTTCTATAAGCCATACTTTAGAAAGGGTATTCGGTGCTAAAGTTACAGTACAAGCCTGACCTCCACCTGTGCATTTTAGATAAAAACTACGGGCTTCATCTGATGTGCCATCTGCCATTGTTATGGTGTGAGTAGATGCGTCTGCAATTGCTTCACCTGTACTAGAATATGAGAAAGCCTCTGCAATTAACTCCAGATTCGTATTTGTTTCTGACCCCCACGTACCTGAAGATTCGCCTGTGCCAATCTCTTTAAGTCTTAAATCATTTACATAAGTTGCCATTTTATAAACCTCACGCGGCTATTTCTTGCCAATTTGGTGTTTGCGCTGTATCTACCAGACCCCATATACTTGGTGATCCTACTTCTCCTGTTGCTGAAACTCCTGTTACTGCATAAGTTCCAGATATTCCTGTTATGACAGTACCTACTGATCCTATACCTCTATTACTGGTTACTGGCACATTACACACAGGAAGTACAGTTACACTACCTAAACCACTTGTACCTGCAACTCCGGTGACAGATACAGGTTCAACTTCTCCCCACGTACCAGATCCCCATGTGCCCCGTCCCCATCCAGTAGTTGCTGACATTAGGCAATCCTAATAATTGCGTTACTTGCGTCTGCGGTTGGAAAAGTAATTGTAAAATCTCCTGCGGTAGCAGTTTTATCGCCACCAAAATCTAACACACATACAGCACGATCTGCATTTGTGTCATTGTAAATTAATGCTCCCCTTGCAGTGATTGTCACTGTAGAGAACGTAAGATTAGAAAAGTCGGTAATACCTGTAGTACCATCATTGCTAGGATTTATATTAGTAAGAGCCGCCCCAGTAGCAGTATAGTTAGTACCACTCGCTTCATTTGAACTCGTATAGGCTGTTGTACTCGCTCCTAAACTTGCAGAACTTGTGTACAAAGCCAATTTAAAGCTGTTCCCGCCACTCGCTAAAAAATTGTGTTTTGCCTCAAGTAGTTCTTTTTTAAATGAGGAACACATAGCCTGTGATATAGCCATTACAATCTCCTGATTATGTCTGCCATTTCTTTCTGTTGATTCTTCTCAAATACCCCTGATAAAGTAGTTCTATCACTTTTAATTGCTTCTTTCATATTGTGAAGAATAACAGAGTATACATGATTCTTAAATGCCTCTGCCTGTTCTCTTATTGCAGGGTGACTCTTATCTCCTATTGATATAATCCTGTCTGTTGCTTCTTTTGCCCAAAACTCAGGATCATGTCCTTTATATTCTGTGGTAGTTACTCCTACCGAACCTACATCTGATATTGCTAAATCAAACATACTAACGAGCTTCCATTCTTGGTTGTCCAGAACGATATGTGTCGGCACGTAATTTACCATCACCAAGGTTTTTAAGAAGTAACAAAGATTCCATATACATTTTATCGTACATAGCCACCATATCTGGTTCACCTTTCAAGAATCGTATAGCTTCTACTAATGCGCCATTTAACAACGCAGAATCAAATTCAGTACCAAGCCACGTTGTGCCTGCATCCACTATAGATTGAGGATAATACCCATAATGCAGTTCGGTAGAATAACTACTATCAGGAGTTGGTCCTAATATAAAACTGTCTTGGTCAAAATATGCATAATGCACGGGAGTGCCCGTAGTAGAGGGATTAGGATAGGCTTCACGCATAAAATTAACATCTTTGTTTAACAAAAATGTGTACACACCACTAGAGTTAATAACAGCCAAACTATAAGAATACAAAAAATCAGTCGGCATCGTGAGGTATTTAGTACCAGAAGTCATCGTGCCTGTCACGTTCTTACGTAACGCAGGAAACTGAACTGCGTTATATATTTTTTGTTCAGCCTGTTCGGTAAACAAAGCTAACTGAGCATCTGTAAACGTATTCTCACAAATATCGTTAATATTTGTTTTTAACTCTGTGTAGGTCATCGTCATAATTTATGCCATCGGACCACGAGCAAATAAACCTTTAGTAGCCGCACCTGTACCACGCACTTTTATTTTACGGTTAGTGGGCTTCTTCACCGGACCACCATTTTTCATTTTCATGGGCTTCATTTTCTTTCTCATACAATACTCCTTAAACTGTTACTGTAACTGTACCTACGCTACCTGTTGCTACCAAATCATTAGGTGTTAAACCAAAAGGATCTTGTCCTCCTCCCACTGGGTTATAACCCCACTGTATATTTCTACTACTAAACGGTCCAGATTCTACTATACTTTTATCTGGACGTGGATCACGTATAGCTTGTGGATCATCTACAGGAAACTCACCTAACTTTAACTGCGGATGATCTGGATTCCAACACTCATTGCAAGCCTTTAAATTAGTGTTGCGTCCTTTTTCTATTAAATCTCGTAGATCCCTTAACTTATATTGAAACCCACATATGTCACAATCAGCTATGGCTCTTTTGTTAGAAGCAAATCTAGCCATTAAACATACCCTATACGAGGAACAAACCTAGCAGGTGATTTCTCTCTATCTTCTCCGGCAGCTAACGCAAATTGTTCTTCATACATAACTTTTAACATCTCTATTCTAGGAGCCAAGTCAGGATCTTTCATGGCTATGTAATAGGCCAATCCCGCCACTAGACAAGGCAAGAATCTAAAATTCATATCGGCTGTTTCTACACCGCTACCAGCATCTTGTATACGTCTCATACGATAGTATTTAAAAACATAATAACTACTTTGATCTGGAACAGGCCACACGTTTATCTTTGGGTTATCACGTAACCTCTCAATGTAAACCTGTATGGGTCTACCTTGTGTTAACTTGTTAGGGATTGATGCGTAGGTGCTTACGCTAATACGTGTTATGTTAAGATCAGATTGTGTTGCAGTTACTCCGCTATTTGTGCGAATAACTTGTTCCAATAAATCTATAGTATCTGCGGGTAAATCATACTGAGAAGTACCCTCGACCATATTGATAGTGCCTTCATCTATAGTCCAAAGATTGATACCACGATTCTGCCATTCTATAGTTAACAAATTCATAGAACGTCTAGCAGTTCTAAGATCGTAACCAGAACGCATTTCACGACCTGCACGTTCCCACGCTTCTTCAGCGATCTCCGTGAAGTTCATGTCAAATGCTGTAGTTCCTGAAGTAGCCATTATAACCCCTTATATAAAAAGAGTTTTCTTCCTTCTATTCTCCATGACTTGACCACAGCCTTTGGCTATCTTCCGCTTTCTTCTGGCAAGTCCACCACCACTCATTTTTACAGTAGCAGCTTTTGTATTTTTAACCACAGTTTTACCTTTAGACCCTTCACGTTTTTTCTTACGTGCAGTCTTAGCTCGTTCTTTTTTACTTAAAGACTGAGCTTTACTTCTAGGTAAACATCGATCAGGGTTCTTTTTGTCCTTAGACGTACCACACTTACCCTTAATCTTACCATCAGTGCCTATACGCACCCAGTCTTGTTGTACCCACTTCTTTAATTCACCCATTACTTTTTCTTCTTTTTAGATCCTTTTGCGTAATTAGGATCTTTACAGTATTTAGAAGCAGCCATATTTGCATATGCTGACGGGTAGGTATCAAAGGTGCGTTTCGCCCAAGCCTTGCCAGCCGGACAAATCTTGCCACCTTTTTTATAGTATCGTCTCATCGCATTTTAGCTGGACGTACACCACGCTTGGCTATTCCTGCTCCTCGCACTTTACCCTTACCTGTCGTCTTCTTAGCACCACCTTTGGTGTTGCCTTTGGTAGCCATACCACCACCTTTCATACCACCTTTGGTACTCATTGCGGGACCGCCTTTAGCATAACCTTTGGTAGCCATACCACCAGCTTTCATAAAACCCATTTTATTACGAACTTCTGTCGGTAGTTTCTTTAAACCTTTTTGGTCTGCGGTAGGTTTTTTAAGACCACCTCTCTGGTAGCCTTTGGTCATACCACCACCTTTCATACCACCTTTGGTACTCATCTTGGTGTTCATCATGCCGCCTCCTTTCATCTTAGGCATCTCCATCCGCATCTCTTCTTTGCTAGGAGTAATAAATTTACCAGAACGTGTTTTACCTTCTTTTCGGTTTAAATAATCACGTAAAGACAATCCACTTTTATCTAAATCGTCTTTGGTAACCGCTGCCATCTTTTTGCCGCCTTTATCATAATACAAAGACCCTGCTTTTTTAGCCGCAGCTATAGTTTTAAAATCTTTATAACTTGTAGTGCTCATATCTGCTTTAGCTTTTGGTGGAGGCTTTGGCGGGGCTTTTGGTTTGCCAGATAAAACTTCTTTACTTTTCTTGGCTACAGTATCTGCTTTCTTGCCAAGGTCTTTAGCGGTTTTCTCAGCCTTACCTAAATTAAGACCCTTACCAACAGGTTTTGGATCTTGCGCTTTAGGAGCTTTTACAGTTCTTTTCTTTTCACTAGCAGCTTTTGCAATTTTAGATGCCCTAGATGGTTCTTTTTCTTTTTTAGCTTTAGCTCGCCCAAGACTCCTAACATTTTTTTGAGTAGGTTTTTCTTCAGAAGCAGCTTTAGCCTTACTCCGTTGAAGCCTTCTAACATTTTTTCGGGTAGGCTTTTCTTCAGGTGCAGCTTTAGCTGCCCTAGCCCTAATATTTCTTTGGTTAGGACTCTCTTCAGTATTAAGAAAAGATTTTATTTTGTTCCCAAGACCGCTAAATAATTTGTCTCTAGCTGCCTGTTTGCGTTCTCTAGCCATGATACAACTCCCTAACTTTGCACTGCTTTAGCTGCCGCTTTTGCATCAGCCTTAGATACGATTTTAATGGTTGGTTCTGCTGCGGGTGCTTTAGCTGGTGCAACCACAGGTTTCTTTGTCGTCTTCGCTTTACTCTTCGCCATCTTCAGTCTCCGCGTATAGATTATCAAATGTTATGCTTGGGTCCATATAACTATCATCACACTCAGCACTATGTGTCCACTGGCTGGGTCTAAAATCTGGTGGTCCTTCTCCATGCGCCCAAAGTGCAGGATTGGTAACTCTTACCCTGTTGTTAGGTAGAGCTACTATATTACCCGTCCAAGGTCCAGCATCTGTCAGTTCTAACACATGACTCTGTTTATGTTGAGCAGGNTCATCTGATATGTGGCTGTCAGTGTAATCTACTGTAAACATATACCTGCCAGTGTGAAACTCTCCGTTTATTTTACATATCCAAGGACTAGAACTTGTTCTGTCGTAGATATGCACCTGATGATTACGAGAACTACAATCCCAAGGTTGACATAATCTTGGTGTCATAGCTTCAGGCCATTCGTCTAATATGGTGTCTCCTACTAATGCAGTGATAGGCATACGTGCCCACATTGCTCCACCATGTACGTTTGGCTCGTTGTCATCATCGTATGTTTCTGCTCCCGTAAAAACTAAATGAAAACTTAAACATCTATCAGGTATACACGTTACTGCTATTGCAAGTGCATGAAGATACTCTCCATGATACTGTTGATGATTGTGCGTATACTCCCTCCTCACCCAACATTTGAAGTGAGGTATATTCGACTGCAAATATGCCACTTAGCATCTCCATCTTTTTCTCGCTTGCCTTAACCTAGAATTAGGATCTTTGGCTGCTTTTGGAAATTTTTTCATCTGCCCAGCGGATCTAGCGCAGTAGGACTTACGTCTAGCTGCTCTTTTGCCTGTGGGCTTCTTTTCTGTGACGGCTGTTTGAAGTTTGCTGCCGGGATTTTGCCGTCTGTATTTAGCCACCCCTTTAGCTGTCATACCCGCACCAGACTTAGTGGGGCGTTTATCCCCACTTTTTATGGACATACCTTTCATGCCCTTGTCTTTACGGACTTTACCACCGTTTTTATAGTAGCTACGCATAGAACACAGTTAAAGAAGACATCTTATCTTGTGTGTACGACACGTATCCACCATCAACAAACAATATTCCATCATCTGGGATATCAGGATATTGAGTTGTATTTGCTGCACCTACCGTGTTGAACTGCATACGTATTTCTCCAGAAGAATTAGTCTGACGAAATGTAATAGTTCCGGCATTAGCAGTGTTTACTGCATACAATCCTTTTAACCGCATACGCCCTTGAAACATCGGGGCAAGAATAGAGGTTCCTGATCCGGCACTTACGTTACCCGCTGGATCTCCAACAGCAGTTATAGATGTAATTGTAGCAAATATTTGTGATCCTGTTGCTGTGCTAGTATCTGCACCTGTTATAGATTCGGTAGCGGCTGCACCTGTTTCGTCAGTGCCCACTACGGTAAAAGAAATACCAGAGTCATCACCAGCACTTAATATAGTGATGTTTCTAGGTTGGTCAAATGTAACACTACCACCGGAGGCTAAAGCACCTCCGATAGTGAGTGCAGCATTATTACCAACAGCAGCGGCTGTAGATATACCATCAGGGTCAGCAGTTGCGGCCTCTATAAAAGTCGATTGAATATCAGAGGACATTATCAACCTCCTAGATTAACTAAAGCTGTGAGAAACAGTACCGTCACCAAATACATGTCCATTAAGAAGCCATATAGCATCTGTAATAGCTACGCATCGAATATGCCCACCAATAAAACGTCCATCAGTATCAGCGTCCATAGTTAATCTATAGTCAGCAGCGGCAGGGACATTCCATCCGGCAGTGTCAATATCTTCGTTTAAAGCCACAACACTACCAAGTTCATCTTTATCAAGTTGGAACACCATTCCTTGGAAAGTATCTGCACTAGAAGCTCCTTGTAATATAAAGGTGCCCGTAAATGTAGTGCCAATATGAAACTCGTAGAATATACCAGCAGAAGCCGCAGGTAACGTAACTGTTATACCTGCTGCTCTATTAAGACTAAAAATAGTGCCAGATTGTGCTGCGGTGGGTGCAAGTGTAGAGTCAGTTACACTTGTAACCGGAAACAATTGACCAACCAACGTAGAAGATAAGCTAGTCGCACCAGTTACAGCTAGTGTACCGCCAATAGAAGCATTGTTACCATAAGTGGAGTTGGTGGTTTCTACACCAGTGCTTTCGGCTACAGAAATATCCTGAAAGCCATTTTCTGAACGGACGGGTCCGTTAAAAGTAGTGTTCGCCATTAAGTTGTCCTCACATGCGAGTTAAGTAAATCTGTCTGCATGTCGTCAGTCGGGCCTGTCAGATTTACCGGATAATCCCGATATGTATCAATACTGCATGATACCTTAAACGATGTCAAATAAAAAAGGGGAGCGTAAGCCCCCCTTAGTATGCCGCCTTACTGATCTAAGCTCCGGGGCTTCCGAATATCCCAAGTGGGTCGGATACACCGAAGGAGTAACGCTCACGGGCTTTGTAGCGAGAGTTGCCCGTATCGAAGTCTGCATCCATAGATGTAGCCATCGGGGTACGAACAAAGTGCTTCAAGCCATTAGGCACGTCTGTCATCAAGAACCACGCATCGGTATCCGTCAAGTAATGGTTAATTGAATAACCTTGAGGAATAGCACCGTTATTGCGGATTGCATTGAGATCGTTGTCTGCCGTTCCTACTCGTCCCTCAGTCTCCAGCAAACGAGTTGCAACGAATTGCAGGTTTGAAGGAATAATGAGTTTAGTAGGTTGTGCAGCAATCAACAGGCCACGCTCATCAGTCCACTGCCCGATCTGAATAACAGCCGCTTCCAAAGAAGTTTCGTTAAGATCAGAAGCCGTGCTAGGACGGTTTGAGTTAGTGCCACCAGAAACAAGTGGGTGTGCAGTTGAACAAAGCGAGACACCATCACCATAAGTTTTGGTAGAACTAAACGCATCGTTCAATATTGCAGCAGCCTTGACTTGCTTGGTGTACGCCATTGCACGAGCAAGTGCTTTGGTATATCGGGCTGACAAAGTATCGTAGAGATTATCTTCGATAGCTTCTTCTGTCAAACTGAAACCCATCGCCACTGTTTCGTGCGTATAGCGAGCCGTGAACGCTTCTTGAGCATTATCATACTCAATTGCAGCACCTTCATTCTTAACAGGTGCGGCAGAGAAGCCAGACAACTTAGTTTCTTCTTCAAAGGAACGATCCGAGGTCTCTGTTTCATAGATCTCAGCGTGTTCCTCACCATACTTCGCGTACTCCAACCCAAACAAAGCGTTAAGGCCGGGAAGGAGTTCTTTAAGTAGTTGCGCTCTTGAAATAGCCATCTCTCAGACCTCCTTACGCAGTTCCGGTAGCATCGTAATACTCATGCTGACCGAAGTTGAGTTTAACAAGAACCTCTGGGTACTGCCTGAACACAAGAGTCGAGTTCAGTGTAGCAATCGGTGCTTGGTTAAGAACAAACGTAGTTGCTCCAGCCGAAGCAGCCGTATCTACAAAAGATCCAGAAGCAACGTAGTTACCATTACTATCTAATGATCCTACATCTGTACCAACCACCAGAGCTTGCGGCAATGCCGAACAAGTTACAGTAGCGGTAGAAATAGAAGCATAAGTAGCAGTGCCAAGTGATGTCATGCTATCTTCGACCACACTCAACATACGAAGCGGTAAAGCATCCGTAGTTGCAGGGGTGTCATCAGGAGCAAGAACAGCATTCTTGGAATTACCAGTAGAAGTGCTACCAGTGTTGTTTATCATGGCAAGGTTCTGTCCCACCATCGCTTGTGCGCCAGATGCAACAGTAGTAGTTGCAGAGCAGACCACTGCCTTGAAAACCAAGTCAGGATCATCAGCTACAATACCTACTATATCACCAGCCGCTGTACTAGCGGGATAGTTTTGCCTAAAGGTCTTTTGGTTCGTGTTTGGATCTGTATAGCTACAGCCCAAAAATACACCTACTACAGTACCAGCCGTACCAGTGGTAACACTGATCCTCTGTAGATTTCCTCTGGTTAGAGCCACTAAATCTCCATAAAAGATTCCAGTACCCAAGTTATTAAGGATGGGATATTCACGAGTAGACCCAGCATACGCCTGTCCTCCAATGAGGTTTACAGGCTTTAGCCCGTATGGGGCATCTATCGTTGGATAAGCCATTTTACTTTCCTCAAAGTAAAGTTTTAATTACGCCCCTTTACCGAAAGTAACTTTAGTTTTACGATCATTAAAAAGAGGCATTCTTGGATCGTTTTCGCGCATGAGGTTGTTATCGACTGACTCCATCTGAGATCTAGTTTGATGTTCGTAATAATCTGTACGTTCGTCAACTAACTCTTCTGGAGCCTTACAAAGCATTAACCCACCAATTACTATGTTATCTTTAAAGCGTTCCTGCTCTACGGTAACCATAGTAATTTCAGGATGATCCGTTGCTTTAACAGGTTCCCAACCTTCACGTAATTTAGAAGAAACATTAGGGGCATCAACATTACCCTGTGTACTTACTCGTATCCAGCGAAATGCATAGCCCGGCTCTTCATTAGGTGAAGGCAATACTTCTGGCCTACTCCAAGCCTGTTTACGGGCCGTTTTCTCACGGGTCGTGTTTTCACGGTCAATTCTGTTTTTAGCCATTACGTTTTCCTCATTTCCTCTGCAACCTTTTGGGCGTATAATTCTAAAGGAACTCCAAGTTTCTTAGCGATAGCCACCTGTGTCGAAGTTAGTCGAACCTTTTTAGGTGCTGTGCTCCGCGTAGCGGGTGCGACTACATTAGGCTGTCGTTTAGTTTCTTGTTCTTCCTCTACAATGTCTTCATCAAACTGTTCTGGGAACAACTTCCGCATACGAGAATTTATAGTCTCGTAGTATTCATCACTATTTGGGTCGATATTATCCGAAACAAGTTTCTCATGCAACCCCATTGCATAACCTGTCATTTCTTTATCAGAACCAAACCACGGGTTTTCTTTTGCCCATTCTGCGGCTCTTTCATCAACTGGCTGCGGTGTTGGTGCTTTAGGAGTTTCTTCTTCAGTCTGCAAAGCACTAGGTTCAAAGTTTTTAAGTCTGTCTACTTTTATATTAGCAGCAGTTAACTTTTCCTGTGCTTCAACTACCTTATCTGCATCACCTGCTTCATAGGCTTGTTTATATTGGCGTTTAGCGATAAGCATTTCGCCAGCAGCAGTTTTCTTAGCTTGTTCTAAAAGAGCCTCTTGGTTTTTATCTACAGTGCCTTTAAGCTCTTTATTTTCTTCAACTAATTGTTTTGCATATCTTTCAAATTCTTCTCTTTCCCGAATAGCAGCTTCTTTAGCTCGTCTTTCATCATGGTAACCTTTACTAAAATGTTTAATTCGGTTACGTACTTTGTCAGAATAATCTTCCAACTCCTCATCTGTAACCTCACTCGGAGGCTCAGAAGGCTTACGGTTACGGTCAGCTTTAGGTACATCATCCACAATTTCGATTTCAAGTTCATTGTCACTCTCCTTCTTAGCGTTAGAGGGTTTCTCAACTTTTTGTTCACTTGCAGGTTCTACCTCAACTTCCTTATCTTCTCCTTCAGGAAAAGTATACTCCACTTTCTGGAACGCCATTTTTAACTCCTTACACTCGTGTTATGCCGCGAGGATCGGCTACAACTGCTTCAATTGAATCGTCATTCATCAGACGATATTCTTTGCCACGTACCTTAAACCTTGTACCTGTATTCATGCGAAACATTACATAGTCCCCTTGTTTACACCAAGGTCCACTAGGAAAACGATCTTTGTCAGAATAGGCTTCTCCACCTACATCTAACACAAGGCCAATAGTAGACATCACAGTGTCCAAATGTATCTCTTTACTAGACTTAATAATGCCACTATCACCAAATGTTTCTTCGACATCCGGCATTGCAATTAAAAGTCTATATCCTACAGGTATAGGTAACTCAAGTTCTAAGTCGTCATCTATTAATGATTGTTGCATTGGTTCAGTCATCATCATCTTCCAAGAAATTGCGCGAGAGGTCATTAACATGGTTTAAACAGGCATTCAGACCTCGGATCATACCTGTTATTTCTTTATACTGAGGAAAGTCTTTTGCTCCCCCACTACTTAGAAATTCTGATGCAGAAGATTTATCTTCTTCGATTTTATCTCGTAGCACGTCAAAGACGGTTTTAGCCATAAATTACCTCTTAGCATTTTTAATTAAATCCACGTCTAACTTTGCTCCTGTCTTTTGCATATCAAGTTGTAGCTCTTTCTCATCTAAAGCAACTTGAGCTAAATCTACTTGTGCATCAACTTGGTCTTTTGTAACTTTTCTCTGCAACTCAGCTTGTTTAAGCTGTGCGTCTGCTTGATCTTTTTGTGTTTTGCGCTGTACTTCAGCTTGTTTAACTTGCAGTTCTGCTTGTTGTAACTGGAATACAGGATCTTGTGTTTGCGCTTGTGCTTGTGCTTGCGCTGCTTCTTTTTGGTGTTGTTGAGTAAGTTCTTTACCTGCATCAGCTACAAGACTAGCTAAATGAACTTCAATCTCTTCAGGTAATTCTTGGTTAGGTTTAGGTAGTGGTGCGCCTAACTTATCTTCTATTTGTTTACGATACTTAAACCCAAGGTGCTCCGCTATGTGCGCTTGTAGTGCAGCGTTTATATTTCTTGCTTGGGGATTCTGAGCAATAGTTTGAGCTATAGTTGGATCTTGTATAAACGCTTGGTGTGCTGCTATGTGTGCGTCATGGTCTTGATAAATAAACGCTTTTAGTGGTGTGCCGTTCAAAGCATTCATATTTTCACTTACAGGATCTACGGGTTTAATATCATCTTTAGTAGGCACAAGTTTATCTGCGTTCTTTATACCTAACACTTCAATCATCTGACGATGTAACTGTGGTAGATCATAAATCTGTGGTGCTTGCTGTGCCATTTGCAATACTGCTTGATACTGAACCACACGTTGTGCCATCGTAGAACTATTAGGATCACTAACAGGTATAACATCTACCATCATGTAATCAGACTTACGTGCTGTTATGGCTCCACGAAATGGTTCATACCCATACTCTGCCGGAGCGTACTCACCTATTATGGTTTTGAGCATTTTGAACTCTTGCTTCATAGCATAGTGAACACGGGCCTGTACCGCTGCCATCGGCTTCAAAGTTCTTTCAAGTAAAGCAAGCGTTGTTCCCACAGGTGCGTTAGCTGACATATCAGATATGTTCATGTCACTGATTGCGCCTAACCTACGACCTTCATCAGTTATCTGGTTAAGAAGTGCAAGAAGTGTTTGACTAGGTTCCTTGTATGGCAGGGGCATAATGTTTTCACGGATACTGCCTGATGGCACATCCACATCCTTGAACTCCCCCGGCTCTATGGGAGTGTCATCACCTTTGATCCGTAACCCACGGGACTTCAAACCGCCCGGAAGATTAGCCAGTGTTCCAGCGTCTACAAGTTGTCTTATAAGAGATGTACCTGCTTTAGCGTACCCCCCTATGATGTGTATCAAACCAAGACCGTAAAAGCCAAATCCGGGCACATAAACATAATGTACAAAGTGTTGACGTTTCAACATTAAAGGATCATCAGGATTCCAGTTACGTCTTATAGCTAGTATTTCACTACTACCACGATCCATAGTGATAACGTAAGGTTTTGCTATCTCCTCCTCGTCGTCATCTAACCCTTCAAGAACAACATCAGCGTGTATTTCATATAGAGAATACCTATCGTCATCAGTCATAGAGAATCCACCATCCTCGGCTTTCTTCTCTTCAATATCACTGTGATAAGGTACAGGCTCTCCTAGATCTACATCCCTATAAAACCCGTTAACCTGTAGTTTACGGACATCGTTTTTTGTTCTTCGCATTACATGAGTAACACGTTCCGCAGACTCTATGTTAGACGCACCATAAGGTACAATGACATCTTCTGCCGGAATGTATATAGCGACCTGTCTACCTAGATTAGGATCAAAATAAACTTTCTTAAACGCAGAACCTGCCAGACCAAGGCTATACAACATGCGTTCATGTTCAGGACGATACTCCACCATCTTCTCGGTCAACTGATAGTTCATATCAGCTTTTACACGCTCTGCTGCTTCGTTCTTTTCTTTAGTTTCTTCGCCTATAATTTTTACACGAACAGGGCCAGCCGCAGGAAAAGTCTCACTCATTGTGTCTGCTTGGAATCGTATAGTCGCTTCGGCAAGCACTGTAGAGTTCACACCACAGGCTCCTTCCCAAGGAGTGGTGCGCTCGTCATACTTAAAACCTATAATATCTAATCCCCTGACGTAGGTATCTGCCCACTCTTTGCGACTATCCATGTCAGAGTCTATAAGACCCAACATCTCAGTTGCTAAACTAGCTAGAAAACTCTCATCAAGAAACTCTGCCAGATTAGCATCAAATGGTGTCATATCTAGGGGCATAGCATCAGGTACAAGTGTCAACTCAACGCTACCATCATCCAAAGTCACCATGTCTGGATTTACAATCTCTATCTCCAACTCTGTCGGTTCTTCCGCAAGAGCCGCTTCGTCTATACCTTGGGGGGCAACGGTTATACCTTTATCAATAGCCATATATCACCTGTTCGTTTCTACACTACCAGAACCATAATTAGTAAGAGAGTATTTTTTACCGCTTGGGCTAACATGTTTACCCACCACTCGTTTCCCATGTTTTTTAATTTTTTTATTTTTGTTGTTGGGAAACGTATTATAGTGTGTCATGTACCCATCATACTTTCTCATCAGTAATACCCACTCGCTTTACGTTTGAAATATCTTTGATCTTCTGGCTCATCACTCGGCAAGCGTATAAACCCACCCTGTCTGAACCTCATTAACACCATGACGGTAGAATCCACAAGGTCATCGTTACTCATAAACGGAAACCCTGCTATCTCTTCAACAACTTCTTCAGCCCACCTTGTCGGTGGAACCCAACACAATCCAGAAGCTACAATATCAGATACAGAATTTAACCGTGCGAGCTTGTCACCTGACCCTCTATGTGGGGTATACTCCGACACAGGTAATCCCATCCTACGCATTTCCTGATACAGTGCAACCCCAGAACTCTTTTTCTCCACAATAAACGAGTCAGGTTCCCATAACTTATACTCTTCCAACGCCAACTCTTTTAATTCGTGAAACTCTAACCGCTGTTTTATACTATTGAGTAAAATTATATTATACTCGTTTGTTTCCTCGTTGAGAAACACACCCCATGTAGTCAGTGCTGTGTAGTCAGCGCGGTTATGTTTTTCTGCCGCAGCATCAAGCGACATAATTATATACTCACATATGGGCGGGTCATCAGCCATCCACATGTTCCACCACTCCCGCTTTACAAGTGCAGCTTCTTCTGCCGTGGGTTCCTGCTGATACTGTGCGTTCCACTGGAATGTAGGCATGGATGCCTTAGTACGCATAAGCGCATCAAGATCAAAGAACTCAGGCCACAGCGGTTTTTCTACTATCTCATCAGTTTCGGCATCTTCTATCTCTAAAATAGCAGGGAACTCGATGACCTCAAACTGATCTGAGCGTTCATTCTGCGACATATCCTTAACTACACGCCCTGTCAGGTCATCCATATGCCAACGTGTCTGGACTATAGCTACCCGACCTCCGGGCATCAGACGTGTTCTTGCTCCAAACGTGTACCACTCGTAGGCTTTCTCAAATGTCGAAAAGTTACCGTTGATAACATCCTGCTCTGAGTGGGGGTCATCTACCAATAGTAAGTCTGCTCCACGACCAGCCAGTGCTGAACCCACACCACAGGCATAATACTCACCACCTGAGTTTGTGTTCCACCGACCTGCGGATTTAGAGTCTATCGCCAGCTTTACCGTAGGAAATATCTGTGCATACTCGTCAGTTGAGATCAAATTACGTACTTTTCTACCAAAATCTACCGCCAAGTCCGTGGTATGCGACACCATCATCACTTTTTTCGTAGGATTCCTGCCAAGAAACCACGCTGGGTAGAAAATAGAGACTAACTGAGACTTACCATGCCGTGGGGGGATGTTTACACAGACTCTATCCTTGGCTCCCTTCTCAATATCCATCAACATGTTAGCCAGAATCCTGTGATGCTTACCCACTATGTAATCTGGCTGCATTCGCTTGCAGAACTCTATCAAATCGTCGTATGCTAGTTTGTTCTGCCGACGAGTTGCCAGTTCATCCACGATACGATTGATCTCTACCACCTCTTCTGTAGAAAAAGAGTCGATGTTATCCAGCATTCGCTGAACTTCGTCTTCGGTAAAATCATTTTCTACCATGTTTACGCCTGATAGCTTCTTTTCCACGTTTAGCTATGGCTGCTTGCTTTGGTTTACCCGCAACTTTAGCTCTTTGTTCCAAAACTGTAAGGATCTGTATCTTTCTGGCAAAGGATTTGTTGACATTCTTAACTCGACGCACCGTATCACGGGCATCTGCCTCTGTCGCAAACTTTATTGGCACCGTATCCTTGGGGTTCTCGTCCGTATACAGCCTACGGCCCGAACCTTTTGGCTTTTTACCTGTACCTACTTTAGGATCTTTCTTCTTCCTCATCGTCAAACCCCAGTTCTTCGCAAATATCTATCGGTTCATCCTCAAATATAACAATTTCTTCTTGTTCCTCTGGTGGATTTACCAGTTTTTCTAGTTTGTCACGTAGTTTTGCACGTAAATCGTCTGTGGATTGGTGGGTTATCGTGATCTCGGACTTCTCGGCAAACAATCCTACGTCTGAAATCTTGCCCAAAAGCTCTAAAGCCTTGAGTCGGTGCTTGGGATCAGCGTTTTCAGTCTCCAAAAGCAGTTTGTTCGTCACCAAATGCCTAACTTGCACTGAAGATTCGACGACTGCGTGTCCAAATTCTTGTAAAAGGTTACTTGTTAGTACGATTGATGCGGGGGTTAGCTCAGAAACACGGGTAGCATTTGCTTTTTTAGACACTTTCTCAGGATCTTCTGCATAAGCGTTAGTCAAAGTAGCAGCGACATCCCTGTCTTCTCTGCTGGGAACAATATTTAAACCGTGATCTTCTAGTGCTACGGCTGTGTTAGCAGCAGCTTCCATTCTTTCAGGCAGATCTAACTGTTTTACCTCGTCGGGAATGGCAATACCTAACTCTGGTTTGAGTGTAAGTGTCATATCTGTTCGCAGGTCTAAACCGAAAGTGCCTATATACCAGAAAAATTTTTTCTTGACAAGCATTTGGGACTCCAAAGGGGGGTACTTCCCTATATAGAGGGGGTGGATGTGAGTTCTGGGAAAATCAGATTTGTTCGTGGAAATTAGTAATATATAAGCATAGATGGTACCAGACACAGATACGCGGGGGGTGGGGGTGGGGTGGGTCATCGGATTCTACAACTTCATTGCATCCCTCATATTATTTGTTATTGTTTAACTATCGAACGCAATCAAGTGTTCGATGTTATAACACTGTTATAACTTTTTTAACTTTAATATAAGGAAACCAAGATATGGGTAATATAAACGAAACAGTGGAAGCGGAACTGAAAGCGGAAATTGAGCTTTCAAAAATGGATATACTAAAAGGCAAACTAGGTCAGGCCATTACCGATACAGTTAGAGGTAATGAACAGGGCGTTAAGTTATTAGATCAATTGGACTTAGAGGGCTTTCTCTGGACTGATTTCATCGCACCACCCAAAGATGAATCAAAGCCGAACGATTCCACTGCCACTCCCGAACTGTACGATACAGTGAAGGGACGCATCATTGATGGTTTGTATGAAAAGGATCGCAAGTTGATCAAGATGGATAAAGACGCGGTTAAGGCATATAAGAAGGAATTGCTTGCTAAAGCAATTAAGGCCAAAGGCAGTGCATTAACTGAGACTGAAGAGAAGGAAGCACTTGCAGCATTCTCTCAGGGCAGACGCGCAGCACAGCAAAAGATTGGTGCTCATATGGGTGCTTTCAAACGTGATCTAAAAAAGCGCCAGACTGTAGTCGAAGAGAAAAAAGCGTTAACCGACGAAGAGCAAGGCGATGAAAACGATCGCAAGATGATTATCTTCGGTCAGACCAGTGTGGATTTTCTAGCGAAGGAAACGCACTTCAATATGCTGACCAATCTACCATCTTTGAAGAAAGGCATTATCGTCCTGTTTCGTGAGCATGGCTATGATCTCGACCGACAGTAAATCCACTGGGGCACAAGGAAGTGCCCCCTCTTTTTTGGGGACGTGTTATGAATACAACACTAGATGCTAGACGCAGGAAAAAACGCAGAAAAAAGAAATTATATGTTCAACTATATTATCGGTATGTTCGATTAGGTTATTCAAAACCACATGCAAAAGCAAAAGCAATATTTGAAGTTAACTCTGGTCTACATTAAATTTAGTCCCACTTCGGTGGGACTTTTTTTTCGCCTGTTGAAACCAGTTCCTCGCTTGCGTCGAGCACAAGAATATTTACAGCATAGAGACCAGTTCCTCGCTTGCGTCGAGCACAGAAAGTTATAACACGTTATAACAAACCTAATGTAACAAACGTAACACAATGTAACACAATGTAACAAAATAATGTTACATTATTATCTANTGATATATTGTGATACATCACAACAATGAGTACCAGATACTACTTAATAAACTGTAACATCTANTACTATTCTATCTATATATTTATAATGTAACATTTTATATAGAATGTTTATGGTTACGTTGGGTTTTTTTGCTTTGTAACAAAAACTACCCTCCCACCTCCGCGTAAATATTTCCCCTCAAAATCCCCGAAAAAACGTAACATTGTAACACTACTTTTATTTCAATGACTTACGACATCTCATGTTGTTACAATGTGTTACAAAGTGTTACATAACAGTATCTATCACTATATAGTACATAGTATAATGACTTGACATTAGATATTAATTAGTGTATAATGACTAATAGTCATGTGGGTAATTCTGTTCACTTGACTGTTACATGGTGTATCCACACCACACTATAAAAGTTATAACACGTTATAACAAACGAAAGGAGAAACATTATGAACTTTGAAGCAACTGAGATCGACACACCAAGTATCTCTTCTAGCGCAATGCTAGTTGAGGTTCGCATCAACTGTTGGACAGGGCGCAAGAAGGACAAGGCTGTGTCTGAAGAAGTAACGACCGACAAGAAGGCAGATCGCGGTACGGCTACTGTCACTAAGAAGTTACTGGGTGACTGTGCCACACTACACGCGATTGACAAGCAAAGTAAGAACGCACGTAACGCATCCTACAAGCGTACCCTACCTTGGGCAGACACCGGACCGCGCTTGCTATCCACTGAACAGTATTTCAAGTTCCACCCTGAGATGACTGAGTGGCAGAACGAGTTCTACAAACTGGTCGATGACTTCGACCGCGCCTACCCTTTTGAGTTGGCTCAAGCCCAAGTTCGTCTAGGTGACTTGTTTGATCCTAGCGACTATCCCCACCCCGATCAGATCCGCGATAAGTTCCGATTCCACATTAGCTATATGCCTGTGCCTGATGCAGGTGACTTTCGTGTGGACGTTGGTAACGAAACCAAGCAAACATTGACCACACACTACAAGGAGTATTACAACGAACAGATTTCAGGGGCGATGAATGACCTGTGGACTCAGTTGCATACTTGCTTGTCGAACATGTCGGACAAGTTTGCCGAACCCACGGAAGATGACAAAGCAACAAAAACAGGGTCAAAGACATTCCGCGATACGTTGTTTACCAATATGCATCACATGCTTGAAATGCTCAAGACGTGCAATGTCACTGGCGACTGTCAGATGGAAGCAATGCGCTTGCGGATTGAGGATGCACTGCATGGCATTACACCTGATGCTGTACGGCAAGACTCTCGGCTCCGTGCCGAAACCAAACGTGCTATGGATGACGCGATAGCACAGATACCCACACTTGATATGTAAAGTTATAACACGTTATAACAAAAGGAGAACTATTATGTCAGACGCAAAAGATATTTACGCATTATCAATCGATCAGTGTGTCAACGCACTGTTACACACAGGTCACCTACGGACTATGTTGGTCGAAGGTCACATGGGCACTGGCAAGTCATCGATGCTACCGATGTTAGCCGCAGCTAAACCCACGCACATGCCTTGCTACTTTGACTGTACCACCAAGGACTTGGGTGATATCACCATACCTAACATCGCCCACATGGATGACGGATCTGGTTACGTTCAGTATTTGACCAACGAAGAACTGGGCGCACATCACCACAAACCAGTGCTCTTGATGATTGACGAGTATGGCAAGGCTAACACTGCCGTCAAGAACTCACTGCTACGACTTATGTTGGAGCGCAAGATCGGTGGTTACACACTACACCCTGACTCGATAATATTTGCCACCACTAACCTTGGTGCTGAGAACGTGGGTGACATGCTACCACCCCATGCACGGAACAGACTTGTCCTAGTCCGTATGAAAAAGCCAACGGCTGATGACTACATAGCCTATGGCATACGCAACGACTTTGATCTGGCATTGCTTGGGTTCGTCAAAGAGTACAAGAATGCATTGTTCCAAGACTTCACACAGGTCAAAGATCCCGATGACAATCTGTACATTTTCCACCCACGTCAAGAGCGTAGGTCATTCTTTACACCGCGCAGTGGTCACGCAGCATCTGACATACTCAAGCAACGTCACAACCTAGACGACCACACCCTGACTGCACTACTCATGGGGGCTGTTGGTGAGCGTACAGCGATGGACTTGATGGCGTTTGTCAAGATTGGCGATCAGCTACCATCACTTGAGTCACTCAAGAACAACCCCAAGACCGCAGTTGTGCCTGACAGTACAGCGGCAGTTTGCATGGTGGTGACTAAGGCACTGATGGAGATGAGTAACAAGTGGGTTGACGCATGGATGGATTACATGGTGCGGCTCGACACTGAAGCGCAGGGTATGTTTGTCAACCAAGCCATACGCGAGACATACCAACATCGCAAGGTGGTTGTGTCTAACAAGAAGTTTACCGATTGGGCAGTGGCTAACAACTATCTGTTCAGCGCAGACAAGAAGTAGGAGGTGACAAGATGTTGATTGGTAACAGAGAACTGACAGGCGAAGAACGTCTGAACAAGGCAGTGGTCGCTATCATGGCTGAACCTAAGTACACAGCACTGGCAGGTGTACTGATGATTGGTGACAAGACAGTAGAAGATGACGTGCCAACAGCCTATACCAACGGACGTGACGAGAGGTATGGTCGCAAGTTTATTATTGGACTGACTGACGCTGAGTTGCGCGGGCTAGTGTTACACGAAAACTATCACAAGTTGTTTCGACACCTTACAACGTGGCGTGATCTGTGGGATCAAGATGGCAAACTGGCAAACATGGCGTGTGATTTCGTCATCAATCTCAAGATACAAGATGAGAACAAGGATGGGTTCGCCAAACTACCTGATGGTGGGTGTATCGATGAAAGATTCCGTGGCATGAATGCCAAGCAAGTATTCGACATCCTCAAGCAAGACCAAGAAGAAGGCGGTGGTGGAGGTGGCGGAGGTGGACATGGCGAGCCACTGGACGAACATGACTGGGAGGGTGCTGACGGTCTATCAGAAGATGAAGAACGTCAACTCGAACGGGACATCGATGAAGCCATACGCCAAGGTGCACTGTCAGCAGGTAAGTTAGGACATAACGTTGATCGTGACTTCGATGAGTTGCTCAAGCCACAGGTCGATTGGCGTGAGATGTTACGTGAGTTCATCAACGCTACCTGTGCAGGTAAGGACTTCTCGACATGGAACAGACCGAACCGCAGATTCATTGGGCAGGGTGTCTACATGCCAAGCGGTGTTTCAGAGAAGGTCGAAGAACTTGTACTCGCAGTCGATACGTCTGGGTCTATCGGGCAACGTGAACTCACATTGTTTCTCACTGAGGTCAAGGGGATATGCACCACAGTAAAACCAGACAAGGTGCGATTGATCTACTGGGGTCACAAGATAGCAGGTGACGAGACCTATGAGATGGACGAGATAGACAATCTCACCAAGTCTACTAAACCTGTGGGTGGTGGCGGCACAGATGTTGTGTGCGTCACTGAGTACATGAAGGAAGAACGCATCACTCCCCAAGCGGTCATTGTTCTGACTGATGGCTACTTGGCAGGTAGTTGGGGCGATTGGAGTTGTCCTTTACTCTGGGCAATATTGGATAACAAGGGAGCCAAGCCTAACGTGGGCAAGGTAACTCACATTGAATCGAGGAATATGTAATGACTGACAGGTTCATCTTTGAGCATCATCTTGACCGCAAGATCAAGTATTGCTTGAACGGAAACGTCAGACCCGAAATACAGGATGCCGTAATGGAGTTAATCTGTGACGGTAAGACTGCATGGGAGTATCGGGAGTGGTTAGATAAACTCGCAGAGCTTGATTCCTGTGATCTTACAATCCGTGAAGTAATAGAACGAGGAGGTAAATTAGTATGATTCATATTCAAGTAGAAAACATTGAGAACTTTCTCAAGTGGATCAAAACGTGTGAACACCAATACACAATCTCATCGATGCAAGGTGGGTTTGTACACGTCAAGTTTTTCATTTCGCAAAACGACTTACAGGGAAAAAGCGAGGAGGTGTCCGATGAAAGTAACTGAGAAAGAATCAATCATTTGGGCGAGTGGGCATTATTTGACTAATCATTTGCCGAATGATTACGACGAGTGGGAGGAAGCGGAACTTAATGGGTTTTTAGAAGATAACGCTTGTTTTGTGGTTGAGTGGGCTTCCGCTAATTACATTTGGGAATTCATAGACGCTTTAGCCTATGACTTTAGAGGCACTGTGAATAAAAAAATTGAAGAGGTATCCGATGAGTGACGAGAGAATGGAGTGGAGCCAAGCAAAGGCGATCATGGAGTTTTTGGTGAAGTACGCCACATCCCCGTGGTTCAATGGCGCGGCTTGTCCTTACACCAAGGAAGAAATCGAAGCCGCATGGAAGCGGATACAACAAGGCTGAAAGTTATAACACGTTATAACAAAGGAGAAACATATGAATACTTTTGAAGAAGTAGAACACTGGTACAGCGGTATCAAACCCATGAAGAGTAAACACCACACGTTGGAGGATGACATAAGACCCATAGGTGAGCGTAGACGCAAGCATGAACGGATCGTCAAAGTAAACGATGACAAGTACGTGCTAGGCGTGACAGGTGAATACTCAGGACACATACCCAATGAGAATATTTACCCACTCATCACTTGGGAACGAGAAGGAAGGAGTAGGGAGTTTGTCACGATACGGCATGGCATAAGTTCCCACTCAAATTCAGTCATCAACTTTCTTGAAAGGTATGTGCCGTATCCGATGGATTATGGATCACAACACATACACCTTAAAGGTGAGAAGTATTACTTACCCCCATCTGTAGGTTCGTGGGTAGTGACGAGCGGAGGTGCATATGTAATGCAAGCCACTGAGTACCGAGAGTATCTGTTTGAGAGAAAGCAAATTCGTCACGATTTGGTGGTATGGCAACTTCTCACGCCTAGATGGTTACGTGCTAAGAAGTTGGTGGACAAAGAGACTAAGCGTGAGTATGCCAGTGCGATACGTGACTTCTCTGACTGGGCTTGCATCATGGCTCCAGTTCTGAAGGGTGGTATAAGTGAGGCAACAAAAGTCTATGACATTACACCCACTCCAGAAAAGGTACGAACAATACTACGAAGATATGACGACACACAGCGTGTTGATCTACTGACTTATTTCATGGCAGACGTAATGAGTAGCACTTACATGCGGTTCAATGACAGTACACGCAAGTGGGAGTACCCCGAACAGTTCACCGACAGAAACAAATTCAAGACACAGATCAACAATCTGGTGAACACACACTGTGACTTTTACAAGCATTTACCCATACGACAGGAGAACGAAGATGAAGTTTAGAAAGCTGACAGGTAAGGAAACAGGTTATAGATTACATGGCGAACACCGACCAATACAAGTATCTAAGTTGGTCGAGAAAGGTCGACACCAATTCATTAACCCACTGGAACTCGATTTAGTTAACGAACAAGCGTTTTACGTATCAAGTCATTCTGATTTGAGTTCTTTGAGCGACTTTGAATTAAAACGTTACAAAGACAAGTTAGATGATGTACGCACAGATGTTAAGCATATGAATAGATTGAAGTGTTACATTGTCGAGCTACATAAAGCGTTTGGTGGGGCACTTAGTTTCTTCGGTAATTTGGGTTTGTTGCGTTGCCACGAAGACCACTTTTGCAAGGATGGTAAGGTAAATTTGCCTACAATAGACAATGATATGATGGAGTTTACTTCTAAAAGAGGTGGCATAATTCATGTGTACCGTCCACAGGATACGTATTGCCTTGGGTGGATTGCTTACGGTGATTACTCAAAAACCAAGACAGGCAAGAATAAGTACGTGTTGTATTCAAGGCACATCACCAACAATAAATCTATCCCAGAGAATAAGATTTATCACATGGCGTTCTATGGTGAAAGACGTTTAGCAGTAAGTCGTGCTTCAGCAGAGTTCAGACCGTTTACTGAGGCACAGTCATTGACACAAATCATAGATGATGCAGGTTACAGAGCCAATCAGCATAGACGCGATAGAGCGATCGATAAGGATGAAAAACTTGAAAGAGTTAGGGAGCTTATCGGTAGCGCCAATTCTAAGTTGGCAAAAGAGCTTTACAATCTGCTAGACACAGGGCATGAGTTTCTATCCAGTGTGGTTGAACAGAGAGTGAGAGAGTTGCGTGACGTGTACAAACACTACGAAGAAATACGTAGCAAGACCTACGACATGTATGCAGTGCGGGTCTACGAAGATAGACATGGTGTGCAGAGATATAGTTTACACCGCATCGTCAACGCTACCGCTTATGAGAGAGAAATATGGGAGTTGACTGATGACAACAACCGTCCGATGACATTTACCAATGACAACATAAGCGAGAGTTTACGTGGTTCACTTAGTGTGTTGTCAATGCTAAAGGTGGGTGACAACGTNGAGGACGTGGGGTTCAGACACGACGAAGATTTATACTTTATATACATTAACGACGAGGAGAAAGGAAATGAGTGAAGAAGTGTTTGAGAGAATGAATTTAAAAGAATTTGAAGAGGCATGTTTTGAGATTGCTTTTGGTGACGGTGCGTTTTATCCAAACTATCAACGCGAAGAAGTGTTAGAGAGACTGCGACAGTTTTCTGATGANGCTTTCAAATGGGAAGAACAGGAGNAAGGNAATGAGTNATATTCAAANTGCNATGTTAAAAGCGGCAGTCAATGGGTTCTATTCTATGCAGAAGACACGCATCAGAGTAGGTAATAATGTAGTAGCAAACTTTAAGATCAAGATTGGTCAAGAACCAAGCAAGTCGGAGGAGACTTTGGACACCGATGCCAAGCTGTTACTGAGTAATCTTAGGGCCAGCTACAAGAAGATCACCGATGGTATCGTCAGCATGAACCCACGTCGATTCAAAGAGGATGGGCTGATCTCAGAGTACAGTGAGTTCTCACTGATACAGCAGTATTTCGATCTGGTGGCAGCAGAGGAGAACGCACTCAAGCAGATTACTTACGCGGTTAAGAAGTTCCCGATCTACAAACATTTCTTGGAAGATGTTAAGGGGGTTGGACCAACGATGGCGGCTGTTATAATCAGTGGGTTCGACATCCACAAGGCACAGTATGCGAGTTCACTGTGGGCATACGCAGGTCTTGATGTCGTGGGTGACAAAGGACGATCTCGCATAAAAGAACATCTGGTGGATCAGACTTATATCGATGCCGAAGGTAAGGAGCAGACCAAGAGAGGTATCAGCTTCAATCCGTTCATGAAGACCAAGCTGATCGGTGTGCTAGGTTCATCGTTTGTTAAGACCAACGGTAAGTACCGCGAGGTCTACGACAATTACAAGAGCCGCATACAACACATGCCAGCCCACGCTGAGAAAACCAAGGCACACATAAACAATATGGCGATACGCTATACTGTCAAGCGGTTCCTTGTGGATCTGTACACAGCATGGCGAACACTGGAAGGTCTACCTGTGGCAGACGAGTACAGCCGAGCCAAGCTGGGTATTAATCACAAAGTGGCATAGCCACAGAAATCAAAAAAACCAAAAAGTTTTAGCGCGTCATACCCAGATAGAAAACCAAAAGCAATCAGCGAGTCAAAAAACATAAGAAAACCACGGAGCGGAAGCGAGTCACCGCTATGTAGAAAACCAGTAGTAAGAAGCGAGTCATATTAACGCAGAAAACCAAAGAAAGGGAAGCGAGTCGAGTGACAAAAGAACACCACTAGAACTGAGCGCGTCATCCCCAGATAGAAAACCAAGAAAGGAAAGCGAGTCAACTAGGCGAAGAAAACCATCGAGATCGAGCGAGTCAAACGTAGAAAGAAAACCATTAGAACGTAGCGAGTCATTGCGCGTAAGAAAACCAGAGGAAATCAACGGGTCAATTTAGCGAAGAAAACCAGCAGTAAAAAGCGGGTCAACCATTTAGAGAAAACCAGAGTCGGTAAGCGAGTCATCAGCCAGTAGAAAACCAGTTGCTGCAAGCGAGTCATTTGTTTTCAGAAAACCAATATATATGAGCGAGTTATTACATTTTAGAAAACCAAAAAAACCAAGCGAGTCATGATAGATGAGAAAATCAAACAGGGATAGCGAGTCATTAAAACTAAGAAAACCATTTCCAGTTAGCGAGTCACATGGAACAAGAAAACCAGCAAAGCAAAGCGAGTCACTGATATCCAGAAAACCACAATGAAGAAGCGAGTCACATTTATGTAGAAAACCAAATAGTGTTAGCGAGTCATGCCGCAGGAGAAAACCAGTTGGAGCAAGCGAGTCAGATATCGAAAGAAAACCACTACTGGTAAGCGAGTCATGGTGCCGAAGAAAACCAGAAGGTGATAGCGAGTCAAAAGTTATAACATGTTATAACAAACAGGAGAATAGCATGGACAACAGTGCTTATTACGTAGTAATAGACAATGATACTAAACGTGTCGATATATCATGCATTGGTATGGAATGTATTGACAACGAACTTTTGGGAGCGTATGATTCGATAGATAAACTCCCAGAGTGGATGCAAGGACGTTTGGCAGTTCTATATATTACGAGCAAGAAAGAAGCCGATTGGGTACGTGCGGTGGATGGTATAGGTAAAAGACTGCGTGAAAACGAATACTTGGTTTACGGTTTACGACCTAGCTGATAATGTTTCTCCAATAACAATCAGCACTTTTAAGGGAGCTTCGGCTCCCTTTTTTTATATCTAAAATATGGTGTGCATGTGAAAGCAAAGATACAAAGTTACCATACGTGCTATGTTGACAGGGCAAACAGTAAGCCCACATATATAGTCGAAAGAAAAAAGAAACTAGATATTATAATAAAAAGCGATGCGTGGTTACGCAGAGGCATAGTGAGTGAAGATAAAAATAGAAGTGAGCATAGACAACCAAGAAGTAGTTGAGTTGTTGGAATATATTGTTGACGCACTGGAGGACATAGCTGATGGGTACGCCAGAGAGCAAGGTGAAACAGAAAGTGATGAAGTATCTTAAAGAGATGAACGCATATTATTTTTACCCCGTGACAGGTGGGTACGGTAAGTCGGGTGTGCCCGATATCGTTGGGTGCTACCAAGGCATGTTCTTTGGGCTTGAGTGCAAGGCAGGTAAGAACAAACCCACGCCACTGCAAGAGAAGAACTTAAAAGATATAAGAGATGCAGAAGGTGTAGCACTGGTGATAAACGAAGAGAACGTCGATGATGTTGTGAGGTTGATACAGGACTACATAGCATACAACAAACAGACGCGGGAACTGGTCTCAGACTCGGCAGCATCGAGCCTTAATGTAAGGAGAAAAAATGAAAAACAAAAGTGATGGTAGCACTGCGTCTTATTATCAATTACCCGAACACGCAACTGAACTTCAACACCTAATTAGCCATAAGGACATGAATGCACAGATTGGTGAGATATTCAGATCGTGCTACCGATACGGTGAGGCAAGTCACAGTGACAAGTTACGTGATGCCAAGAAAATTAAATTCTATATTGATGCAGAGATAGAAAGGTTGGAGCGATGAATCTGATAACCCTAGATTTTGAAACGTACTATGACAAGACGTTTTCTTTGCGTAAGATGACCACAGAGGCATACATACGTGATCCTCGTTTTGAAGTGATTGGTGTAGGGGTAAAACTAAACAACGAAGAAACAGAATGGGCGAGTGGTACGCATGGAGAAATTAAAGACTATCTTGAAGATTTTAATTGGGACGAAAGTTTTTTACTGGCTCACAATACCATGTTTGATGGGTCTATACTTAGTTGGATTTTTGGTATTAACCCTCGCGTATATGCTGACACTATGTGTATGGGTCGTGCTATACATGGTGTCGAAACTAGCGTTAGTTTGGCTTCACTGGCTAAACTTTATGGACTTGGCGCGAAAGGTGGTGAGATACAGAACACCGTAGGTAAAGGTCGCAATGACTTTACTGACGCTGAACTGGACAAGTTTGGTGACTATTGTATAAACGATGTCGAATTGACCTATGGTTTGTTCAAGCGCATGGCACCGAAGTTTCCAAAGAAAGAGATGCACGTCATTGACAAGACTCTTAGGATGTTTACACAACCTATGATAGATCTTGACTTGGCGAAACTAGAGAAGCACCTAGACGCTACACGCCACAAGAAAGAACAAATGCTAAAGTTTTCTGGACTCAGCAGAGAAGAGTTAATGAGTAACCCCAAGTTTGCAAAGATACTAGAAGAACATGGTGTAAAACCACCAATGAAGAAGAGTCCTGCAAACGGTAAGATGACATTTGCTTTTGCTAAGACGGATGAGAAGTTTACCAACCTGTTAGATCACGACAACTTCATGGTGCAAACACTTGTGACTACACGCCTTGGTGTTAAAAGCACACTTGAGGAGACACGCACTGAAAGGTTTATCGACATAGCCAAGCGTGGATTACTACCTGTACCGATAAGATACTATGCTGCACATACAGGCAGATGGGGTGGTGATGACAAGATCAACATACAGAACTTACCAAGTCGTGGTGAGAACGGTAAAGTTTTGAAGAAGTGTATAGTTCCACCTGATGGCTACACACTCATAGACTGTGACTCATCCCAGATTGAAGCTCGTGTGTTGGCGTGGGTGGCAGAGCAAAAAGACTTGGTGAAGGCTTTTACCAATAAAGAAGATGTGTATGTAAAGATGGCATCGAGCATTTATGGTGTGCCCGAAAGTGAGGTCACAAAAGAACAACGGTTTGTTGGTAAGACTACCATATTGGGTTGTGGCTACGGCATGGGGTCATATAGATTCCAAGATCAGTTGGCAACTTTTGGTGTAGATATAAGCATTGAGGAAAGTCGTAGGATTGTAAAAGTTTATCGTGAGACTAACGATAAGATTGTTGACCTGTGGCAAAAAGCACAGAACATGTTGGTAGATCTAGTCAACAAAGACAAAGGAAGGTACGGCACAAACGGCATTATAAAATACAAAGACAACGGCATACTATTACCGTCAGGGATTATGATGCAGTACGAGGATATAAAATCTAAACAAGAGGAAAGAGGGTTGCAGTTCGATTATAAATCTCGTAGAGGCCGAACCAAGATATACGGTGGCAAGGTGATAGAGAACGTGTGCCAAGCGTTTGCGCGGTGTATCATAGCGGAACAGATGCTAAAAATTAACAAGAAACACAGGGTTGTGTTGACTGTGCATGACTCGTTGGTATGTTGTGTGTTGGATGATGAGGTTACAGAAGCCAAGCACTTCATAGAGAAATGTATGCGTGAGACACCAGAGTGGGCAGAAGGACTGCCGCTAGACTGTGAAGCGTTCACAGGTAAATCATACGGAGATTGTGAAGAATGAGTGCTGCACCGTGGTCATACTCCAGACTGAAAGCGTTTGAGCAATGCCCCAAGCAGTTCTACCATTTGAAAGTTGCAAAGGATTATGTAGAGAAACCGTCCAGTGCGATGTTTTATGGCAACGAGTTTCACAAGGCAGCAGAGCGTTATGTCAGAGATGGAGAACCTTTACCACCTAAATTTATGTACGGTAAACCCGTGTTAGATTCTTTGATGGCAAAGAAAGGGACTAAGATATGTGAACACAGGATGGGTCTTACAGAGGATTTAGAACCTTGCCGTTTTAGTGACCGTAACGCTTGGTACAGGGGTATATGTGATCTGATTATATTAGATGAAGAGGACAACTTAGCGTGGGTTGTTGATTATAAAACCAGTAAAAACAGTCGGTACGCAGACAAAGGACAGTTAGAACTAATGTCACTATCTGTGTTCAAACACTTTCCAATGGTAGAGAAAGTACGTGCAGGGCTACTGTTTGTTGTATGTAAAGAACTAATAAAAGAAAATTATGACTATTCGACAGCATCGAGCTTATGGGTCAAATGGTATGAGGGGTTTGACAGGATGGAGAAAGCATATGAAACTGGCGTTTGGAA
>FUFK010040288.1_pt1 | contig 37708 bp, 7 predicted proteins | sample 1021851 | NCBI WGS metagenome assembly FUFK01 (sample SAMEA51879418, study PRJEB19060) | metagenome | reverse complement strand
CCCGAGAACCCCCTTTTTCTTTTTTTTGCGGAACTTTTTTTCTTTTTCCCTGGTCTTATACTGGAAAAATCTAAAAATGCATTAGAACCGCTTAAAATAGGTTTTCTTGTGGTAATGCTAATTCTAAAAAAAATCTGCGGGGTTTGGGGGTGGCGAACCCCCAACTGGATAATCCTTTTATTTTTTCTTCAGAAAGATATGCCAACAAACTATATAGTGTAAAATAACTATATAATTAAATATAAGGACATAATGTTAAAAAATGACTTTTATCGTCTTTTTTGTTCTATTAAAATGACTTTTATCGTCTTTTTTGTTCTATTAAAATGACTTTTATCGTCATTTTAAATGATTTATATGTTGCGGGTCATTTTTTTATAATATTAATTCTATATTGCTGGAAATTAGCCTACTTATGAATCAATCGTATAAAACAGGTCAAACAAGTCTTTCCCTGGTCTATCCTGAAGAACCAAAAGCTAAAGAATATGCCCACGTTGATAAGAAAATAGTCCATTCTCATCAAAAGAGAGTTTCAATTCTAACCAAAAGAATATTAACTCACGTATTCGCTCAAATAGAAAGAGAAGCCACAGAGTTGAAACCTTATTACCAGGTAAATGTTTCCGAACTGGGAAATCTTTCAGGTAAGAAATTTAAAACTTCAGATATAAAAAAATCTTTCCAGGAGATGCTTAGTATTAGTTGGTTGATTGAAAATACTGATCAAGATTCTTTCGTGGCAAAACAGCTTTTAAATACTTCTTCTCCCGATATCGACTGCGAGTACAGAAATGGAGTGATTACACTTGTTTTAAACCCTACTCTTGCCCCTTTTCTAACCAATTTAAGCAATTATACCAATTATCAGGTAAAGTGGTATATGACCTTTTCGAGTTGGTATTCTACTAGGCTGTACGAGATCCTTTCTAGCTATAAAAGCACAGGATGGTGGTATGTAGAATTAGGCGAATATAGGAAGCTAATGGATTGCGAGAAAAAGAATAAGGCAACTCACGATCTTATCAAAAAGACCTTGTACGAACCTTTAGAAGAACTAAAGGGAACTGACTGCGAATTTACCTATGAAGAAATCAAAGCTCCGGCTGTCGGTAGAGGTCGTCGTCCAGTAGTGGCATTGAAATTTCACTTAAAGCATCCTACTATAAAACAGATTCCTCAAAAATGGAAAGATAAATCTTCAGAGCACAAAAAGGTAATAGAAGAAATGATCAATATTTGGCAAGTGGACGAAAAAAACTTCATCGACTATATTCAATATGTTGGGTTGGATGGAGCTAAAAAACTAATGAGCGAATGGGCAAAAAAAGAACATTCTAATAACCGAATTCAGAACCGAAAATTATATTGTAATGCTTCTTTTGTAGCGGAAGCAAAAAAGCAAATGTGATATGACATATTCCACCCAAGAAGTAGCTAAAATATTAGATGTTACGGACAGGACTGTCCGCAGGTATCTATCTTCATACATTTCCTTTAATAACGGTAGTTTTGAAGTTTCTGAGAAGATGTTGAGCATCTTGAAAAGCCATTATCTCGGACAGCCTGAGGACAGTTTGCGGACAGATCTCGGACAAGATGAAGAATATGACATAATTGAGGGGTTTTCTAATGAAGAGTATGATGAATTTAAAACTCGTTTAATTGAATATCCTGCCTTGAAAGAAAGGGTAGATTATTTACTCAAGGATATTGAATATCACAAGAAACAAATTGAAAGCCATAACAGACAAATGGAAATCGTTTTGCGGAATATGGAGCAACGAAATTTCATTGAAGCAAAAGACAAAAAACTAGAATAATGGATTTTGAATTATGGCATTTGATATTCTGGATTCCTCTGGCAATTTTCGGGTTGTGGTTCAATGACTATATCCGGCGGAATAAGTACAAGTAGATAGGTTTTCTTAGAATAGGCTAAACCACAAGTAAAATACCTGAATGACTATGAATTACACCACAATGGAATTAAGAGACTTCATCAAATCTAGAGAACTAATTGACATTAGGAAATTAGCTGAAGCTTCAGGTGTTCCAGAACCGCAACTAAAAAACTTCCTGGATAACTCACAAGATCTAACTGAAAATCAAGTTTCAGATCTGGAGAATCTTCTTTCCGATTACGGTTATAGATCCGAAACCGTTATTGATTAATCTTTCATTTTCCGGACTGGTCCTTTTTCAGACCTGGCCGGGAAAATGAAACGACAAACGAAGTGCGTCAGGGTTCCTCGTGATGACAGGATTTGAACCTTGAATCCCGGAAAGCTTTTTTTATGGTTAATAATTCCTTAAAACTTTTTTATACGCAACCGTTAATTTCTTTTATCTTTGTGTGGATCGGTTTGAAGAATCGATTTCGTTCTTTGGGAATTTTATTTTCATCCTCTATTTACTTTCATCTGTAACCCATTAAATTATTAGTAAATCAACAAATAATTATGAAAACAGAAAAGATGAAAATATTAAGACTATGGATGAAAACCAGAAACGAGAATCCCCTAAGGGATTCAAAAATGAATGGTTGCTTTTCCTTGCTGAGATAGCTTGGGAAGTGGCGAAGGCTTACTTTGGATTATAGTAAATAACAGTAAGCTTCTAGATCCAAAACTTCAACTTTGTACGAGTTGATTTTTACCCTTAAAGGGGATTTTACGGGAGATTGTCTATTGGCGTAGACAGTCTCTCTTTGTTTTAAGACAAGTCAAAGGTACCAAAACTGGATCAAATAATGAACAACAACAACAACATTTTGTTGTCACCCTAGTAACATTATCTCCTAGAATATCCTTGTCCCCTACTCCTGTCCTGGTTAATCTGTTGAATTATATTTTCCATTTTTCTAGGACTCTTCAATATTGTTTCTAGTCTTTTCCTCTCATCATCTATTTGTACCATCTTCTGCAACAACCGACGTTTATCTGCTTCCAATTCTTTTTGTCTTTCCTCTGATCTAGATACTTTGGGTTCAGAAAACTTTGCTTTCATTTCGGCTTTCTCCAATTTATTTTTCAGTTCAAATGCTTCTAGATTTGCTGTTTTCAAAGCATCTTTAAACTTCTCAATAGTTTTATTTTTGTCTATTCCTAGAATACCTTTTACAGGTTCTACTGTATTTTCTTCAGCAATTTCACCCGCTTTCGCAATCCTCTTGTAATATTCATTTGCATTTTCATGCTTGATCCCCGTTCCTTTAATTCCCCTTTCCAAGTTGAAAGGTTTCATCATTTCCGCATATTTATCTTGTCTTGCCTGGAGAATACCTTTGTTACCCATAACCTCTTTTGCAGATAGTCTTCCATCATCTGTCAGAGGAACAGTTATTGCGTGAATATGTGGTGTTTTCTCGTCCAGGTGAAGATCGAACCTAACTAGATTATTCTCCCCAAATTCATCTAACATAAACTGATAATTAGCGGAGATCCACTTTTCCTTTTTTTCTTCGTTTGCAAAAATCTCCAACATTGCTTCGTGAGATCCAGTAAGCACGTGAGACATAAATTTTTTGGCGTCGGATCGTATCTTTCTCTTTCCGGAATACCCCTCCGAAATCCTCTCAGCAATCGCTTTATTTAGTGGCATTGATTGTTTGCCATTCGGAACCTGGTACTTTACATTCAAGTGTTTTTTCGTGAGATCAGCATGCTTGTATGTATGTTCTTTTCCCTTGGTTCGATCAATATGATTTCCGATGCCACTACCTGAACCTTTTCCTTTTGAACCGTGATAAATTGCGTATGCCATAACCTGTTTTTTTGGAAGCTTCGCAGAACCCACGACTTAATAAAAAATGCCCTGCAATTTTATATTAAGTCTAGTGGGCGATACTTAACGAAATTAATTAATGCAATATATATAAATTTTTTCTTATCTTTGAGTACCTGAAAGGAAAGACACAGAGGCAACGTGAGGACGACCTTGAGAAGAGCCGATCGGGTGCTTTATACACAAGTATAAAATGGGGGTGGAACGCTGGTTTTGCCCTCATGTTTTTTACTATAATATCACATTGCAACAATGCAATATTATAGTGTTTTTACATTCTTGTATTTTTATGTTTTTTCCTGAATAAAGTTTCTTCAAAATTTGTAATAAAGGGAAGCCAAATTTATGCTTCGCTCAAAAGGTTTCCTAATCTTCTTTCTATCAAAAGCATATTCAAATTTTCGATATTCCACTACCTTAAATGTCAATATTCCCACTACCCTAATCTTGATGTCCTTTTCTATTTTTTCCGCTTGGTTTAGATTGGTTCAATTAATTGTGTCATATATTTTTTTTGCGAAAAATAAATCTTGTGATACTTATTCTAAAATAACCTACTTATGGAAAATTTAATTGTCGGAATAATTGCTGGTTTGGTTGTCTGGATGTTCCAGGAGATCTGGAACTGGATCAGAAAATAGTTACGCAACTACCAAAAAAAAACAGGATGTATTTAAACCATCCTGTTTTATTCTGGAATTATTTACAAATTCTATCTACATGTCAATTGCTTGAAATTATTGATATTATCAAGGTTTTTACCAAAGTCAAACATGGTTAAAGGAAATCTACTTTTACTTACTATTTCTATTTCCCCGGTTTCGTTTTCATTCAAAAGTATTATTTCTCCAAATGAGTAAAAACTAAATCCAGAAGTTTTGTAAACAGTAGTTTTGCCTTCTTGTCTTAGTTTTTTCCAGCTCAATCTTGAAATTATCTGATTGATGTTCTTCAAAGAACTGTCTTTAATTACCAACTTCGGTTTCGAGCTTAATTTATATCCTTTAGATAATAGTATTGAATAATGAAAAACTGCGATTACTAAAGTGATAAATAATGTAGGGTAAACTACATTCATAATATCAAACAAACGAACATCAAAAACATTTAATATTAATTCATATGTTGAGAATAATATTCCTAAGATAAAAATTGAGTATAAAATCTTTCTTAGCATCACAAATAATTAAAATTAGTCCATACACCCTGCTTTGTAATCAGCCCAAAGCCCATATCCAATACCAACAACTGCGCCAAGTCCATTTGCTAAAACTGCTCCTCCAGTCATATAAACAATGATATTCCCTGCACATACTATATTCTGATCTACTTTGTAAAGCGAACCATATTTCATATTAGTAAAATCATTCTTTTTTATGAAGTTACCCATGTCAAATACTGTAAGCATATCTCTTTTCTCTTTCTCTGTAAAATCTGCACTTGAAACAGTATTTTCATATATCGATGTAATTCTTTCAAATTCTTTTTCTGATATTGAAGTATCCAGTAAAGTATTTAAATAATTTTTTAATATTTCTTTTTCAACTGAATTACTAATTTGAGTATCAATTAATTCTTCATAGGAATCATAACTGTATTTAGGCATTTGTTCGAATAAGAAATCAATCTCTTCTTTTTCGTAGCCAATGCTTTCGTAGTAAGATGTTAATTTATCTCTGTAACTCTCTTTTGTTTCAGAAGACTTTTGAAGCTCAGTTACCTCCAGAAAATTCTCAAAGTTTTTAGCTGAATAATCATATTTGTTTTCAGCATTAGGATAATTTACTCCATTTAAAATTTCGTCATTGATTTGAGCTACCAAATTTGACTGTTCAACCATTTGTTCATTTGGTTCTTGACTTTCTTCTGTAGAACAACCTACAATTCCTAGGCATAGGAACGCTAAAAATAAAATAGAAAAGTTAAACTTTTTCATGATTAAAAAATTAAGGTTTATATAAATAAAATATTAAAGAAATCCATAATTAAATAGATGTTCAAAAAACCTTGTAGGGGAGGAATTGATGGGGCAATTATAGTACGGTTACCTATAAATAAAAAATAAACATATGTTAATTTTTTAACTTTTAACACTCTCAGATTGTATGATTGTAAATACCCCTTTTTAGAAGGCAGAGGCTCATGAAAAATTATCAGGGTGGCAGGATTCGAACCCTCGGTGCGATCAATTTTTACCCGAGAACCCCCTTTTTCTTTTTTTTGCGGAACTTTTTTTCTTTTTCCCTGGTCTTATACTGGAAAAATCTAAAAATGCATTAGAACCGCTTAAAATAGGTTTTCTTGTGGTAATGCTAATTCTAAAAAAAATCTGCGGGGTTTGGGGGTGGCGAACCCCCAACTGGATAATCCTTTTATTTTTTCTTCAGAAAGATATGCCAACAAACTATATAGTGTAAAATAACTATATAATTAAATATAAGGACATAATGTTAAAAAATGACTTTTATCGTCTTTTTTGTTCTATTAAAATGACTTTTATCGTCTTTTTTGTTCTATTAAAATGACTTTTATCGTCATTTTAAATGATTTATATGTTGCGGGTCATTTTTTTATAATATTAATTCTATATTGCTGGAAATTAGCCTACTTATGAATCAATCGTATAAAACAGGTCAAACAAGTCTTTCCCTGGTCTATCCTGAAGAACCAAAAGCTAAAGAATATGCCCACGTTGATAAGAAAATAGTCCATTCTCATCAAAAGAGAGTTTCAATTCTAACCAAAAGAATATTAACTCACGTATTCGCTCAAATAGAAAGAGAAGCCACAGAGTTGAAACCTTATTACCAGGTAAATGTTTCCGAACTGGGAAATCTTTCAGGTAAGAAATTTAAAACTTCAGATATAAAAAAATCTTTCCAGGAGATGCTTAGTATTAGTTGGTTGATTGAAAATACTGATCAAGATTCTTTCGTGGCAAAACAGCTTTTAAATACTTCTTCTCCCGATATCGACTGCGAGTACAGAAATGGAGTGATTACACTTGTTTTAAACCCTACTCTTGCCCCTTTTCTAACCAATTTAAGCAATTATACCAATTATCAGGTAAAGTGGTATATGACCTTTTCGAGTTGGTATTCTACTAGGCTGTACGAGATCCTTTCTAGCTATAAAAGCACAGGATGGTGGTATGTAGAATTAGGCGAATATAGGAAGCTAATGGATTGCGAGAAAAAGAATAAGGCAACTCACGATCTTATCAAAAAGACCTTGTACGAACCTTTAGAAGAACTAAAGGGAACTGACTGCGAATTTACCTATGAAGAAATCAAAGCTCCGGCTGTCGGTAGAGGTCGTCGTCCAGTAGTGGCATTGAAATTTCACTTAAAGCATCCTACTATAAAACAGATTCCTCAAAAATGGAAAGATAAATCTTCAGAGCACAAAAAGGTAATAGAAGAAATGATCAATATTTGGCAAGTGGACGAAAAAAACTTCATCGACTATATTCAATATGTTGGGTTGGATGGAGCTAAAAAACTAATGAGCGAATGGGCAAAAAAAGAACATTCTAATAACCGAATTCAGAACCGAAAATTATATTGTAATGCTTCTTTTGTAGCGGAAGCAAAAAAGCAAATGTGATATGACATATTCCACCCAAGAAGTAGCTAAAATATTAGATGTTACGGACAGGACTGTCCGCAGGTATCTATCTTCATACATTTCCTTTAATAACGGTAGTTTTGAAGTTTCTGAGAAGATGTTGAGCATCTTGAAAAGCCATTATCTCGGACAGCCTGAGGACAGTTTGCGGACAGATCTCGGACAAGATGAAGAATATGACATAATTGAGGGGTTTTCTAATGAAGAGTATGATGAATTTAAAACTCGTTTAATTGAATATCCTGCCTTGAAAGAAAGGGTAGATTATTTACTCAAGGATATTGAATATCACAAGAAACAAATTGAAAGCCATAACAGACAAATGGAAATCGTTTTGCGGAATATGGAGCAACGAAATTTCATTGAAGCAAAAGACAAAAAACTAGAATAATGGATTTTGAATTATGGCATTTGATATTCTGGATTCCTCTGGCAATTTTCGGGTTGTGGTTCAATGACTATATCCGGCGGAATAAGTACAAGTAGATAGGTTTTCTTAGAATAGGCTAAACCACAAGTAAAATACCTGAATGACTATGAATTACACCACAATGGAATTAAGAGACTTCATCAAATCTAGAGAACTAATTGACATTAGGAAATTAGCTGAAGCTTCAGGTGTTCCAGAACCGCAACTAAAAAACTTCCTGGATAACTCACAAGATCTAACTGAAAATCAAGTTTCAGATCTGGAGAATCTTCTTTCCGATTACGGTTATAGATCCGAAACCGTTATTGATTAATCTTTCATTTTCCGGACTGGTCCTTTTTCAGACCTGGCCGGGAAAATGAAACGACAAACGAAGTGCGTCAGGGTTCCTCGTGATGACAGGATTTGAACCTTGAATCCCGGAAAGCTTTTTTTATGGTTAATAATTCCTTAAAACTTTTTTATACGCAACCGTTAATTTCTTTTATCTTTGTGTGGATCGGTTTGAAGAATCGATTTCGTTCTTTGGGAATTTTATTTTCATCCTCTATTTACTTTCATCTGTAACCCATTAAATTATTAGTAAATCAACAAATAATTATGAAAACAGAAAAGATGAAAATATTAAGACTATGGATGAAAACCAGAAACGAGAATCCCCTAAGGGATTCAAAAATGAATGGTTGCTTTTCCTTGCTGAGATAGCTTGGGAAGTGGCGAAGGCTTACTTTGGATTATAGTAAATAACAGTAAGCTTCTAGATCCAAAACTTCAACTTTGTACGAGTTGATTTTTACCCTTAAAGGGGATTTTACGGGAGATTGTCTATTGGCGTAGACAGTCTCTCTTTGTTTTAAGACAAGTCAAAGGTACCAAAACTGGATCAAATAATGAACAACAACAACAACATTTTGTTGTCACCCTAGTAACATTATCTCCTAGAATATCCTTGTCCCCTACTCCTGTCCTGGTTAATCTGTTGAATTATATTTTCCATTTTTCTAGGACTCTTCAATATTGTTTCTAGTCTTTTCCTCTCATCATCTATTTGTACCATCTTCTGCAACAACCGACGTTTATCTGCTTCCAATTCTTTTTGTCTTTCCTCTGATCTAGATACTTTGGGTTCAGAAAACTTTGCTTTCATTTCGGCTTTCTCCAATTTATTTTTCAGTTCAAATGCTTCTAGATTTGCTGTTTTCAAAGCATCTTTAAACTTCTCAATAGTTTTATTTTTGTCTATTCCTAGAATACCTTTTACAGGTTCTACTGTATTTTCTTCAGCAATTTCACCCGCTTTCGCAATCCTCTTGTAATATTCATTTGCATTTTCATGCTTGATCCCCGTTCCTTTAATTCCCCTTTCCAAGTTGAAAGGTTTCATCATTTCCGCATATTTATCTTGTCTTGCCTGGAGAATACCTTTGTTACCCATAACCTCTTTTGCAGATAGTCTTCCATCATCTGTCAGAGGAACAGTTATTGCGTGAATATGTGGTGTTTTCTCGTCCAGGTGAAGATCGAACCTAACTAGATTATTCTCCCCAAATTCATCTAACATAAACTGATAATTAGCGGAGATCCACTTTTCCTTTTTTTCTTCGTTTGCAAAAATCTCCAACATTGCTTCGTGAGATCCAGTAAGCACGTGAGACATAAATTTTTTGGCGTCGGATCGTATCTTTCTCTTTCCGGAATACCCCTCCGAAATCCTCTCAGCAATCGCTTTATTTAGTGGCATTGATTGTTTGCCATTCGGAACCTGGTACTTTACATTCAAGTGTTTTTTCGTGAGATCAGCATGCTTGTATGTATGTTCTTTTCCCTTGGTTCGATCAATATGATTTCCGATGCCACTACCTGAACCTTTTCCTTTTGAACCGTGATAAATTGCGTATGCCATAACCTGTTTTTTTGGAAGCTTCGCAGAACCCACGACTTAATAAAAAATGCCCTGCAATTTTATATTAAGTCTAGTGGGCGATACTTAACGAAATTAATTAATGCAATATATATAAATTTTTTCTTATCTTTGAGTACCTGAAAGGAAAGACACAGAGGCAACGTGAGGACGACCTTGAGAAGAGCCGATCGGGTGCTTTATACACAAGTATAAAATGGGGGTGGAACGCTGGTTTTGCCCTCATGTTTTTTACTATAATATCACATTGCAACAATGCAATATTATAGTGTTTTTACATTCTTGTATTTTTATGTTTTTTCCTGAATAAAGTTTCTTCAAAATTTGTAATAAAGGGAAGCCAAATTTATGCTTCGCTCAAAAGGTTTCCTAATCTTCTTTCTATCAAAAGCATATTCAAATTTTCGATATTCCACTACCTTAAATGTCAATATTCCCACTACCCTAATCTTGATGTCCTTTTCTATTTTTTCCGCTTGGTTTAGATTGGTTCAATTAATTGTGTCATATATTTTTTTTGCGAAAAATAAATCTTGTGATACTTATTCTAAAATAACCTACTTATGGAAAATTTAATTGTCGGAATAATTGCTGGTTTGGTTGTCTGGATGTTCCAGGAGATCTGGAACTGGATCAGAAAATAGTTACGCAACTACCAAAAAAAAACAGGATGTATTTAAACCATCCTGTTTTATTCTGGAATTATTTACAAATTCTATCTACATGTCAATTGCTTGAAATTATTGATATTATCAAGGTTTTTACCAAAGTCAAACATGGTTAAAGGAAATCTACTTTTACTTACTATTTCTATTTCCCCGGTTTCGTTTTCATTCAAAAGTATTATTTCTCCAAATGAGTAAAAACTAAATCCAGAAGTTTTGTAAACAGTAGTTTTGCCTTCTTGTCTTAGTTTTTTCCAGCTCAATCTTGAAATTATCTGATTGATGTTCTTCAAAGAACTGTCTTTAATTACCAACTTCGGTTTCGAGCTTAATTTATATCCTTTAGATAATAGTATTGAATAATGAAAAACTGCGATTACTAAAGTGATAAATAATGTAGGGTAAACTACATTCATAATATCAAACAAACGAACATCAAAAACATTTAATATTAATTCATATGTTGAGAATAATATTCCTAAGATAAAAATTGAGTATAAAATCTTTCTTAGCATCACAAATAATTAAAATTAGTCCATACACCCTGCTTTGTAATCAGCCCAAAGCCCATATCCAATACCAACAACTGCGCCAAGTCCATTTGCTAAAACTGCTCCTCCAGTCATATAAACAATGATATTCCCTGCACATACTATATTCTGATCTACTTTGTAAAGCGAACCATATTTCATATTAGTAAAATCATTCTTTTTTATGAAGTTACCCATGTCAAATACTGTAAGCATATCTCTTTTCTCTTTCTCTGTAAAATCTGCACTTGAAACAGTATTTTCATATATCGATGTAATTCTTTCAAATTCTTTTTCTGATATTGAAGTATCCAGTAAAGTATTTAAATAATTTTTTAATATTTCTTTTTCAACTGAATTACTAATTTGAGTATCAATTAATTCTTCATAGGAATCATAACTGTATTTAGGCATTTGTTCGAATAAGAAATCAATCTCTTCTTTTTCGTAGCCAATGCTTTCGTAGTAAGATGTTAATTTATCTCTGTAACTCTCTTTTGTTTCAGAAGACTTTTGAAGCTCAGTTACCTCCAGAAAATTCTCAAAGTTTTTAGCTGAATAATCATATTTGTTTTCAGCATTAGGATAATTTACTCCATTTAAAATTTCGTCATTGATTTGAGCTACCAAATTTGACTGTTCAACCATTTGTTCATTTGGTTCTTGACTTTCTTCTGTAGAACAACCTACAATTCCTAGGCATAGGAACGCTAAAAATAAAATAGAAAAGTTAAACTTTTTCATGATTAAAAAATTAAGGTTTATATAAATAAAATATTAAAGAAATCCATAATTAAATAGATGTTCAAAAAACCTTGTAGGGGAGGAATTGATGGGGCAATTATAGTACGGTTACCTATAAATAAAAAATAAACATATGTTAATTTTTTAACTTTTAACACTCTCAGATTGTATGATTGTAAATACCCCTTTTTAGAAGGCAGAGGCTCATGAAAAATTATCAGGGTGGCAGGATTCGAACCCTCGGTGCGATCAATTTTTACCCGAGAACCCCCTTTTTCTTTTTTTTGCGGAACTTTTTTTCTTTTTCCCTGGTCTTATACTGGAAAAATCTAAAAATGCATTAGAACCGCTTAAAATAGGTTTTCTTGTGGTAATGCTAATTCTAAAAAAAATCTGCGGGGTTTGGGGGTGGCGAACCCCCAACTGGATAATCCTTTTATTTTTTCTTCAGAAAGATATGCCAACAAACTATATAGTGTAAAATAACTATATAATTAAATATAAGGACATAATGTTAAAAAATGACTTTTATCGTCTTTTTTGTTCTATTAAAATGACTTTTATCGTCTTTTTTGTTCTATTAAAATGACTTTTATCGTCATTTTAAATGATTTATATGTTGCGGGTCATTTTTTTATAATATTAATTCTATATTGCTGGAAATTAGCCTACTTATGAATCAATCGTATAAAACAGGTCAAACAAGTCTTTCCCTGGTCTATCCTGAAGAACCAAAAGCTAAAGAATATGCCCACGTTGATAAGAAAATAGTCCATTCTCATCAAAAGAGAGTTTCAATTCTAACCAAAAGAATATTAACTCACGTATTCGCTCAAATAGAAAGAGAAGCCACAGAGTTGAAACCTTATTACCAGGTAAATGTTTCCGAACTGGGAAATCTTTCAGGTAAGAAATTTAAAACTTCAGATATAAAAAAATCTTTCCAGGAGATGCTTAGTATTAGTTGGTTGATTGAAAATACTGATCAAGATTCTTTCGTGGCAAAACAGCTTTTAAATACTTCTTCTCCCGATATCGACTGCGAGTACAGAAATGGAGTGATTACACTTGTTTTAAACCCTACTCTTGCCCCTTTTCTAACCAATTTAAGCAATTATACCAATTATCAGGTAAAGTGGTATATGACCTTTTCGAGTTGGTATTCTACTAGGCTGTACGAGATCCTTTCTAGCTATAAAAGCACAGGATGGTGGTATGTAGAATTAGGCGAATATAGGAAGCTAATGGATTGCGAGAAAAAGAATAAGGCAACTCACGATCTTATCAAAAAGACCTTGTACGAACCTTTAGAAGAACTAAAGGGAACTGACTGCGAATTTACCTATGAAGAAATCAAAGCTCCGGCTGTCGGTAGAGGTCGTCGTCCAGTAGTGGCATTGAAATTTCACTTAAAGCATCCTACTATAAAACAGATTCCTCAAAAATGGAAAGATAAATCTTCAGAGCACAAAAAGGTAATAGAAGAAATGATCAATATTTGGCAAGTGGACGAAAAAAACTTCATCGACTATATTCAATATGTTGGGTTGGATGGAGCTAAAAAACTAATGAGCGAATGGGCAAAAAAAGAACATTCTAATAACCGAATTCAGAACCGAAAATTATATTGTAATGCTTCTTTTGTAGCGGAAGCAAAAAAGCAAATGTGATATGACATATTCCACCCAAGAAGTAGCTAAAATATTAGATGTTACGGACAGGACTGTCCGCAGGTATCTATCTTCATACATTTCCTTTAATAACGGTAGTTTTGAAGTTTCTGAGAAGATGTTGAGCATCTTGAAAAGCCATTATCTCGGACAGCCTGAGGACAGTTTGCGGACAGATCTCGGACAAGATGAAGAATATGACATAATTGAGGGGTTTTCTAATGAAGAGTATGATGAATTTAAAACTCGTTTAATTGAATATCCTGCCTTGAAAGAAAGGGTAGATTATTTACTCAAGGATATTGAATATCACAAGAAACAAATTGAAAGCCATAACAGACAAATGGAAATCGTTTTGCGGAATATGGAGCAACGAAATTTCATTGAAGCAAAAGACAAAAAACTAGAATAATGGATTTTGAATTATGGCATTTGATATTCTGGATTCCTCTGGCAATTTTCGGGTTGTGGTTCAATGACTATATCCGGCGGAATAAGTACAAGTAGATAGGTTTTCTTAGAATAGGCTAAACCACAAGTAAAATACCTGAATGACTATGAATTACACCACAATGGAATTAAGAGACTTCATCAAATCTAGAGAACTAATTGACATTAGGAAATTAGCTGAAGCTTCAGGTGTTCCAGAACCGCAACTAAAAAACTTCCTGGATAACTCACAAGATCTAACTGAAAATCAAGTTTCAGATCTGGAGAATCTTCTTTCCGATTACGGTTATAGATCCGAAACCGTTATTGATTAATCTTTCATTTTCCGGACTGGTCCTTTTTCAGACCTGGCCGGGAAAATGAAACGACAAACGAAGTGCGTCAGGGTTCCTCGTGATGACAGGATTTGAACCTTGAATCCCGGAAAGCTTTTTTTATGGTTAATAATTCCTTAAAACTTTTTTATACGCAACCGTTAATTTCTTTTATCTTTGTGTGGATCGGTTTGAAGAATCGATTTCGTTCTTTGGGAATTTTATTTTCATCCTCTATTTACTTTCATCTGTAACCCATTAAATTATTAGTAAATCAACAAATAATTATGAAAACAGAAAAGATGAAAATATTAAGACTATGGATGAAAACCAGAAACGAGAATCCCCTAAGGGATTCAAAAATGAATGGTTGCTTTTCCTTGCTGAGATAGCTTGGGAAGTGGCGAAGGCTTACTTTGGATTATAGTAAATAACAGTAAGCTTCTAGATCCAAAACTTCAACTTTGTACGAGTTGATTTTTACCCTTAAAGGGGATTTTACGGGAGATTGTCTATTGGCGTAGACAGTCTCTCTTTGTTTTAAGACAAGTCAAAGGTACCAAAACTGGATCAAATAATGAACAACAACAACAACATTTTGTTGTCACCCTAGTAACATTATCTCCTAGAATATCCTTGTCCCCTACTCCTGTCCTGGTTAATCTGTTGAATTATATTTTCCATTTTTCTAGGACTCTTCAATATTGTTTCTAGTCTTTTCCTCTCATCATCTATTTGTACCATCTTCTGCAACAACCGACGTTTATCTGCTTCCAATTCTTTTTGTCTTTCCTCTGATCTAGATACTTTGGGTTCAGAAAACTTTGCTTTCATTTCGGCTTTCTCCAATTTATTTTTCAGTTCAAATGCTTCTAGATTTGCTGTTTTCAAAGCATCTTTAAACTTCTCAATAGTTTTATTTTTGTCTATTCCTAGAATACCTTTTACAGGTTCTACTGTATTTTCTTCAGCAATTTCACCCGCTTTCGCAATCCTCTTGTAATATTCATTTGCATTTTCATGCTTGATCCCCGTTCCTTTAATTCCCCTTTCCAAGTTGAAAGGTTTCATCATTTCCGCATATTTATCTTGTCTTGCCTGGAGAATACCTTTGTTACCCATAACCTCTTTTGCAGATAGTCTTCCATCATCTGTCAGAGGAACAGTTATTGCGTGAATATGTGGTGTTTTCTCGTCCAGGTGAAGATCGAACCTAACTAGATTATTCTCCCCAAATTCATCTAACATAAACTGATAATTAGCGGAGATCCACTTTTCCTTTTTTTCTTCGTTTGCAAAAATCTCCAACATTGCTTCGTGAGATCCAGTAAGCACGTGAGACATAAATTTTTTGGCGTCGGATCGTATCTTTCTCTTTCCGGAATACCCCTCCGAAATCCTCTCAGCAATCGCTTTATTTAGTGGCATTGATTGTTTGCCATTCGGAACCTGGTACTTTACATTCAAGTGTTTTTTCGTGAGATCAGCATGCTTGTATGTATGTTCTTTTCCCTTGGTTCGATCAATATGATTTCCGATGCCACTACCTGAACCTTTTCCTTTTGAACCGTGATAAATTGCGTATGCCATAACCTGTTTTTTTGGAAGCTTCGCAGAACCCACGACTTAATAAAAAATGCCCTGCAATTTTATATTAAGTCTAGTGGGCGATACTTAACGAAATTAATTAATGCAATATATATAAATTTTTTCTTATCTTTGAGTACCTGAAAGGAAAGACACAGAGGCAACGTGAGGACGACCTTGAGAAGAGCCGATCGGGTGCTTTATACACAAGTATAAAATGGGGGTGGAACGCTGGTTTTGCCCTCATGTTTTTTACTATAATATCACATTGCAACAATGCAATATTATAGTGTTTTTACATTCTTGTATTTTTATGTTTTTTCCTGAATAAAGTTTCTTCAAAATTTGTAATAAAGGGAAGCCAAATTTATGCTTCGCTCAAAAGGTTTCCTAATCTTCTTTCTATCAAAAGCATATTCAAATTTTCGATATTCCACTACCTTAAATGTCAATATTCCCACTACCCTAATCTTGATGTCCTTTTCTATTTTTTCCGCTTGGTTTAGATTGGTTCAATTAATTGTGTCATATATTTTTTTTGCGAAAAATAAATCTTGTGATACTTATTCTAAAATAACCTACTTATGGAAAATTTAATTGTCGGAATAATTGCTGGTTTGGTTGTCTGGATGTTCCAGGAGATCTGGAACTGGATCAGAAAATAGTTACGCAACTACCAAAAAAAAACAGGATGTATTTAAACCATCCTGTTTTATTCTGGAATTATTTACAAATTCTATCTACATGTCAATTGCTTGAAATTATTGATATTATCAAGGTTTTTACCAAAGTCAAACATGGTTAAAGGAAATCTACTTTTACTTACTATTTCTATTTCCCCGGTTTCGTTTTCATTCAAAAGTATTATTTCTCCAAATGAGTAAAAACTAAATCCAGAAGTTTTGTAAACAGTAGTTTTGCCTTCTTGTCTTAGTTTTTTCCAGCTCAATCTTGAAATTATCTGATTGATGTTCTTCAAAGAACTGTCTTTAATTACCAACTTCGGTTTCGAGCTTAATTTATATCCTTTAGATAATAGTATTGAATAATGAAAAACTGCGATTACTAAAGTGATAAATAATGTAGGGTAAACTACATTCATAATATCAAACAAACGAACATCAAAAACATTTAATATTAATTCATATGTTGAGAATAATATTCCTAAGATAAAAATTGAGTATAAAATCTTTCTTAGCATCACAAATAATTAAAATTAGTCCATACACCCTGCTTTGTAATCAGCCCAAAGCCCATATCCAATACCAACAACTGCGCCAAGTCCATTTGCTAAAACTGCTCCTCCAGTCATATAAACAATGATATTCCCTGCACATACTATATTCTGATCTACTTTGTAAAGCGAACCATATTTCATATTAGTAAAATCATTCTTTTTTATGAAGTTACCCATGTCAAATACTGTAAGCATATCTCTTTTCTCTTTCTCTGTAAAATCTGCACTTGAAACAGTATTTTCATATATCGATGTAATTCTTTCAAATTCTTTTTCTGATATTGAAGTATCCAGTAAAGTATTTAAATAATTTTTTAATATTTCTTTTTCAACTGAATTACTAATTTGAGTATCAATTAATTCTTCATAGGAATCATAACTGTATTTAGGCATTTGTTCGAATAAGAAATCAATCTCTTCTTTTTCGTAGCCAATGCTTTCGTAGTAAGATGTTAATTTATCTCTGTAACTCTCTTTTGTTTCAGAAGACTTTTGAAGCTCAGTTACCTCCAGAAAATTCTCAAAGTTTTTAGCTGAATAATCATATTTGTTTTCAGCATTAGGATAATTTACTCCATTTAAAATTTCGTCATTGATTTGAGCTACCAAATTTGACTGTTCAACCATTTGTTCATTTGGTTCTTGACTTTCTTCTGTAGAACAACCTACAATTCCTAGGCATAGGAACGCTAAAAATAAAATAGAAAAGTTAAACTTTTTCATGATTAAAAAATTAAGGTTTATATAAATAAAATATTAAAGAAATCCATAATTAAATAGATGTTCAAAAAACCTTGTAGGGGAGGAATTGATGGGGCAATTATAGTACGGTTACCTATAAATAAAAAATAAACATATGTTAATTTTTTAACTTTTAACACTCTCAGATTGTATGATTGTAAATACCCCTTTTTAGAAGGCAGAGGCTCATGAAAAATTATCAGGGTGGCAGGATTCGAACCCTCGGTGCGATCAATTTTTACCCGAGAACCCCCTTTTTCTTTTTTTTGCGGAACTTTTTTTCTTTTTCCCTGGTCTTATACTGGAAAAATCTAAAAATGCATTAGAACCGCTTAAAATAGGTTTTCTTGTGGTAATGCTAATTCTAAAAAAAATCTGCGGGGTTTGGGGGTGGCGAACCCCCAACTGGATAATCCTTTTATTTTTTCTTCAGAAAGATATGCCAACAAACTATATAGTGTAAAATAACTATATAATTAAATATAAGGACATAATGTTAAAAAATGACTTTTATCGTCTTTTTTGTTCTATTAAAATGACTTTTATCGTCTTTTTTGTTCTATTAAAATGACTTTTATCGTCATTTTAAATGATTTATATGTTGCGGGTCATTTTTTTATAATATTAATTCTATATTGCTGGAAATTAGCCTACTTATGAATCAATCGTATAAAACAGGTCAAACAAGTCTTTCCCTGGTCTATCCTGAAGAACCAAAAGCTAAAGAATATGCCCACGTTGATAAGAAAATAGTCCATTCTCATCAAAAGAGAGTTTCAATTCTAACCAAAAGAATATTAACTCACGTATTCGCTCAAATAGAAAGAGAAGCCACAGAGTTGAAACCTTATTACCAGGTAAATGTTTCCGAACTGGGAAATCTTTCAGGTAAGAAATTTAAAACTTCAGATATAAAAAAATCTTTCCAGGAGATGCTTAGTATTAGTTGGTTGATTGAAAATACTGATCAAGATTCTTTCGTGGCAAAACAGCTTTTAAATACTTCTTCTCCCGATATCGACTGCGAGTACAGAAATGGAGTGATTACACTTGTTTTAAACCCTACTCTTGCCCCTTTTCTAACCAATTTAAGCAATTATACCAATTATCAGGTAAAGTGGTATATGACCTTTTCGAGTTGGTATTCTACTAGGCTGTACGAGATCCTTTCTAGCTATAAAAGCACAGGATGGTGGTATGTAGAATTAGGCGAATATAGGAAGCTAATGGATTGCGAGAAAAAGAATAAGGCAACTCACGATCTTATCAAAAAGACCTTGTACGAACCTTTAGAAGAACTAAAGGGAACTGACTGCGAATTTACCTATGAAGAAATCAAAGCTCCGGCTGTCGGTAGAGGTCGTCGTCCAGTAGTGGCATTGAAATTTCACTTAAAGCATCCTACTATAAAACAGATTCCTCAAAAATGGAAAGATAAATCTTCAGAGCACAAAAAGGTAATAGAAGAAATGATCAATATTTGGCAAGTGGACGAAAAAAACTTCATCGACTATATTCAATATGTTGGGTTGGATGGAGCTAAAAAACTAATGAGCGAATGGGCAAAAAAAGAACATTCTAATAACCGAATTCAGAACCGAAAATTATATTGTAATGCTTCTTTTGTAGCGGAAGCAAAAAAGCAAATGTGATATGACATATTCCACCCAAGAAGTAGCTAAAATATTAGATGTTACGGACAGGACTGTCCGCAGGTATCTATCTTCATACATTTCCTTTAATAACGGTAGTTTTGAAGTTTCTGAGAAGATGTTGAGCATCTTGAAAAGCCATTATCTCGGACAGCCTGAGGACAGTTTGCGGACAGATCTCGGACAAGATGAAGAATATGACATAATTGAGGGGTTTTCTAATGAAGAGTATGATGAATTTAAAACTCGTTTAATTGAATATCCTGCCTTGAAAGAAAGGGTAGATTATTTACTCAAGGATATTGAATATCACAAGAAACAAATTGAAAGCCATAACAGACAAATGGAAATCGTTTTGCGGAATATGGAGCAACGAAATTTCATTGAAGCAAAAGACAAAAAACTAGAATAATGGATTTTGAATTATGGCATTTGATATTCTGGATTCCTCTGGCAATTTTCGGGTTGTGGTTCAATGACTATATCCGGCGGAATAAGTACAAGTAGATAGGTTTTCTTAGAATAGGCTAAACCACAAGTAAAATACCTGAATGACTATGAATTACACCACAATGGAATTAAGAGACTTCATCAAATCTAGAGAACTAATTGACATTAGGAAATTAGCTGAAGCTTCAGGTGTTCCAGAACCGCAACTAAAAAACTTCCTGGATAACTCACAAGATCTAACTGAAAATCAAGTTTCAGATCTGGAGAATCTTCTTTCCGATTACGGTTATAGATCCGAAACCGTTATTGATTAATCTTTCATTTTCCGGACTGGTCCTTTTTCAGACCTGGCCGGGAAAATGAAACGACAAACGAAGTGCGTCAGGGTTCCTCGTGATGACAGGATTTGAACCTTGAATCCCGGAAAGCTTTTTTTATGGTTAATAATTCCTTAAAACTTTTTTATACGCAACCGTTAATTTCTTTTATCTTTGTGTGGATCGGTTTGAAGAATCGATTTCGTTCTTTGGGAATTTTATTTTCATCCTCTATTTACTTTCATCTGTAACCCATTAAATTATTAGTAAATCAACAAATAATTATGAAAACAGAAAAGATGAAAATATTAAGACTATGGATGAAAACCAGAAACGAGAATCCCCTAAGGGATTCAAAAATGAATGGTTGCTTTTCCTTGCTGAGATAGCTTGGGAAGTGGCGAAGGCTTACTTTGGATTATAGTAAATAACAGTAAGCTTCTAGATCCAAAACTTCAACTTTGTACGAGTTGATTTTTACCCTTAAAGGGGATTTTACGGGAGATTGTCTATTGGCGTAGACAGTCTCTCTTTGTTTTAAGACAAGTCAAAGGTACCAAAACTGGATCAAATAATGAACAACAACAACAACATTTTGTTGTCACCCTAGTAACATTATCTCCTAGAATATCCTTGTCCCCTACTCCTGTCCTGGTTAATCTGTTGAATTATATTTTCCATTTTTCTAGGACTCTTCAATATTGTTTCTAGTCTTTTCCTCTCATCATCTATTTGTACCATCTTCTGCAACAACCGACGTTTATCTGCTTCCAATTCTTTTTGTCTTTCCTCTGATCTAGATACTTTGGGTTCAGAAAACTTTGCTTTCATTTCGGCTTTCTCCAATTTATTTTTCAGTTCAAATGCTTCTAGATTTGCTGTTTTCAAAGCATCTTTAAACTTCTCAATAGTTTTATTTTTGTCTATTCCTAGAATACCTTTTACAGGTTCTACTGTATTTTCTTCAGCAATTTCACCCGCTTTCGCAATCCTCTTGTAATATTCATTTGCATTTTCATGCTTGATCCCCGTTCCTTTAATTCCCCTTTCCAAGTTGAAAGGTTTCATCATTTCCGCATATTTATCTTGTCTTGCCTGGAGAATACCTTTGTTACCCATAACCTCTTTTGCAGATAGTCTTCCATCATCTGTCAGAGGAACAGTTATTGCGTGAATATGTGGTGTTTTCTCGTCCAGGTGAAGATCGAACCTAACTAGATTATTCTCCCCAAATTCATCTAACATAAACTGATAATTAGCGGAGATCCACTTTTCCTTTTTTTCTTCGTTTGCAAAAATCTCCAACATTGCTTCGTGAGATCCAGTAAGCACGTGAGACATAAATTTTTTGGCGTCGGATCGTATCTTTCTCTTTCCGGAATACCCCTCCGAAATCCTCTCAGCAATCGCTTTATTTAGTGGCATTGATTGTTTGCCATTCGGAACCTGGTACTTTACATTCAAGTGTTTTTTCGTGAGATCAGCATGCTTGTATGTATGTTCTTTTCCCTTGGTTCGATCAATATGATTTCCGATGCCACTACCTGAACCTTTTCCTTTTGAACCGTGATAAATTGCGTATGCCATAACCTGTTTTTTTGGAAGCTTCGCAGAACCCACGACTTAATAAAAAATGCCCTGCAATTTTATATTAAGTCTAGTGGGCGATACTTAACGAAATTAATTAATGCAATATATATAAATTTTTTCTTATCTTTGAGTACCTGAAAGGAAAGACACAGAGGCAACGTGAGGACGACCTTGAGAAGAGCCGATCGGGTGCTTTATACACAAGTATAAAATGGGGGTGGAACGCTGGTTTTGCCCTCATGTTTTTTACTATAATATCACATTGCAACAATGCAATATTATAGTGTTTTTACATTCTTGTATTTTTATGTTTTTTCCTGAATAAAGTTTCTTCAAAATTTGTAATAAAGGGAAGCCAAATTTATGCTTCGCTCAAAAGGTTTCCTAATCTTCTTTCTATCAAAAGCATATTCAAATTTTCGATATTCCACTACCTTAAATGTCAATATTCCCACTACCCTAATCTTGATGTCCTTTTCTATTTTTTCCGCTTGGTTTAGATTGGTTCAATTAATTGTGTCATATATTTTTTTTGCGAAAAATAAATCTTGTGATACTTATTCTAAAATAACCTACTTATGGAAAATTTAATTGTCGGAATAATTGCTGGTTTGGTTGTCTGGATGTTCCAGGAGATCTGGAACTGGATCAGAAAATAGTTACGCAACTACCAAAAAAAAACAGGATGTATTTAAACCATCCTGTTTTATTCTGGAATTATTTACAAATTCTATCTACATGTCAATTGCTTGAAATTATTGATATTATCAAGGTTTTTACCAAAGTCAAACATGGTTAAAGGAAATCTACTTTTACTTACTATTTCTATTTCCCCGGTTTCGTTTTCATTCAAAAGTATTATTTCTCCAAATGAGTAAAAACTAAATCCAGAAGTTTTGTAAACAGTAGTTTTGCCTTCTTGTCTTAGTTTTTTCCAGCTCAATCTTGAAATTATCTGATTGATGTTCTTCAAAGAACTGTCTTTAATTACCAACTTCGGTTTCGAGCTTAATTTATATCCTTTAGATAATAGTATTGAATAATGAAAAACTGCGATTACTAAAGTGATAAATAATGTAGGGTAAACTACATTCATAATATCAAACAAACGAACATCAAAAACATTTAATATTAATTCATATGTTGAGAATAATATTCCTAAGATAAAAATTGAGTATAAAATCTTTCTTAGCATCACAAATAATTAAAATTAGTCCATACACCCTGCTTTGTAATCAGCCCAAAGCCCATATCCAATACCAACAACTGCGCCAAGTCCATTTGCTAAAACTGCTCCTCCAGTCATATAAACAATGATATTCCCTGCACATACTATATTCTGATCTACTTTGTAAAGCGAACCATATTTCATATTAGTAAAATCATTCTTTTTTATGAAGTTACCCATGTCAAATACTGTAAGCATATCTCTTTTCTCTTTCTCTGTAAAATCTGCACTTGAAACAGTATTTTCATATATCGATGTAATTCTTTCAAATTCTTTTTCTGATATTGAAGTATCCAGTAAAGTATTTAAATAATTTTTTAATATTTCTTTTTCAACTGAATTACTAATTTGAGTATCAATTAATTCTTCATAGGAATCATAACTGTATTTAGGCATTTGTTCGAATAAGAAATCAATCTCTTCTTTTTCGTAGCCAATGCTTTCGTAGTAAGATGTTAATTTATCTCTGTAACTCTCTTTTGTTTCAGAAGACTTTTGAAGCTCAGTTACCTCCAGAAAATTCTCAAAGTTTTTAGCTGAATAATCATATTTGTTTTCAGCATTAGGATAATTTACTCCATTTAAAATTTCGTCATTGATTTGAGCTACCAAATTTGACTGTTCAACCATTTGTTCATTTGGTTCTTGACTTTCTTCTGTAGAACAACCTACAATTCCTAGGCATAGGAACGCTAAAAATAAAATAGAAAAGTTAAACTTTTTCATGATTAAAAAATTAAGGTTTATATAAATAAAATATTAAAGAAATCCATAATTAAATAGATGTTCAAAAAACCTTGTAGGGGAGGAATTGATGGGGCAATTATAGTACGGTTACCTATAAATAAAAAATAAACATATGTTAATTTTTTAACTTTTAACACTCTCAGATTGTATGATTGTAAATACCCCTTTTTAGAAGGCAGAGGCTCATGAAAAATTATCAGGGTGGCAGGATTCGAACCCTCGGTGCGATCAATTTTTACCCGAGAACCCCCTTTTTCTTTTTTTTGCGGAACTTTTTTTCTTTTTCCCTGGTCTTATACTGGAAAAATCTAAAAATGCATTAGAACCGCTTAAAATAGGTTTTCTTGTGGTAATGCTAATTCTAAAAAAAATCTGCGGGGTTTGGGGGTGGCGAACCCCCAACTGGATAATCCTTTTATTTTTTCTTCAGAAAGATATGCCAACAAACTATATAGTGTAAAATAACTATATAATTAAATATAAGGACATAATGTTAAAAAATGACTTTTATCGTCTTTTTTGTTCTATTAAAATGACTTTTATCGTCTTTTTTGTTCTATTAAAATGACTTTTATCGTCATTTTAAATGATTTATATGTTGCGGGTCATTTTTTTATAATATTAATTCTATATTGCTGGAAATTAGCCTACTTATGAATCAATCGTATAAAACAGGTCAAACAAGTCTTTCCCTGGTCTATCCTGAAGAACCAAAAGCTAAAGAATATGCCCACGTTGATAAGAAAATAGTCCATTCTCATCAAAAGAGAGTTTCAATTCTAACCAAAAGAATATTAACTCACGTATTCGCTCAAATAGAAAGAGAAGCCACAGAGTTGAAACCTTATTACCAGGTAAATGTTTCCGAACTGGGAAATCTTTCAGGTAAGAAATTTAAAACTTCAGATATAAAAAAATCTTTCCAGGAGATGCTTAGTATTAGTTGGTTGATTGAAAATACTGATCAAGATTCTTTCGTGGCAAAACAGCTTTTAAATACTTCTTCTCCCGATATCGACTGCGAGTACAGAAATGGAGTGATTACACTTGTTTTAAACCCTACTCTTGCCCCTTTTCTAACCAATTTAAGCAATTATACCAATTATCAGGTAAAGTGGTATATGACCTTTTCGAGTTGGTATTCTACTAGGCTGTACGAGATCCTTTCTAGCTATAAAAGCACAGGATGGTGGTATGTAGAATTAGGCGAATATAGGAAGCTAATGGATTGCGAGAAAAAGAATAAGGCAACTCACGATCTTATCAAAAAGACCTTGTACGAACCTTTAGAAGAACTAAAGGGAACTGACTGCGAATTTACCTATGAAGAAATCAAAGCTCCGGCTGTCGGTAGAGGTCGTCGTCCAGTAGTGGCATTGAAATTTCACTTAAAGCATCCTACTATAAAACAGATTCCTCAAAAATGGAAAGATAAATCTTCAGAGCACAAAAAGGTAATAGAAGAAATGATCAATATTTGGCAAGTGGACGAAAAAAACTTCATCGACTATATTCAATATGTTGGGTTGGATGGAGCTAAAAAACTAATGAGCGAATGGGCAAAAAAAGAACATTCTAATAACCGAATTCAGAACCGAAAATTATATTGTAATGCTTCTTTTGTAGCGGAAGCAAAAAAGCAAATGTGATATGACATATTCCACCCAAGAAGTAGCTAAAATATTAGATGTTACGGACAGGACTGTCCGCAGGTATCTATCTTCATACATTTCCTTTAATAACGGTAGTTTTGAAGTTTCTGAGAAGATGTTGAGCATCTTGAAAAGCCATTATCTCGGACAGCCTGAGGACAGTTTGCGGACAGATCTCGGACAAGATGAAGAATATGACATAATTGAGGGGTTTTCTAATGAAGAGTATGATGAATTTAAAACTCGTTTAATTGAATATCCTGCCTTGAAAGAAAGGGTAGATTATTTACTCAAGGATATTGAATATCACAAGAAACAAATTGAAAGCCATAACAGACAAATGGAAATCGTTTTGCGGAATATGGAGCAACGAAATTTCATTGAAGCAAAAGACAAAAAACTAGAATAATGGATTTTGAATTATGGCATTTGATATTCTGGATTCCTCTGGCAATTTTCGGGTTGTGGTTCAATGACTATATCCGGCGGAATAAGTACAAGTAGATAGGTTTTCTTAGAATAGGCTAAACCACAAGTAAAATACCTGAATGACTATGAATTACACCACAATGGAATTAAGAGACTTCATCAAATCTAGAGAACTAATTGACATTAGGAAATTAGCTGAAGCTTCAGGTGTTCCAGAACCGCAACTAAAAAACTTCCTGGATAACTCACAAGATCTAACTGAAAATCAAGTTTCAGATCTGGAGAATCTTCTTTCCGATTACGGTTATAGATCCGAAACCGTTATTGATTAATCTTTCATTTTCCGGACTGGTCCTTTTTCAGACCTGGCCGGGAAAATGAAACGACAAACGAAGTGCGTCAGGGTTCCTCGTGATGACAGGATTTGAACCTTGAATCCCGGAAAGCTTTTTTTATGGTTAATAATTCCTTAAAACTTTTTTATACGCAACCGTTAATTTCTTTTATCTTTGTGTGGATCGGTTTGAAGAATCGATTTCGTTCTTTGGGAATTTTATTTTCATCCTCTATTTACTTTCATCTGTAACCCATTAAATTATTAGTAAATCAACAAATAATTATGAAAACAGAAAAGATGAAAATATTAAGACTATGGATGAAAACCAGAAACGAGAATCCCCTAAGGGATTCAAAAATGAATGGTTGCTTTTCCTTGCTGAGATAGCTTGGGAAGTGGCGAAGGCTTACTTTGGATTATAGTAAATAACAGTAAGCTTCTAGATCCAAAACTTCAACTTTGTACGAGTTGATTTTTACCCTTAAAGGGGATTTTACGGGAGATTGTCTATTGGCGTAGACAGTCTCTCTTTGTTTTAAGACAAGTCAAAGGTACCAAAACTGGATCAAATAATGAACAACAACAACAACATTTTTGTTGTCACCCTAGTAACATTATCTCCTAGAATATCCTTGTCCCCTACTCCTGTCCTGGTTAATCTGTTGAATTATATTTTCCATTTTTCTAGGACTCTTCAATATTGTTTCTAGTCTTTTCCTCTCATCATCTATTTGTACCATCTTCTGCAACAACCGACGTTTATCTGCTTCCAATTCTTTTTGTCTTTCCTCTGATCTAGATACTTTGGGTTCAGAAAACTTTGCTTTCATTTCGGCTTTCTCCAATTTATTTTTCAGTTCAAATGCTTCTAGATTTGCTGTTTTCAAAGCATCTTTAAACTTCTCAATAGTTTTATTTTTGTCTATTCCTAGAATACCTTTTACAGGTTCTACTGTATTTTCTTCAGCAATTTCACCCGCTTTCGCAATCCTCTTGTAATATTCATTTGCATTTTCATGCTTGATCCCCGTTCCTTTAATTCCCCTTTCCAAGTTGAAAGGTTTCATCATTTCCGCATATTTATCTTGTCTTGCCTGGAGAATACCTTTGTTACCCATAACCTCTTTTGCAGATAGTCTTCCATCATCTGTCAGAGGAACAGTTATTGCGTGAATATGTGGTGTTTTCTCGTCCAGGTGAAGATCGAACCTAACTAGATTATTCTCCCCAAATTCATCTAACATAAACTGATAATTAGCGGAGATCCACTTTTCCTTTTTTTCTTCGTTTGCAAAAATCTCCAACATTGCTTCGTGAGATCCAGTAAGCACGTGAGACATAAATTTTTTGGCGTCGGATCGTATCTTTCTCTTTCCGGAATACCCCTCCGAAATCCTCTCAGCAATCGCTTTATTTAGTGGCATTGATTGTTTGCCATTCGGAACCTGGTACTTTACATTCAAGTGTTTTTTCGTGAGATCAGCATGCTTGTATGTATGTTCTTTTCCCTTGGTTCGATCAATATGATTTCCGATGCCACTACCTGAACCTTTTCCTTTTGAACCGTGATAAATTGCGTATGCCATAACCTGTTTTTTTGGAAGCTTCGCAGAACCCACGACTTAATAAAAAATGCCCTGCAATTTTATATTAAGTCTAGTGGGCGATACTTAACGAAATTAATTAATGCAATATATATAAATTTTTTCTTATCTTTGAGTACCTGAAAGGAAAGACACAGAGGCAACGTGAGGACGACCTTGAGAAGAGCCGATCGGGTGCTTTATACACAAGTATAAAATGGGGGTGGAACGCTGGTTTTGCCCTCATGTTTTTTACTATAATATCACATTGCAACAATGCAATATTATAGTGTTTTTACATTCTTGTATTTTTATGTTTTTTCCTGAATAAAGTTTCTTCAAAATTTGTAATAAAGGGAAGCCAAATTTATGCTTCGCTCAAAAGGTTTCCTAATCTTCTTTCTATCAAAAGCATATTCAAATTTTCGATATTCCACTACCTTAAATGTCAATATTCCCACTACCCTAATCTTGATGTCCTTTTCTATTTTTTCCGCTTGGTTTAGATTGGTTCAATTAATTGTGTCATATATTTTTTTTGCGAAAAATAAATCTTGTGATACTTATTCTAAAATAACCTACTTATGGAAAATTTAATTGTCGGAATAATTGCTGGTTTGGTTGTCTGGATGTTCCAGGAGATCTGGAACTGGATCAGAAAATAGTTACGCAACTACCAAAAAAAAACAGGATGTATTTAAACCATCCTGTTTTATTCTGGAATTATTTACAAATTCTATCTACATGTCAATTGCTTGAAATTATTGATATTATCAAGGTTTTTACCAAAGTCAAACATGGTTAAAGGAAATCTACTTTTACTTACTATTTCTATTTCCCCGGTTTCGTTTTCATTCAAAAGTATTATTTCTCCAAATGAGTAAAAACTAAATCCAGAAGTTTTGTAAACAGTAGTTTTGCCTTCTTGTCTTAGTTTTTTCCAGCTCAATCTTGAAATTATCTGATTGATGTTCTTCAAAGAACTGTCTTTAATTACCAACTTCGGTTTCGAGCTTAATTTATATCCTTTAGATAATAGTATTGAATAATGAAAAACTGCGATTACTAAAGTGATAAATAATGTAGGGTAAACTACATTCATAATATCAAACAAACGAACATCAAAAACATTTAATATTAATTCATATGTTGAGAATAATATTCCTAAGATAAAAATTGAGTATAAAATCTTTCTTAGCATCACAAATAATTAAAATTAGTCCATACACCCTGCTTTGTAATCAGCCCAAAGCCCATATCCAATACCAACAACTGCGCCAAGTCCATTTGCTAAAACTGCTCCTCCAGTCATATAAACAATGATATTCCCTGCACATACTATATTCTGATCTACTTTGTAAAGCGAACCATATTTCATATTAGTAAAATCATTCTTTTTTATGAAGTTACCCATGTCAAATACTGTAAGCATATCTCTTTTCTCTTTCTCTGTAAAATCTGCACTTGAAACAGTATTTTCATATATCGATGTAATTCTTTCAAATTCTTTTTCTGATATTGAAGTATCCAGTAAAGTATTTAAATAATTTTTTAATATTTCTTTTTCAACTGAATTACTAATTTGAGTATCAATTAATTCTTCATAGGAATCATAACTGTATTTAGGCATTTGTTCGAATAAGAAATCAATCTCTTCTTTTTCGTAGCCAATGCTTTCGTAGTAAGATGTTAATTTATCTCTGTAACTCTCTTTTGTTTCAGAAGACTTTTGAAGCTCAGTTACCTCCAGAAAATTCTCAAAGTTTTTAGCTGAATAATCATATTTGTTTTCAGCATTAGGATAATTTACTCCATTTAAAATTTCGTCATTGATTTGAGCTACCAAATTTGACTGTTCAACCATTTGTTCATTTGGTTCTTGACTTTCTTCTGTAGAACAACCTACAATTCCTAGGCATAGGAACGCTAAAAATAAAATAGAAAAGTTAAACTTTTTCATGATTAAAAAATTAAGGTTTATATAAATAAAATATTAAAGAAATCCATAATTAAATAGATGTTCAAAAAACCTTGTAGGGGAGGAATTGATGGGGCAATTATAGTACGGTTACCTATAAATAAAAAATAAACATATGTTAATTTTTTAACTTTTAACACTCTCAGATTGTATGATTGTAAATACCCCTTTTTAGAAGGCAGAGGCTCATGAAAAATTATCAGGGTGGCAGGATTCGAACCCTCGGTGCGATCAATTTTTACCCGAGAACCCCCTTTTTCTTTTTTTTGCGGAACTTTTTTTCTTTTTCCCTGGTCTTATACTGGAAAAATCTAAAAATGCATTAGAACCGCTTAAAATAGGTTTTCTTGTGGTAATGCTAATTCTAAAAAAAATCTGCGGGGTTTGGGGGTGGCGAACCCCCAACTGGATAATCCTTTTATTTTTTCTTCAGAAAGATATGCCAACAAACTATATAGTGTAAAATAACTATATAATTAAATATAAGGACATAATGTTAAAAAATGACTTTTATCGTCTTTTTTGTTCTATTAAAATGACTTTTATCGTCTTTTTTGTTCTATTAAAATGACTTTTATCGTCATTTTAAATGATTTATATGTTGCGGGTCATTTTTTTATAATATTAATTCTATATTGCTGGAAATTAGCCTACTTATGAATCAATCGTATAAAACAGGTCAAACAAGTCTTTCCCTGGTCTATCCTGAAGAACCAAAAGCTAAAGAATATGCCCACGTTGATAAGAAAATAGTCCATTCTCATCAAAAGAGAGTTTCAATTCTAACCAAAAGAATATTAACTCACGTATTCGCTCAAATAGAAAGAGAAGCCACAGAGTTGAAACCTTATTACCAGGTAAATGTTTCCGAACTGGGAAATCTTTCAGGTAAGAAATTTAAAACTTCAGATATAAAAAAATCTTTCCAGGAGATGCTTAGTATTAGTTGGTTGATTGAAAATACTGATCAAGATTCTTTCGTGGCAAAACAGCTTTTAAATACTTCTTCTCCCGATATCGACTGCGAGTACAGAAATGGAGTGATTACACTTGTTTTAAACCCTACTCTTGCCCCTTTTCTAACCAATTTAAGCAATTATACCAATTATCAGGTAAAGTGGTATATGACCTTTTCGAGTTGGTATTCTACTAGGCTGTACGAGATCCTTTCTAGCTATAAAAGCACAGGATGGTGGTATGTAGAATTAGGCGAATATAGGAAGCTAATGGATTGCGAGAAAAAGAATAAGGCAACTCACGATCTTATCAAAAAGACCTTGTACGAACCTTTAGAAGAACTAAAGGGAACTGACTGCGAATTTACCTATGAAGAAATCAAAGCTCCGGCTGTCGGTAGAGGTCGTCGTCCAGTAGTGGCATTGAAATTTCACTTAAAGCATCCTACTATAAAACAGATTCCTCAAAAATGGAAAGATAAATCTTCAGAGCACAAAAAGGTAATAGAAGAAATGATCAATATTTGGCAAGTGGACGAAAAAAACTTCATCGACTATATTCAATATGTTGGGTTGGATGGAGCTAAAAAACTAATGAGCGAATGGGCAAAAAAAGAACATTCTAATAACCGAATTCAGAACCGAAAATTATATTGTAATGCTTCTTTTGTAGCGGAAGCAAAAAAGCAAATGTGATATGACATATTCCACCCAAGAAGTAGCTAAAATATTAGATGTTACGGACAGGACTGTCCGCAGGTATCTATCTTCATACATTTCCTTTAATAACGGTAGTTTTGAAGTTTCTGAGAAGATGTTGAGCATCTTGAAAAGCCATTATCTCGGACAGCCTGAGGACAGTTTGCGGACAGATCTCGGACAAGATGAAGAATATGACATAATTGAGGGGTTTTCTAATGAAGAGTATGATGAATTTAAAACTCGTTTAATTGAATATCCTGCCTTGAAAGAAAGGGTAGATTATTTACTCAAGGATATTGAATATCACAAGAAACAAATTGAAAGCCATAACAGACAAATGGAAATCGTTTTGCGGAATATGGAGCAACGAAATTTCATTGAAGCAAAAGACAAAAAACTAGAATAATGGATTTTGAATTATGGCATTTGATATTCTGGATTCCTCTGGCAATTTTCGGGTTGTGGTTCAATGACTATATCCGGCGGAATAAGTACAAGTAGATAGGTTTTCTTAGAATAGGCTAAACCACAAGTAAAATACCTGAATGACTATGAATTACACCACAATGGAATTAAGAGACTTCATCAAATCTAGAGAACTAATTGACATTAGGAAATTAGCTGAAGCTTCAGGTGTTCCAGAACCGCAACTAAAAAACTTCCTGGATAACTCACAAGATCTAACTGAAAATCAAGTTTCAGATCTGGAGAATCTTCTTTCCGATTACGGTTATAGATCCGAAACCGTTATTGATTAATCTTTCATTTTCCGGACTGGTCCTTTTTCAGACCTGGCCGGGAAAATGAAACGACAAACGAAGTGCGTCAGGGTTCCTCGTGATGACAGGATTTGAACCTTGAATCCCGGAAAGCTTTTTTTATGGTTAATAATTCCTTAAAACTTTTTTATACGCAACCGTTAATTTCTTTTATCTTTGTGTGGATCGGTTTGAAGAATCGATTTCGTTCTTTGGGAATTTTATTTTCATCCTCTATTTACTTTCATCTGTAACCCATTAAATTATTAGTAAATCAACAAATAATTATGAAAACAGAAAAGATGAAAATATTAAGACTATGGATGAAAACCAGAAACGAGAATCCCCTAAGGGATTCAAAAATGAATGGTTGCTTTTCCTTGCTGAGATAGCTTGGGAAGTGGCGAAGGCTTACTTTGGATTATAGTAAATAACAGTAAGCTTCTAGATCCAAAACTTCAACTTTGTACGAGTTGATTTTTACCCTTAAAGGGGATTTTACGGGAGATTGTCTATTGGCGTAGACAGTCTCTCTTTGTTTTAAGACAAGTCAAAGGTACCAAAACTGGATCAAATAATGAACAACAACAACAACATTTTGTTGTCACCCTAGTAACATTATCTCCTAGAATATCCTTGTCCCCTACTCCTGTCCTGGTTAATCTGTTGAATTATATTTTCCATTTTTCTAGGACTCTTCAATATTGTTTCTAGTCTTTTCCTCTCATCATCTATTTGTACCATCTTCTGCAACAACCGACGTTTATCTGCTTCCAATTCTTTTTGTCTTTCCTCTGATCTAGATACTTTGGGTTCAGAAAACTTTGCTTTCATTTCGGCTTTCTCCAATTTATTTTTCAGTTCAAATGCTTCTAGATTTGCTGTTTTCAAAGCATCTTTAAACTTCTCAATAGTTTTATTTTTGTCTATTCCTAGAATACCTTTTACAGGTTCTACTGTATTTTCTTCAGCAATTTCACCCGCTTTCGCAATCCTCTTGTAATATTCATTTGCATTTTCATGCTTGATCCCCGTTCCTTTAATTCCCCTTTCCAAGTTGAAAGGTTTCATCATTTCCGCATATTTATCTTGTCTTGCCTGGAGAATACCTTTGTTACCCATAACCTCTTTTGCAGATAGTCTTCCATCATCTGTCAGAGGAACAGTTATTGCGTGAATATGTGGTGTTTTCTCGTCCAGGTGAAGATCGAACCTAACTAGATTATTCTCCCCAAATTCATCTAACATAAACTGATAATTAGCGGAGATCCACTTTTCCTTTTTTTCTTCGTTTGCAAAAATCTCCAACATTGCTTCGTGAGATCCAGTAAGCACGTGAGACATAAATTTTTTGGCGTCGGATCGTATCTTTCTCTTTCCGGAATACCCCTCCGAAATCCTCTCAGCAATCGCTTTATTTAGTGGCATTGATTGTTTGCCATTCGGAACCTGGTACTTTACATTCAAGTGTTTTTTCGTGAGATCAGCATGCTTGTATGTATGTTCTTTTCCCTTGGTTCGATCAATATGATTTCCGATGCCACTACCTGAACCTTTTCCTTTTGAACCGTGATAAATTGCGTATGCCATAACCTGTTTTTTTGGAAGCTTCGCAGAACCCACGACTTAATAAAAAATGCCCTGCAATTTTATATTAAGTCTAGTGGGCGATACTTAACGAAATTAATTAATGCAATATATATAAATTTTTTCTTATCTTTGAGTACCTGAAAGGAAAGACACAGAGGCAACGTGAGGACGACCTTGAGAAGAGCCGATCGGGTGCTTTATACACAAGTATAAAATGGGGGTGGAACGCTGGTTTTGCCCTCATGTTTTTTACTATAATATCACATTGCAACAATGCAATATTATAGTGTTTTTACATTCTTGTATTTTTATGTTTTTTCCTGAATAAAGTTTCTTCAAAATTTGTAATAAAGGGAAGCCAAATTTATGCTTCGCTCAAAAGGTTTCCTAATCTTCTTTCTATCAAAAGCATATTCAAATTTTCGATATTCCACTACCTTAAATGTCAATATTCCCACTACCCTAATCTTGATGTCCTTTTCTATTTTTTCCGCTTGGTTTAGATTGGTTCAATTAATTGTGTCATATATTTTTTTTGCGAAAAATAAATCTTGTGATACTTATTCTAAAATAACCTACTTATGGAAAATTTAATTGTCGGAATAATTGCTGGTTTGGTTGTCTGGATGTTCCAGGAGATCTGGAACTGGATCAGAAAATAGTTACGCAACTACCAAAAAAAAACAGGATGTATTTAAACCATCCTGTTTTATTCTGGAATTATTTACAAATTCTATCTACATGTCAATTGCTTGAAATTATTGATATTATCAAGGTTTTTACCAAAGTCAAACATGGTTAAAGGAAATCTACTTTTACTTACTATTTCTATTTCCCCGGTTTCGTTTTCATTCAAAAGTATTATTTCTCCAAATGAGTAAAAACTAAATCCAGAAGTTTTGTAAACAGTAGTTTTGCCTTCTTGTCTTAGTTTTTTCCAGCTCAATCTTGAAATTATCTGATTGATGTTCTTCAAAGAACTGTCTTTAATTACCAACTTCGGTTTCGAGCTTAATTTATATCCTTTAGATAATAGTATTGAATAATGAAAAACTGCGATTACTAAAGTGATAAATAATGTAGGGTAAACTACATTCATAATATCAAACAAACGAACATCAAAAACATTTAATATTAATTCATATGTTGAGAATAATATTCCTAAGATAAAAATTGAGTATAAAATCTTTCTTAGCATCACAAATAATTAAAATTAGTCCATACACCCTGCTTTGTAATCAGCCCAAAGCCCATATCCAATACCAACAACTGCGCCAAGTCCATTTGCTAAAACTGCTCCTCCAGTCATATAAACAATGATATTCCCTGCACATACTATATTCTGATCTACTTTGTAAAGCGAACCATATTTCATATTAGTAAAATCATTCTTTTTTATGAAGTTACCCATGTCAAATACTGTAAGCATATCTCTTTTCTCTTTCTCTGTAAAATCTGCACTTGAAACAGTATTTTCATATATCGATGTAATTCTTTCAAATTCTTTTTCTGATATTGAAGTATCCAGTAAAGTATTTAAATAATTTTTTAATATTTCTTTTTCAACTGAATTACTAATTTGAGTATCAATTAATTCTTCATAGGAATCATAACTGTATTTAGGCATTTGTTCGAATAAGAAATCAATCTCTTCTTTTTCGTAGCCAATGCTTTCGTAGTAAGATGTTAATTTATCTCTGTAACTCTCTTTTGTTTCAGAAGACTTTTGAAGCTCAGTTACCTCCAGAAAATTCTCAAAGTTTTTAGCTGAATAATCATATTTGTTTTCAGCATTAGGATAATTTACTCCATTTAAAATTTCGTCATTGATTTGAGCTACCAAATTTGACTGTTCAACCATTTGTTCATTTGGTTCTTGACTTTCTTCTGTAGAACAACCTACAATTCCTAGGCATAGGAACGCTAAAAATAAAATAGAAAAGTTAAACTTTTTCATGATTAAAAAATTAAGGTTTATATAAATAAAATATTAAAGAAATCCATAATTAAATAGATGTTCAAAAAACCTTGTAGGGGAGGAATTGATGGGGCAATTATAGTACGGTTACCTATAAATAAAAAATAAACATATGTTAATTTTTTAACTTTTAACACTCTCAGATTGTATGATTGTAAATACCCCTTTTTAGAAGGCAGAGGCTCATGAAAAATTATCAGGGTGGCAGGATTCGAACCCTCGGTGCGATCAATTTTTACCCGAGAACCCCCTTTTTCTTTTTTTTGCGGAACTTTTTTTCTTTTTCCCTGGTCTTATACTGGAAAAATCTAAAAATGCATTAGAACCGCTTAAAATAGGTTTTCTTGTGGTAATGCTAATTCTAAAAAAAATCTGCGGGGTTTGGGGGTGGCGAACCCCCAACTGGATAATCCTTTTATTTTTTCTTCAGAAAGATATGCCAACAAACTATATAGTGTAAAATAACTATATAATTAAATATAAGGACATAATGTTAAAAAATGACTTTTATCGTCTTTTTTGTTCTATTAAAATGACTTTTATCGTCTTTTTTGTTCTATTAAAATGACTTTTATCGTCATTTTAAATGATTTATATGTTGCGGGTCATTTTTTTATAATATTAATTCTATATTGCTGGAAATTAGCCTACTTATGAATCAATCGTATAAAACAGGTCAAACAAGTCTTTCCCTGGTCTATCCTGAAGAACCAAAAGCTAAAGAATATGCCCACGTTGATAAGAAAATAGTCCATTCTCATCAAAAGAGAGTTTCAATTCTAACCAAAAGAATATTAACTCACGTATTCGCTCAAATAGAAAGAGAAGCCACAGAGTTGAAACCTTATTACCAGGTAAATGTTTCCGAACTGGGAAATCTTTCAGGTAAGAAATTTAAAACTTCAGATATAAAAAAATCTTTCCAGGAGATGCTTAGTATTAGTTGGTTGATTGAAAATACTGATCAAGATTCTTTCGTGGCAAAACAGCTTTTAAATACTTCTTCTCCCGATATCGACTGCGAGTACAGAAATGGAGTGATTACACTTGTTTTAAACCCTACTCTTGCCCCTTTTCTAACCAATTTAAGCAATTATACCAATTATCAGGTAAAGTGGTATATGACCTTTTCGAGTTGGTATTCTACTAGGCTGTACGAGATCCTTTCTAGCTATAAAAGCACAGGATGGTGGTATGTAGAATTAGGCGAATATAGGAAGCTAATGGATTGCGAGAAAAAGAATAAGGCAACTCACGATCTTATCAAAAAGACCTTGTACGAACCTTTAGAAGAACTAAAGGGAACTGACTGCGAATTTACCTATGAAGAAATCAAAGCTCCGGCTGTCGGTAGAGGTCGTCGTCCAGTAGTGGCATTGAAATTTCACTTAAAGCATCCTACTATAAAACAGATTCCTCAAAAATGGAAAGATAAATCTTCAGAGCACAAAAAGGTAATAGAAGAAATGATCAATATTTGGCAAGTGGACGAAAAAAACTTCATCGACTATATTCAATATGTTGGGTTGGATGGAGCTAAAAAACTAATGAGCGAATGGGCAAAAAAAGAACATTCTAATAACCGAATTCAGAACCGAAAATTATATTGTAATGCTTCTTTTGTAGCGGAAGCAAAAAAGCAAATGTGATATGACATATTCCACCCAAGAAGTAGCTAAAATATTAGATGTTACGGACAGGACTGTCCGCAGGTATCTATCTTCATACATTTCCTTTAATAACGGTAGTTTTGAAGTTTCTGAGAAGATGTTGAGCATCTTGAAAAGCCATTATCTCGGACAGCCTGAGGACAGTTTGCGGACAGATCTCGGACAAGATGAAGAATATGACATAATTGAGGGGTTTTCTAATGAAGAGTATGATGAATTTAAAACTCGTTTAATTGAATATCCTGCCTTGAAAGAAAGGGTAGATTATTTACTCAAGGATATTGAATATCACAAGAAACAAATTGAAAGCCATAACAGACAAATGGAAATCGTTTTGCGGAATATGGAGCAACGAAATTTCATTGAAGCAAAAGACAAAAAACTAGAAT
>FUFK010040197.1_pt1 | contig 37717 bp, 34 predicted proteins | sample 1021851 | NCBI WGS metagenome assembly FUFK01 (sample SAMEA51879418, study PRJEB19060) | metagenome | reverse complement strand
TCCGGCAGGTATTTTTCGAGCGCCTCCCGAGCAAAATCCCGAAACTCCTTCGTGGACATTTCCGATCGAGCCGTCCCCACGATCTTGAGGTCGGGTTCGAGCAGCCCATCGGCGTCGAGAGCGCATAAGGATGGAAGCAGCATGCGCTGCGACAAATCGCCAGTCGCGCCGAACAAAAGCAGTCGATCTGCGGTCAAGGTCATGCCTGGGGCCACCCACTCACATCTTTTCTCCCTCGAGCGGCGGTTATCAGGGGCACGCAATGCATGCCAGTCGGCTGCATTCCTATTCTTTCGTAACGCGCACCGAACTTGAACGGAAATCATTGGCGCCGAAGCTTGTCAGAAAGCTGACATCGGCGGCGTCCCTGCCTACGCCGATCTTTATGGTTTCGGCGGGGTCGGCCATGCCCGTAGCATCCACNAGCTGCCATGTGCCCCCNTCGCGCGTAAACGGATCGGCCAGGAAAACNTCCGCNACCGCGTGNAANTCNGGCGGATCGACGCCAGGCGCGTAACACGCGACATAGCGGGCAGGAATGGTGCTCGCGCGCGCAAGCGTTACGAGCATATGCGNGTAGTCGCGACAGATGCCTTGGCGAGCGATGAAGCTTTCGGCNGCACCGGTCTTGGTCGTCGAACTGCCAGGAACGTAGCTGAAATGTTGGTTNATCCAGTCACGGATTGCCGCGANCCTTGCTCCACCGGTTGTATCGGCNAAGCGCGATTCCACGAATGTCTGAAAGTCGTCNGCTGGGCAATAACGGCTATCGAACAGATACTCGACCACATCTCCGGGCATTTCATGCGGGGGAAGGCNNGANAGNTCTTCNAGCGGGGATAGCTGNCGNTCGAGTTCGACCTCGGCCCGATACGCGACTTCGAAGTCGCCTTCGGTACGGANCCAGATCCTCTCACCGATGTCGTCTTTCGCAGGNACGCGCGCGCAATGGNCACTGCTNCCCAGNCGAGTNTCGGTCGAAAGTATTCTCTGTTCCGGAATTTCCGCCGCTTCAAATTGCAGCAAGACATCTGTCGGGGCGCCCAGGTGAAAGGCGAAGCGGGTTTCTATGATGATCGGCATATGCGTGGTGAACGCTGCACGGGGGGGTTCGTTTCACCGAGCATGCCCAAACGAAAAAGGGACCCCATTCAGGGGTCCCTATGATTTTTAGCGAATTAGACCGATCAGTCTTCGGTCATCAGCCACTTCCAGATACTCCACATGGTCACGCCTCCTGTTGGTGCAGGAGGCATAATTCATTAACCATATTTGTTTGTAAAGTTTAAACCATCTATGCTGATGCGGCTTTTCTGCGTAAATTGTTATATTCCAAGAGGTTGGCCAGTGAAACTGGTCGGGAAAATGCAAACCCCTGGACTTGCTGACAGCCGATAACCTCGAGTAATGAGATGTCTTGCGGGTTTTCCAGTCCCTCGGCGACTACAGTGATTCGCGCTTCACGCCCCATTGCGGCGATGCTCGCAACGATTGCTCGAGCTTTGGGATCTTTCGCCATGTTGGAAACGAATAGCCGATCAATCTTTATTTCGTCGAATGGCAATTCGTAAAAGGCTTCGTAGCTTGCAGCACCTACTCCAAAATCATCCATCGAGATTTTGACGCCGATAGACTTTAGTTCAGTCAAGACCGTTGCTGCTACCGAATAGTCCGAAATGCGCGAAGTCTCTGTAATCTCCAATACTAGCTGTTGCGGGTCGAACTGTGTCTCTTCGAGAACATTCCGAACAATCCCCGCGATGCGCATATCTCCCAATAAAGTGGCTGATATGTTCACCGACATGGTGATGTGACGACCACTCATTTGCAAAGATTGTGCCGCAGAGCAGGCACTGTAGAGTACGTATCGAGTGAGGTGCTCCATACGGCCGGCTTTTTCGCACTGTTGAATGAAATGGGTTGGCGAAATGAAGCCACGAGCCGGATCATGCCAACGCACCAAAGCTTCCACGCCTATCACTTCTTTGGAGGCGAGATCAATTTTCGGCTGATAAACGCAGTAGATTTCCTCGGCTTCCATGGCTTCATCGATGCGTGCGCGCAGCGATATATCCCACAAAAGGTCAGTCTGAGACCCATGTTCTGCTATTGCGATGGGATTGTGAGCCTCGGAGGTTTCTTCCGCAGCAGCGACTGCCGCAGCAAGGCGAACGAAGGGATCTCGCTCGATTGATGCAACGCCAAACGTGATCCCCACATCGACTGAAAGGCCACCCACCTCCACCGGGGCGGCGAATATTGCACGCAACCCCTCGAGATGGTCGGTAACGCTATCAGTCTCGTCGCTAGAGACGTACCAGCCTAAATGATGACCGTCGTTATAAATGAGGAGGTGAGGATCGGCTGCCCGAAGGCGATCCACAACTTTCAACACGTAGCTACCCTTCTCCTCCGATCGAAGGGTCTTTAAAACTCTCTCGTAGTTCTGAATTTTTGCGATAACTACGTGTCCCGAAAGTATCTTTTCGCGAATTAGCCGCGCTTCAAGGGCGCGCAGCTTTGGTAAACCAGTATCGGGGTTGACCATCTCGACCCGACGTTTCCATCGGCTCCGAGAGCGAAATGCCGCAAAAATTCCCAAAAGACCGATTGCGTATGAAAGGTCCATGCGTACGCTAGTGTAAGCGGTGCCGATTAAAAGCAGAGGTATGAGCGTCGAAATAATGGCATACGCGGGCCACCTTCGTGCTCGTGTTTTGCAAACGAATAGATTCAGTATGAGAAGGGCGGCGAAAAGTACAATAACAACAGGGCCGCGAATATGCTTGAATGTGCCCGCCTTAAGCGTTTCGCCTGCGTATATATCAATGAGTGTTGCGGGCACATCCACACGACGGGGTATATTTTGCTGAACCCCGGGAACGGCGATGTTGTGTCCAATTACAACGATTTTCCCAGAGAGATCACGGTGAGCAGCGCTCGACATTTCGCGGTGCAGTAGTTCGGTGAGGGAGAACTGAGGAATCTGTCGACTTTGAAAGCCGTAATCGACCGGAAAGGTGCTATCTGGCCCGCCATGAGCGCCGGCGATCGCTGCACCTAACGATGGGAGGGTTCGTCCCTGTGCTTGGTAAGCATAATGCAACTCCCAGGCGAATCCGGACCAGTTACGATCAGTTGTATCTGAAATGACATGGGAAGTTGAGCCAGCTATGTCTGGCGACGTGGTTTGCCATACATCATGTGAATCGTTTCCTTCTGTAATTCGGTCCACAAGAGTAATGCGTGATCCTAGATCCGCTATAGCGCGGGCTAACCGCTTATCGGCTCTTGAATCGTCCGAATTTGGAAAAGTAATGTCTAGAAAAACCTTGCCCACTCCGCGCCGGTCAAGCTCGTCAAGGGCAGCGGCGATATCATACCGATGCTCAGTATCTTTGGGGTCGTTCAAGACTTCATCAGAAGAAACAAACACCACATCACCAGACGGGCTGCGATCAGCAATACGAGATTGGGTCAACCACAGGAATTGATCAAACGGGTCGAAGAAGAGAACGACGAACAGCACAAAACTGATCAAGGTCGCAGAGAATACATGGCGCAGGCGTTCAGCCAGGCGCCCGCTGAAAAGCGTAGGTGCGCCATAGGGGACGTGCCCAGAAGGGTTCGAGGTGCGTGTTTCGCCCATCGAGTACCCTTATGGAGGTCTTAAGTTTAAAAAAGGTTTGACGAAGGATGAGAGAATCCACCGGGTTCCCACCAAACCGTGGGTTTCAGTGGTAAATTTGGCTTTAGGAATTACCGGTAAAACCCGCTGATACGTCGACAGGCAGTTGCGAACGCGCCGGCAAATTACCCTTGTTGCTGAACGGCATAAGGGTTGTGGTGTCGAAGGAGCGCATTCGGGCGACGCCCTAAAATCGCATTAGGCGCAGGCTGCTCCGAAAAGATCATGCGCATCGCTATCTTCGATCNAAACATCCACNATGTCGCCTGCCGANAGGTCTGGACGNACNTTGCGAAGGTAAACCGCGCCGTCGATTTCTGGCGCGTCGGCCTGGCTGCGACCGGTTGCGCCAATGTCACCATCTTCGTCGGGCTCTCCTACCTCGTCGATAATCACGGGGATCGATTTGCCGATCTTGTCGCGAAGCTTGGCGGCGCTGATGCGCTCAGTCACTTCCATGATGCGGGCATAGCGGTCTTCTTTGACGGATTCCGGCACCGGATCAGGCAGATTGTTGGCCTGTGCACCTTCGACCGGTTCGAACCGGAATGCGCCCACACGGTCCAGTTGAGCCTCTTCCAGCCAGTCGAGCAGGTACTGGAAATCCTCTTCGGTCTCTCCGGGAAAGCCGACGACAAAGCTAGAACGAATAGCGATTTCAGGACAAATTTCCCGCCAGCCCTTCAAGCGTTCCAGCACCTTCGCCTCATTGGCAGGACGCTTCATTGCACGAAGGACCTTGGGGCTCGCATGTTGAAAGGGTATGTCGAGATACGGCGTCAGCAACCCTTCGGCCATGAGCGGAATGACCGCATCTACATGGGGGTAGGGGTACACGTAATGCAGCCGAACCCACGGAGGGGTGCCGCCGCCAATGTCGAGCTGTCCCAGTTCCCGCGCAAGATCGGTCATATGCGCACGAACATCACGACCCTTCCAGGTGCGGGTTTCGTGGCGTGTGTCGACACCGTAGGCGCTGGTATCCTGACTAATTACCAGCAGTTCCTTCGTTCCTGCGGCAACCAGCTTCTCTGCTTCGCGCAGCACCGCATCGATCCTGCGGCTGGCTAGCTTGCCCCGCAGATCCGGAATGATGCAGAAGGCGCAGGAGTGGTTGCAGCCCTCGGAGATCTTCAGATAGCTGTAATGGCGCGGCGTCAGTTTGATATCCGGCTGGGGGATCAGGTCGACATACGGACCTTGGGAGGGCGGGGCATAGGTATGGACCGCGTCCACCACCTGTTCGTACTGATGCGCACCTGTCACGGCGAGGACCTGCGGATGGGCAGCGCGGATGGCATCGGCCTCTTCGCCCATGCAGCCGGTCACGATCACACGACCATTTTCCGCGATTGCTTCGCCGATAGCAGCAAGGCTTTCTTCCTTGGCCGAATCGAGGAAGCCGCATGTATTTACAAGGACCACATCGGCACCGGCGTAATCCGGGCTCATCGCATAGCCATCCGCGCGTAGACGGGTTAGAATGCGTTCGCTGTCGACCAGCGCTTTCGGGCAGCCGAGGGAAACCATACCGACCTTCTTCTGGTCGGGGATCGGGGTGGTAGTGGTGGTCATGATTGCGCGCGCCTCTACACCTCTATGCACCATTGCGCTAGCGTCGTGCGTATTGCGCATTAGTGGAAGGATGGGAAATGGGCGAAATCAACTGGTTGGCGGTGGTGCTCGGTGCCGTGGCGTTCTTTCTGGTCGGCGTCATCTGGTACGGACTGGTGTTCGGAAAGGCTTGGCAGAAAGCGGCAGGCCTGTCCGATGAACAGTTAAAGCACGGCAACATGGGCCTGATTTTCGGTCTCGCCTTCATCGCCGAACTGATGATCGCATTGACACTCGGACATTCGATTGCGCGTAGCGGGGCCAGTGATCGTGCTGTGATGATGATGGCTGTTGGCTTCGGCGCCACAATCATGGTGCCGGCGATCGGCATCAACTATCTTTTTCTGCGCAAAACGCTGACGCTCTTTCTTATCGATGCCGGGCACTTCATTGTCGGCATGGCAGCGATGGGCGGAGTTTTTCTGCTGTTCCGTTAGTCTATGCGTCGATCAGATCGTCGCGATCCCGCCCATCGCCATTTGTTTCGCCATTCGGCGTGGGTATGATTTCCACCACGACATCGCCGCTCTGAAGAGTTTGGCATTCGTCTTCCCAGAAACCGAGCGCCCGCCCGTTGCGATAAACGCGCAAGCCGCGGCCGCCTGTTTTTAGCTCGCTGATGGCCAGGCCGCACTCTTCATCGGTAATCCGGCGTTCGACAAGCTGCACGCGGCCCGAAACGCTGGCGAGGTCGGCAAGATATTCAGCGATATGTTCGCCCTTCGCGCTTCCGGCGAGGAGCAGTCCGGTAAAACGAACGGGGTTGATAACATTGTTTGCGCCAGCCTGCCTGGCCAGGGATTCGTTATCGTCCGCCCGCACAACTGCGCTGATCGGCACATGCGGCGCAAGGGCGCGCACGGTCAATGTGATCAGTATCGTCGTATCATCGCGACCCGCGGATACCAGAACGTTCTGGGCTTCGCTAATGCGGACGGCCTTCAGCGTCTGATCGCGCGTCGCATCGGCAGCCATTATGTTGCAGCCCAGGGCTTCTGCCTCGTGAAGCCTTTCCTCGCTTGGATCGATAACGACGATGCAGGACGGGTCGGTTCCACGTTCGATCAGTTCACCGACAGCTTCGGAGCCGGAAATGCCGTAGCCGAGCACCACGATGTGGTTGGAAAGCTGTTCCTGAATGCGGGCCATGCGCCATTTCTCCCAGCTGCGCTTGATGATGAAATTGTAGGCCGTACCCACAAAAATGAAGAAAACCGCGAAGCGAATGGGCGTGACGATCACCGCCTCGACCAGCCGCGCGCGATCCGAAATGGGGGCGATGTCGCCAAAACCGGTCGTGGTAATAGAGATCATCGTGAAATAGATGACGTCGAGAAAGCTTACCTCGCCGTCGAGATTGTCGACCAGCCCTTCACGGTCCCACCAGTGGATCATGACGACCACGAAGATGAGGAACAGCGCGAGACCGAGGCGGATACCAAGGTCCCCCCACACCGGTATCTTTAACGCGCGCCTTAGCGGCTGAAAGCGCGGACCGCGATAGGTGCGCACCGTGGTGCTGGCGGCAATCCGGTCGACCTGCTTATTGCTGCTCATGCTTACGCTAGGTGGGCGGGGAACGGTGCAAGGTCAACATAATCGCGCTTAGGAAGTAAAACGGTCTGCGAGCGCGCCGAGCGACGAGTGGTGGGTCAGGTCCAGCTGGAGGGGGGTGACCGAAATATAACCTTCGTCGATCGCCTCCAGATCAGTGCCATGATCCAGCGTGTGTTCAATCGCTTCCAAGCCAAACCAGTAGTATTTGAACCCTCGCGGGTCGCGGCCCTCGACTACGGTTCCGCGCGAGTAGTCATGGAAACCTTGCCGAACTGCGCGGATACCTTTGACTTCCGCTGGGGGAAGGGGTGGGAAGTTAACATTGACGAGGGTGCGCTGCGGCAGCGGTGTGTCGAGCAGCGGCGCCAGCACCTTGGCACCCCATTCGATGGCGGCGCTGAACGGGACGTCCGCGCCCATGCCTTCCTTCGCATAAACCTGACTGAGCGCGATTGAGCGGATGCCGGCTAGTGCTCCTTCAATCGCGGCCGAGACAGTGCCGGAATAGGTGATGTCGTCAGCCAGATTGGCACCGCGATTGACCCCTGACAAAATCACATCAGGTTGTGCGTCCATGACCTTGCGCATACCCATCGTCACTGCGTCGGTGGGTGTCCCGGTCACGGAAAAGCGGCGATCGTCGTGCTTGCGGAGCCGCACGGGGCGCGCGAGCGTAAGGGCGTGTCCCATACCCGACTGTTCTTCATCCGGGGCGCAGACCCAGATATCGTCGCTGAACTGGCGTGCGATGCCTTCCAGAACCTTGAGGCCAGGAGCGTGAATGCCATCATCATTGGTAAGGAGGATACGCATCAGGACACGGCCTCCAGCCTGTCTACTCCGCCCATATAGGGCGTGAGCGCATCCGGCACGGTAACGCTGCCATCGGCGTTCTGGTAATTTTCCATCACAGCCACCAATGTGCGCCCGACTGCAAGCCCAGAGCCGTTGAGAGTGTGGACGAAAGCGGTCTTTTTTTCACCTTGCGGGCGATAGCGTGCGTTCATGCGGCGAGCCTGGAAATCTCCCGTATTCGAGCACGAGGAGATCTCGCGCCAGGCGCCCTGGCCAGGCAGCCAGACTTCCAGATCATATGTCTTTCTCGCGCCGAAACCCATGTCGCCGGTGCACAACAGTACGCGACGGTATGGCAGATCAAGCGTTTGAAGTAGCTGTTCGGCACACTCTGTCATACGCTCGTGTTCGGCAGCGCTGTCTTCAGGGCGGCAGATACTGACCATCTCCACCTTTTCGAACTGATGCTGGCGGATGAAGCCGCGCGTATCGCGGCCCGCGGCGCCTGCTTCCGAGCGGAAGCACAAGGTGTGCGCCGTCAGGCGGATCGGTCGGGTGAGATCGGGCAGGATCTCATCCGCAACGGAAGCCGTCAGCGAAACTTCCGACGTCGGTATCAGCCAGCGGTCGTCGGTCGTGCGGAAGCTGTCTTCGGCAAACTTGGGCAGTTTGTCGGTGCCGTACATGGCGTCGTCATTGACCAGGACCGGCGGGTTGCACTCGGTATAGCCGTTCTTGCGGGTCTGCGTATCCAGCATGAACTGCGCCAGCGCGCGGTGGAGCCGCGCCATGTCGCCGCGCAGGAAAGTGAACCGGGCGCCCGACAGCTTGGCCCCGGTTTCGAAGTCCATACCCAGCGCAGGGCCGAGATCGGCATGTTCCTTCGGTTCGAAATCGAATGCGCGCTTTTTGCCCCATTGATGGACTTCGACATTGTCAGCCTCGTCCTTCCCATCGGGCACGTCTTCGGCGGGAAGGTTGGGAAGCGTAGCGAGCAGATCGTCGAGTTCGCTGCCGGCGGCACTGGCGGCATCTTCCCATTGCGGCATGCTGGCTTTGATGTCAGCAACTTCGGCCTTGAGCGCTTCGGCCTTGTCCTTGTCGCCCTGGCCCATGGCCTGTCCGATCGCCTTGGAGGCATCATTTCGGCGGCTCTGCGCCTGCTGGACCTTGGTGCTCGCTTCGCGCTTTTTCGCGTCGAGGGCGATAATGCGATCCGCCACAGGATCGGCGCCGCGACGTGCAAGAGCGGCGTCGAAAGCTTGCGGATTGGCTCTGATATAAGCGATGTCGTGCATGGTCGCGGCCTATGCCTTTTCGTACCATGATTGGCCAGTCACTTCCCGCGTGGACCCCCTTTTGCGGGCACGACTTGTCGAAGAATACGTTGAGGGGCACCTACCACAGTTCGAGAGGCCCAACCTTGATCGACCAGCCAATCCAGCCGCCGCGACGTACGCATTTCATCGACGTGGCGGATGGCGTGATAAGAGCAGGTCGCAAGCTAGGGGCGATAGATCCTGCCCGACTGGATAAGAATGCACTGCTTGACGGTGCGATGCAGGCAACCGGTCTCGATGATTTCGGCGATGATTGGTTCGAGCGGCCCTTCGATGCGCTACTGGACAGCGTGAAGGGCGAGGCGCGGCTTAACGCGGCAGGCGACTTGTCCGCGATGAAGCAATTTCACCATATTTTGCGCGATCGGCTGTATGCGCAGATGTGGTTCAAGCGGCACCCTGAAATTCTGGCTCGGCCATTGAGGAACCCGGTCGTGATCGTCGGGCCCATGCGGTCCGGAACGACGCGCCTTCATCGTCTGTTGGCGGGAGACAAACGTTTCGCGCATCTGCGCAGTTTCGAGACGATCAGCCCGGTACCACGTCCGGAGTTCGAACAGGTGCTGGCCGGAGAAAAAAAGGATTTCCGCCCGAAGCTGGCCAGCCGGATCATGAAGGTTGCGCGGCTGGCCAATCCGCGCACTCTCTCCATCCATCCCACCGGCCCGTATGAACCTGAAGAGGAACTCGGTCTGCTGGTGGCGAGCATGTGGAGCATGAAACACGACGCCCAGTGGCACGTGCCCTCCTATGCGCAGTGGTGCGAAGACGAAGACCCGGTCCCCGCATATCGTCACATGGCGAACCTTCTGCGTCTGATCGGCTGGTCACAGCAGGAAAGTTCCCTGCGCCCGTGGATCCTGAAAACGCCGCAGCATATGCTCGACCTGCCAGCCTTGCTCGAAGTGTTTCCCGATGCACGGTTGATATTCACTCATCGCGATCCGAAGCAGTTCGTGGCCAGCGCAGCCTCGCTGGCCTGGAATCAGCAGATCATCTATTCGGATCACTGCGACGCTGCGCGTACGGGCCGGAAATGGCTGGGCAAGACCGCCACCATGATCGAACGGATGCGATCTTCGCGCGACCTGATTCCGGCCAACCGCATGATCGACATCCGGTACGAGGATATGGAAAGCGACTGGCGCGGAACGATGGAACGTGTCTACCGCTTCCTCGGACTCGATATGGCGCCGGCAATCCCCGCCATGCAGCGCTATCTCGACCGTTCGGCGAGGCTCAAGCGCCGGCCGCACCGTTACAGTCTGGAGCAATTCGGGCTACGGGAACAAGAGGTGAGCGAACGGTTCGCCGATTATACCGAGACTTATGGTATTCCGACCGGCACGCCGATCAGCGATGCGAAGCGTCTTCGGTCGGGCGCATGACGAAAGGGGCGGAGCAATCGCTCCACCCCTTGCATTTACATCCCGCTGAATTTTCGTGTGGTCAGAATTTGACCTGTCCAGTCACGAATACGCGGCGCGGATCGCCGTAGAAGGCAGTCAGGTTCCCCTCCAGCCCAAGGACGGATCCGGTGACGAAATCGTATCCGGACACGATGTAGCGCTGATCGAAGAGGTTTTTCCCATGGATCCCGATCGACCAGCGATCACTGTCGTCGGTGTAGACGATGCTGGCATCGACCAATGCATAACCATCCTGNTCAAGCGGCCCGGGCAGTTCGAACTGGCTCGCGTCTGAGCGCAGCGANACCGAACCGAGGAANTCCACGATCCCGCTGGCCACNGGAATNCCNAGATCGAACCCGGTATTNACGGTCACATCGGGNGTGTTCTGGAATACGCGCTGATCCGCAACGTCANTGCCGANAGCNTCGATGAATGTGTTGTATTTGGCATCCAGCACGCCCAGCGCCCAGTTGAAGGTCAGGCGGCTGCCGGGGCCGGCAAAATTGCGGCCAACGACGGCACGGCCTTCGAATTCGACGCCGTTTACGTCCGCATCGCCCGCATTGGACGTAATGCCCACGAAGCTGTCGCTGATGCCATCGCCGTTGCTGTCGACGCCGACCGAGCCNGGGATCTGCACGTCGGTGTAATCGCCNTTGAAAGCGGCCAGGCTGATGAACAGNCTGTCGTCNAGCAGGGAGGCTTTCCAGCCGATTTCGTAGCTGTCGACCGTTTCGGGNGCGAAGCTGAGAAATTCATACTGGTCNGCATAGTCGATATCGCCATCGCCATCGAGGTCCGGNGCCTGGCTGGTCTGGCCGCGCGGATCGAAACCGCCGCCCTTGAAGCCTTTCGAATAGGTGGCGTAGAAAGTGTGATTAGCGTTCGGTTTGAAAGAGAGCGAGGCGCGCGGGGTGAATTCCTTGAACGTAGCACTGCCGTTGAAGTCGCTCGTGACAGCAATCGGGACCGCGTCAGTGGGCGGGAAGAGATCGGAATACCCGCCGACGAACGTGGTACGCAGGATGCGACTGGTCCGCTTGTCCCATGTATAGCGGCCTCCGAGCGAGAGACTGAACTGATCGGTCAGATCGTAGGTGAAATCGCCGAATATCGACCAGGTCTTGGTATCGACATCACCCAGCGTCTGCGCATTGAGGCCGGGTAGTCCAACCGCCGGAAGAGCGCCTGTCGTGAACAGTGCCACGTCAAATGCAGTGAAGGCATTGGCATCGAGATAGTAGGCACCAAGGACGCCCGACAGGCGATCACCTTCATAAAGGAACTGGAGTTCCTGGCTCAATTGCTTGTTGCGGTAGATGGCGGGCACATCGAGATCGGCCTGGGGCAGGCTGTCGAAATCGATGGGAGTGGTCGAATGATCCTTGCGATAGCCGGTGATCGACTTGACCGTCATGGTGTCATTCAGNTCATACGCGATGGTCAGGCCGCCGCCATAGGCTTCGACCTCCTGATCCACGACATCAAGCCCGGCGCGAGTATCATAGACATCGTCGAGGACGGGNGCGCCGGAAAATGCACCNGGCAGCAGGCGGTGGCCCTGGCGNGGGTCCGAATTNTCTTTCACATAATCGCCAGACANGCGGATGAAGAGAGGGCCATNGTCGAATTCGATCGTGCCGCGGGCCCCCCANACATCNTTGTTGTAGTTTTCGACACCTTCCTGAACCAGATTGTCGCCGAAACCGCCGCGCGACAGCCGGGCACCGCTNACGCCNACCTTCAGGCTATCGGACACTGGTGTCGATGCGGTNACGATCAGATCTGCCTGATTATAAGATCCGTANGTNCCNCGGACCTTGATCTCGGTCTCGTCGGGCAGGGCGGCCGTGACGTATTTGATCGCGCCGCCGATCGTGTTGCGGCCGTACAGAGTGCCCTGCGGTCCGCGTAGAACTTCAATNCGNTCGACATCGTAGATATCGAGCACGGCACCTTGCGGGCGGTTCAGGTAGATGTCGTCNACATAGAGTCCCACTCCGGCTTCGAAGCCAGCCACAGGATCCTGCTGACCGACGCCGCGAATGAATGCGGTCAAGGTTGTATTGGTGCCGCGGCTGACCTCGAGCGTGAGNTTGGGCACTTCCTGCGCTATCTCAGTAATCTCGAGNGTGCCNCTTTTGGCCAGTGCTTCGCCNGAAATGGCAGTGATGGAAAGCGGNACGTCCTGNATNCTCTCCTCACGCCNGCGCGCTGTCACCACGATNACGTTATCGTCATCCACGACNGGGGCCGCCTGGTCTGNGTCCGNGGTCTGGGCAGACGCGGGCGCTGCAAGGAACGCGGCGGTTGCGGCGCTGCCAAGCAGGCCCGCAACGAGGAATCTGGTGGTTTTCATAATGTGNATCTCCCTCCCAATNTCTTTTATATGCCTTCCCTGATACTGAAACCTGAACCACCTTTCAAGTTTGTTGTTGCNTCGNGTGGATNGCATCGGTAGCGTCGAGCCATGCGAGGGGGATTGAAATGAAGGCTGAGCAGGGGCCCGACCNNGCCAAGGCGCCCCGTACNGAACGTGGGCGAAAGACGCTGCGCAAACTGCTCGATGCNGCNACGAGGGAGTTCGCNGATCACGGATTTCACGATGCGTCGATCAGCGGCATTACCCGCCGTGCGGGGGTGGCGCTGGGCAGTTTCTACACCTATTTNGATAGCAAGGACGCGATTTTCCGGGCGNTGGTTTCGGACATGAGCGAAGGCGTGGGCCGNGCCGCGCGCCANGCGCTNTCGCCNTCGATGGGGGCGCTGGAAATCGAACATGCGGCGCTGCACGCGTTTCTNTCCTTCGCGTCGGAGAACAAGGAAATCTACCGCATCATCGACGAGGCGGAATTCGTCGATCCCGACAGCTACCGCGCACATTACGAAACCATCGGCACNCGTATNGAAGAGCGGCTGAAGGCAGGCGNCGATAGCGGNGAGTTCATATCCGNNCTCGGNGCGCCGGAAGCCTGGGCGGTTATGGGGATGAACGTATTTCTGGGTTTACGCTATGCGATATGGGCGCGAGAGGGCGACCCGGCTTTCGCGGAAATCGCGCGGCGCGCCAACGATTTGCTGGCGTATGGAATCGCTTCATCCGGGGATTGATCCGCGGAACTCCCAACGGGCCAGACCGTTCAGTGCCCAAAGGAGAAATCGACATGATCGGCAAGATTATCGGAGCAGTCGTCGGCGACAGGGTCGCCAAGCAAACCCGCGGTGTCGGAGGACCGGCAGGTGCTGCGCTCGGTGTAGTGGCCGCCACGGCCATCCGCCGTCTCAGCCTGCCTGCAATGGTGGTACTGGGCGCAGGCGGCTATTTCGCGAAGAAGCATTTCGACAAGCGGAATGCGGAGAACGAAGCAACTACGCCTCCTGCGACATCGACAGCCCCGCACAAGACAAAGTCCGCAAAGTCCGCGAAGGTAGCCTGATCAATCGAAAACATGACGCGAAGGCCGCCCCGTTGGGGCGGCCTTTTGCATTGGTAAGGGCGGAAATGGTGGGCGCGGCAAGGATTGAACTTGCGACCCCACCCGTGTGAAGGGTGTGCTCTACCACTGAGCTACGCGCCCGCCCGGAAGAGCGGCTTTAATAGCAGCCGCAGGGCAGGGGCGCGCCTTTACTGTGCGAATCGATGCGTGGCAAGCCGCCCCTTAGCTGGTCACGGATGCCAGAATCCGCGCAAGCCAGCTTTCCGAAATGGTTGACCGGGGTTGGGTTGCCTTGCTCGGAGGGCAAGCGAGACAATAGGCCTGTGCGCCGCGTGCGCCCAGCAGACGATCCCCGTCGGCGGCAATCTGCGAAACGATTGCCGTCTGACCACGCGCCATGCGGGCGAATACATCACCACCCATATCGGCATCCTCGCTACCGCCGACCAGCATCTGGCGCAGCAGAGTGTCATAGGTTGAGGGCTGCGTTCCGAGATATTGGACGTGCCAGTCGTCACCGACCTTGGCCTGTGCGGCGGTCCAGGCGAGGGCTTCTTCCATACCGCCGTATTCATCCACGAGGCGCAACTGGCGTGCCGTGCCGCCGTCCCAGACACGGCCCTGGCCTACCGCATCGACCTGGTCGCGCGTCATGCCGCGTGCGGCGCCGACGCGGCTGAGGAAGTCTTCGTATCCGTTTTCGATGAAGGCCTGCATCATGGCGTCAGCCTCCGGCGTGAACCCGCCGATGAAGTCAGGCTGGCCCGACAGGGGCGTGGTGCGCACGCCATCGGTCGTCACGCCGATCATGGCAGCGGTTTCTTCGAATGTGGGTACGACCGCAAAGATGCCAATCGACCCGGTGATGGTTTCGGGTTCTGCAAAGATGCGATCGGCAGGTGTCGACACCCAATAGCCACCGCTGGCCGCAACATTGGCCATGGACACCGCCACTGGGATCTTGCGCGCCTTCTGACGGAGGATCGCGTCGCGTATGACTTCGCTAGCGAGCACCGACCCCCCGGGGGAATCCACGCGCACGACTAGCCCGGCGAGATCGTCATCGAGCGCTTCGTCCAGAAGGGCTGCGATCCTGTCGCCGCCGGCCACGCCGGGACCCGCATCGCCATCAACGATTTCCCCGGCCACGGTGATCACACCGATCGGTTTGCCCTTGGTCGGCAAGGGATTATCCGACAGCCACGTCGCAAACGTCGTGTGGGGATAGGCATTGGGCCCTTCACCCCATTCATCGTCACCGACCAGTTCGACGACGCGTTTTTCAAAGTCCGCACGACTTCCCAGCTTGTCCACCAATCCCGCTTGCAGCGCTGCCGTCGCGAGGTCGCCGCGAGCCGCAGTCACCCATTCGACTGGCTGGGTCGTGACCCGTTCGATGTCGGCGCCGGGACGCGCTTTCTTCATATTGGCGCGGTATTCTTCCCATAGCGTAGCATAGAGCGCGCGGGCATTTTCGCGGGCCGGTTCGGACATGCCGGTGCTGTTGTACGGTTCGACTGCGCTCTTGTATTCGCCCACCTTGTAGACCCGCGCATTGACCTTCAGCTTGTCGAGAAGGCCAGCGTAATAGAGCCGTTCGCCGCCAGGACCTGCGACCACCGCGCCGCCCAGCGGATTGACCCAGACTTCGCTTGCATGGGCCGCGAGCAGCATCGAATCGTCCGTATAGGCTGTTGCATAAGTAAGGACCGGCTTATGCGCCGCCCGCACACGGTCGAGCGCCTCGCCGACTTCCTGCAGGTGCACCTGCCCGCCGCCGACGAAACGGTCGAGATCAAGCACTACAGCATCGATTCGGTCATCCTCGGCCGCCTTGTCCAGAGCGTGGACCAGGTCGCGGGCCTGATATTCGCCCATCGGTGCCTGTCCGGAAAGGAGCGCGGCGAACGGATCGACTTCGGTACGTTCTTCCACGATGGCGCCGTCGAGTGCGAGAAGAAGTGCCCCGTCGCGAACGGAAGCCGGGCTCGGCCGGGCGGTGAGGACCGCGAAAAGCGCAGAAAAGAACAACAGCATGAAAACGAGCACGAGCCCGTCCTTTATGCCTACCAGCAGGCGCCACACTTTTCCGGCAAATCGCATCCATGAATCTCCTGTTCTCGGGGGGATTAGGGAACCCTGCCGTGCATTGCCACTGGAAAGCGCTTGAGCGGGCGATAGGCCTCGACTAAGGGCGTGGTCTCAATGACATCGACGCCAAACTCGCCGCACGCGGCCCGCTATCCAGCGGGCGCGCTCGCATTTCCGCACCGGGACCTTATCGGTATCGGCCAGCTGGAACGGCACGAAATCCTGTTCCTGCTCGACGAGGCGGAGCAGTGGGTGCGATTGAACCGTCAGGCATCCAAGCACGAAAATCTTCTGTCTGGCCTGACCGTAATCAACGCCTTCTTCGAGAACTCGACCCGCACCCTGCTAAGCTTTGAAATCGCGGGCAAACGTCTTGGCGCGGANGTCGTCAACATGCACGCTGCGCAATCGAGCGTGAAGAAGGGNGAAACGCTGATCGACACGGCGATAACGCTGAACGCCATGCATGCCGACGCCATCGTCATCCGGCATGGATCGAGCGGAGCGACACAATTGATCGCCGATAAGGTNGACTGCCCGGTCCTCAATGCCGGTGACGGTCAACACGAACATCCAACACAGGCCTTGCTCGACGCGCTGGCCTTGAGGCACGCCCTGCGGGATCGGGGCGAAGCATCCGAAGATTTCACCGGATTGAAGATCGTCATTTGCGGTGACATTTTGCATAGCCGCGTGGCGCGTTCGAACCTGCTGTGCCTGCAGGCATTGGGAGCGAGCGTCCGCCTATGCGCACCCCCTGCACTGATGCCTGCGGGTATCGAGGCGATGGGGGCCGAGGTTTATCACGATTTCGATGCTGCATTGGACGGCGCGGACGTGGTCATGATGCTTCGACTTCAGACCGAGCGCATGAGTGGGCAGTTCATCCCTTCCGCCCGGGAATATCATCACCTTTACGGCCTGACCAAGAAACGCCTGGCGCAAGCGGCCGAAGATGCCTTGGTCATGCATCCGGGACCGATGAACCGGGGCGTGGAAATCGACAGCGAGGTAGCCGACATGATCGATCGCTCGATCATCACCAGACAGGTGGAAATGGGGGTCGCCATTCGCATGGCAGCGCTTGACGTGCTGACCCGCCGTTCACGCTGCGTCGATGGATGGGGAGCAGCGGCATGAGACAGCAGCGCCCGATTACNATTACTGGAGGAAAGCTGGTCACGCCCGATGGTGTGCGCGACGCCGCTATTCGGTTCGTGGATGGCAATATCGTCGAGATCGGCGGTGAGGCGTATGATGGCGATCTGACTGTAGATGCGAAAGGGCTGCTCGTTGCACCCGGCCTTGTCGATCTTGGTGTTTTCGCCATCGACAAGCCGGCGTTTCACTTCGGCGGNATCACGCGGGCCGCTCTGATGCCCGATCAGTCGCCGCCCTTGGATCTGCCCAGCCGGATTTCCTACATCGCGAAAAGCGGCAAACCCGATTTTTGGGTGCACCCGCTCGCAGCGGCTAGCAGGGGTATGGAAGGGCGAGAGATCGCCGAACTGGCACTGATGCGCGATGCCGGAGCGCGTGGGGTTGCGACTGGACGCCAGTGGATACCGGATTCGGGCGTTATGCTGCGACTGCTGCAATATGCNGCTATGCTGGACATGGTCGTCATCGCCCATGCCGAAGATGCGGCACTGGTTGGCGGCGCTGTCGCAACGGCTGGCGAGATCGCAACGCGGCGCGGTTTGCCAAGCGCCCCAGCAGCAGCGGAGTCCATCGCCTTGGCCCGCGATANTGCGCTGGCTGAGCTGGCCAATGCGCGAATTCATTTCCGACAGGTCACCACGCGCGAAGGTCTGGAGATCGTGCGCGCAGCAAAGGCACGCGGGGCGAAGGTCACCTGCGGTATCACCCCCGCACATTTCATGTTGTCCGACCTTGCGACGGTCGACTTTAAAACTTTCGCACGGCTATCCCCTCCTTTGCGCAGCGAGGATGATCGGCATGCCGTGCGCGAGGCGATTGCCGATGGGACAATCGATGTGATTGCCAGTGGCCATGATCCGCGCGGTCCGGAAGACAAGCGGCTGCCGTTTTCCGATGCAGAACCGGGCATGGCAGGGGCGGAAACATTGCTCGTCATGACCCTCTCGCTGGTGCGGGACGACGTTATCGACATGGGGCGCGCTTTCGAACTGGTTGCCGCCACGCCGGCCGGTATCCTGGGCGTAGATGCCGGCGTCATCATAGAAGGGTACGAAGCCGACATCGTTCTGGTCGATCCGGATAAACCCTGGGTTATCCAGAGCGCTCGGATGGAAGCGACGGCAGGCAACACGCCTTTCGATGGTCAGCCAACGCAGGGGCGCGTAACCGCAATGTACAAGGGCGGTGTCGAAATAGATTGTTAAGACACGAAAGACCCCGCCCGGATCGCTCCGAGCGGGGTCCATCGAGGGTCTGGTTAGAAAGGGTTGCGGATCAGCGAGCTGCGACCCGCACGTCAGCGCCGACTACATCGATTGCGCCCGGCAACGGACGGCTAGACGCGTAGGCGATGCAACCGCCGCCTTTGCCTTTGACGCTGTTGCACATGGATTGAGCGGAAGCCTTGGCAAAGCCGGCCGCCGCAACGCGATAATAGATCTTACCATTTACGCGAGCCTTTGTGATCACACGTTCGGCATCGCCGAGTTCGGGGTAACGCTTGCGAAACTGCTTCCACGCTTCATTGGCGTCGGACATCGAAAAATACGAACCGAGCTGTACGTTGTAATCGCCACCGCGAGCGAGGCTGGCAGGGGCGGTGCTCTGTTTCATGCGGGACACTGCCGGTTTGCTGTCTGCAACCGGCATGGCTTGCACAACCTCGTTGCTTACGAAGCGGATACCCCCCGCGGTCGGCACGAGGCCGGCATCTGCAAGACTTGCATCCGCACTGTCCATACTGACACCGGCTGGGCCTACTGGCGGGAGCTCGGCGGCAAACGCAAAATCGCTCTGTGCGGAGCTCGCGACCGGTTCTTCCATTTCGGCCGCGGCGAGCATGTCCACGCTCGGATGATTGGCGAGGGCGAGCATCTGCGGTTGGCCGGGATCGGCCTGCGGGCGCACGCCGATCAGGCTCGCGATGCGGGTCGTGAAAGCTTCGGGTTGGATCATCGCGGCCCATTGAGAGATCCGATCGCCCACCTCGTTTGCCGGTACGTCTTCCGAAACCATTACGCGCGCTGCGCGCCAATTGCCTTGCAAGGCATAGGCATAAGCAAGATTCTGGCGCACCTTCGGGGTATTCTGGCCCGAACGCAGTGCATTGCTCAGCACGTTGACCCCGTGATCAGGACGACCGGCGAGCGCAACGGCTAGACCGAAATCGGCCGGATCGAGCATGCTGTCGAATTGCTGAAGCGTGCCAAGCGCCCCAGCCTGGTCGCCGATAGCAATCTGCGAGAGCGCGTAACTGATAATCGTCCGGGGCGCGGTGTCACCCAATTCGATCGCCTCTGCAAAAGTGGTCGCCGCCGAAGCGAAGCGTCCGTCTTCGAGATAGGCGTTGCCCAGGAGAGTACGGGTATTGGCATCGCGGGGCGCGGCAAGCACAGCGGCTTCGGCATACTCCACGGCCTTGGACGCCTTGCCCTTTAACAGTGCCGTTTCGGCATGTTCCGCCGAATATGCATGGCTTGGCGCTACCTTCCCCGTGCATCCGGTCAATGCGGTGGTAGCCAGCGCCGTTGTGACGGCGAGCTTTACGAACCGCTTGCTCGTGGCTTTCGTNTCNATGCTCATTCTTACCCCCNTGACGGNGATCCCNCGNCGTCGGTGTTTACTTGTTACCGTGCTGCACCTGGGCAGCGAGGCTTGCGATTTCCGGCATTTCGGCGAGCAGCGCGTCGAGCGCATCGGTCACCAACTGCTGCGCACTGCGACCGCGCACCGTACAGGCCAGTCGCAGCATCAAATGGCGTTCCTGATCGAGCCGGAGCGTGAAAGCTGCTCGCTTGCCCTGCATTTTCGCCGANTTGCGTACGACGGNCTTGCTAGCCCGCTCCGGCTTTTCCAGATGTGCCTGNATGCGATCCAAGGATTCGCGCACCTGGTTTGGTGCGTTGTCTTCNCCCACTGNGCGGCGTGCGCTTGGCTGCGGGGCAATGGCCACAACCTTGTCCTGCAGAGGCGNGGCCGCCGTGGTCTTNTCCTGAAGNGGTGANTGCGCCGCGAGTTCTTCCTCGCCCATATCGTTCCAGCCCAGATCTTCGAGATTGGCCGCAGCTTCTTTGCCGTCGACNGGTCCCGGAATTCCAGACTGAGGACGCATGGCAGGCTTCGCGCCGCCCTTGCGTGCCAGCAGGGTGGAGGAGAGAGAGGCGAAATTGGCGTCAGACATNCNGCAGTCTCCGCCNNNNGNNNCTTACTGNGCCACNCGGCGGCCGAAGCCGCCGGCGGGACGATGGGCACCGGGCATCACGTTCTGTGCGTTCGGTGCGGCGAAGATCGTGCGACGGAAATTCTTTTCCAGACGGTCGGCGATATACTTCCACAAGGCGGTAACTTCGGCCGCCGAACGGCTTTCCGGATCGACTTCCATCACTGTACGGCCGTCGATCATCGAGGCGGCGAAATCCGTGCGATGGTGCAAGGTTATCGGCGCGACCGTGCCGTGCTGCGACAAGGCGACAGCGGCTTCGGAAGTGATCTTGGCCTTGGGCGTCGCGGCGTTGACGACGAATACCAGAGGCTTTCCGGCCCGTTCGCACAGATCGACCGTGGCGCCGACGGCGCGAAGATCGTGCGGGCTGGGGCGGGTCGGCACGACGATAAGTTCGGCAACGGATATGACCGACTGGATCGCCATGGTGATGGCCGGGGGCGTATCGAGCACGGCCAGTTTGAAGCCCTGCTGCCGCAAGATGGCAAGATCAGTGGCAAGCCGTGCAACCGTGGTCTGGGCGAAAGCGGGATATTCATCCTCACGCTCATTCCACCAGTCTGCCAGCGAACCCTGCGGGTCGATATCGATCAGAACGACCGGTCCTGCTCCGGCGCGTTGGGCCTGAACGGCCAGATGTCCCGAGAGTGTGGTCTTCCCCGATCCACCCTTCTGCGATGCCAATGCCAGTACACGCAAGACTTGGTCCCCCTGGTTTGCGCCTGTATCCAATTTGCCTTTGCCGCAAACATCTGCAGCGGCCTTGGCATGGCAATCGCAGACCAGCCCTAATTTTAAGTTAATCGGGTGACATCGATGCTGGCCGGGAACTAGATGTTTGCCTGGCAACACTTTGCTAATAGGTGATTTACTATAGGATGCCTCGGATATGGTGTGCTCCGGCGCGCTGACGACTATCGAGAGGCTTCATAGTGGATATGGCAAAGACGATATGGTTCGCCGGCGTGGCAGCCGCTGCAATCGCATTTTCCGTAGCAGCAAACGCCGATGTCAAAGCGGGCGTCGATGCCTGGACCGATGGCAATTTCGCCAATGCCGTACGCGAATGGGCCGGACCTGCCGAACAAGGTGATCCCGACGCACAGTTCAACATGGCCCAAGCCTATCGGCTGGGACGCGGCGTGGATCAGGATGTCGTGCAGGCAGAAGCTCTCTATGCACGGGCGGCGGCGCAAGGACACGTGAGAGCTGCCGATAATTACGGGCTGCTTCTGTTCCAGCGGGGCGCACGCGAGGAAGCAATGCCATATGTGACGGCAGCGGCGCGGCGGGGTGATCCGCGNGCTCAATATCTGNTCGGCATTGCACATTTCAACGGCGATCTGGCCGAAAAGGACTGGCGCCGGGCCTATGCCCTGCTGACGCTGGCCAACTCTACCGGCCTGCCACAAGCCCGCGCCGCAATTGCACAGATGGATGAATATATTTCGCTGGAAGAAAGGCAGGAAGCGCAGTCGCTTGCCTCCACCCTGAAGGCGGAGGCTGAAGCTGCCCGGGCCCGCGAACTGGCGGCGGTGGATCTCGCGTTGGGAACCGACAATCCGTCGGTAGCGAGCACACCCTCCCGACCCACAAAGCCCGGCGCGGATTACACCGTAGCGGCGTTGCCGCCTGCAAGTGTACCGAGGCCATCCAAAGATGCGCCTTCTTACGAAGCAGTGGCGTCATCGGAAAGTACAACTGCCCCCGCTGCTTCTGCACGAGCATCGGCGACGCCCATTTCGTTAAAGCCGCAGGACGGACCATGGAAGGTGCAATTGGGTGCCTTCGGTGTGCCTGGAAATGCAGAGCGACTGTGGGAAAAACTCTCTGACCGAGCTGAAATCAAGGGCCGATCCCGTCTTCTGGTCAAATCCGGCAGACTTACGGTCCTGTCGGCTGGGGGATATCAATCCCGAAGCGAGGCCGAGGCAGCTTGTAGCGCTCTCAAGCGTGCCGGACAGGATTGCCTCGTTACGCGCTAAGCCGCGCAGCTTGGCAAGGGAACTGGCACTGTTAATGCGGTCCTGAACAGGGAGCCGTGATGCAGGATAATCAGGAATTGGCGCCGGATATGGGCGGAGGTTCGCGCGCGGCGCCGGCGGCAGATGTCGGATCGGGCAGGATCGCCAGCCTGGATTTCATTCGCGGCATTGCGGTCATGGGAATTCTCGCAGCGAATATCGTGGCTTTCGGCCAGCCGATGACTGCCTACATGTTCCCCGGCGCATTCACCGTTCCGCACAGCGAGGCGGAAAACTGGATGTGGGTGGCGCAGTTCGTTCTGATCGACGGGAAAATGCGTGGACTATTTTCCCTGCTATTCGGAGCGGGCATATATCTGTTCCTGGAAAAAGCTTGGGCACGCGGGGCGGGCATCTGGCTACAGGTACAAAGGCTTTTCTGGCTCGGCCTTTTCGGGCTGATCCATTTCTTTTTCATATGGCGCGGGGACATCCTGTTCCTCTACGCCTGTGCGGGGCTGGCTGCGTTGCTGTTTGTCGGCCTTTCGCGACGCAAGCAATTGGTCTTCGGTCTGCTCGGTTATCTCGGCGGCGCGCTNCTGTATACAGCTTCGGTCGGGTTCCTGCCGCTCGTCGCCGACACGGACATGGGCGCTCAAGCAGGATACGCCCAATTGGCGAATGAACTCGAACAATCCAAGCAGGACGAGCTTGCCGATGGCCGACTTGAGACAGACCTCATCTCAGGTGGCCGTTACGCAGAATGGGTNCATCATAATCTGATTGCCCACGCCGACGGGCTACCTTCTTCCCTCTTTCTGTTCTGGTTTGAAACGTTGCCGCTGATGCTGATCGGTATGGCGGCGTACCGCTACGGACTTTTCGATGGTCGGATTGCAAGTCGACAGCAGCGCAGATGGGGATGGGGGCTGCTGTTGACCGGCGCTGTATTCACCTTTCCAGTAGCGTTGTGGGCGAAAAGCGCCGGACTGACGTATTACGGGACGTTGGCGGCTATGGTGGGCTGGTCCATGGGCCCGCGCCTGCTGTGCGTACTGGGCTTGGTCGCCTTGCTCGCACTCTGGGGCTGGAGCGCCGGAGGCTGGCTGGCAGCACGTGTTTCGGCTGCCGGGCGCGCCGCTTTTAGCAATTATCTCGGCACTTCGATNGTGATGCTGTTTGTNTTTCACGGGTGGGCCGGCGGTTTGTTCGGAAGACTGGGCCGCAGCGAACTTTATCTGGTCATGTTTGCANGCTGGGTGCTGATGCTCTTGTGGTCGAAGCCGTGGCTCGATCGCTATCGGTTCGGCCCGCTCGAGTGGTTATGGCGATGCTTAACCTATCGGCGGCTTTTTCCGATGAGACGATGAATGCCCTTGCTAATGCGAACGACTCTCACTAGANATGAGTTTGCGAGTCAGTCGCAGGAGCCTTCTAGTGTACATTTGCATNTGCAATGCCATCCGGGAAAGCGAACTAAGACGCGCCGCTCGTCATGTNTCNGGCGACGCCGAAGCCTGTTATGCTGCCATGGGAAAGTCACCATGCTGCGGCTGCTGCCTCGATGAGGCGGACTGCATTCTCGAAGATGAGCGCGAACTCGGCTACGTGCCGGCAGCAGCCTGAATCTCCGCTAACGCAAATCGCTCGCAAGTGTCGGAATTCTGCCATTTTTTATGGCTTTTCACTTGCTAATCGGCTGTCGGCGTGGGCATAGGCCTGCAACACGTTAATGCAATGGAGCCAACGCGATGAAGGGCGATGAAAAGGTCATCGAGTTCCTGAACAAGGCACTCACTAACGAATTGACCGCGATCAATCAGTATTGGCTCCATTATCGCGTCCTGGCAGATTGGGGCGTGAGCAAACTTGCCGAGTATGAGCGGCACGAATCAATCGATGAGATGAAGCACGCGGATGTGCTGGCCGAACGGATCCTGTTTCTTAACGGCCTTCCCAACTTTCAGGCGATCCACAAGCTGAAGGTCGGCGAAACGGTCGAGGAAATCCTCAAGGCCGATCTGGCGGTCGAAATGGAAGCCATCCCGCTCCTCAAGGATGCCATCGCGCATTGCGAGGAAGTTCGCGATTTTACCACGCGTGAAATTTTTGAACGCATCCTCGAAAGCGAAGAAGAGCACGTCGACTTCCTGGAAACCCAGTTCGACATGATTGCGCGGATGGGCCTCGAAAACTACGTCCAGCTCAACAGCAAGCCGGCAGGGGAAGGCGAAGAGGGCTGATTGGAGGTCCGGTGGTTCAGTTCACGCGCCAGAAGGTTGCGTAGACACCGCCATGTTTGGACAGCTTCGCAAGACGCTGCTCTCCATCCCAGATTTCGGCGTCCCCATTTCCGACATTGATATCGGCGATCGTGAGGGCGGTCGCGATATCGGGAGCTTCGAGGGCAAAGTCCTCGTTACGGAAATCAGTCTTCGCATGGATAGCTACACGGAGCTTGGTCATATCTTGTCTCCTGCCCACCAAGGGCAGCTATGCCATACGCATATGAACACTGGCAGACGGTTTTCTACCGATTGTCGCAGAATCGGCTTCGGTTGGTCGCAACCTCAAGAAAAAAGCGTCAGGACGCTACGGAATCGCGCCGTTCCCGCATACGCTCAAGGTTGCGACGGGCGGCCGTGCGCGTCTCCATCAGGAAAGATCCAAGGCCGGCGACTAGCAACCCCATTGAAATAATCCAGGTCATCGCAACGAGTGTACCGAGCGGCGCATAAACGAAGGCACTGATGAACAGCAAGACGATGACGACGCTGATTGCCAGCGCCGATGCCGTGCTGAACATCACGGCGCGCTGGGCGAATACACGCCTTTTCTCCAATGCAGGCAGTTCCCTGCGCATTGCGGTGACATCTCCATCCTCGCCTGCATCGAGGATGCGTTCGATCTTGTTCGCGACCCAGATCAGTCGATTGGTCATGACATTCATGACGGCGCCGATACCTGCAAGCAGGAAGGCCGGTGCCAAGCTGAGCTGGACGACCTGCTGGACGCGCAGGCTCGAACTGGTCCGTTCGAGCAGCTCGCTTCCGGGAAGAGTAATCAAGACGTCCAACAGCACTGCATTCAGTCCTTTTGATACGGATTCTTGGGACTTTTCAGCACGACACGCACAGGCACGGCATCGAAGCCAAGCTTGTCACGAATACCATTCACCAAATACCGCTCGTAGCTTTTGGGAAGCATGTCGAGCCGCGTGCCGAACACGACGAAACGCGGAGGACGGATGCTTGCCTGAGTAATATAGCGCAATTTGATGCGTTTACCCTTGGGGGCTGGAGGCGGATTGGCTTCAAGCGCGTCGTCGAACCAACGGTTGAGCGCTGCTGTTGGAACCCGGCGGCTCCATATCTCCCGCAACTCGAATGCCGCGCCGATCATCTGGTCCAGGCCCTTGCCGGTCTTGGCGCTCACTGCGATGAGCGGCACCCCGCGGACCTGTGCAAGACCTTCGTTCAACGCAGCCCGAATGCCGTTGAAAAGCGCGCTGGCATCTTCCGCAACATCCCATTTGTTGATGGCGATCATCAGCGCACGCCCTTCCTCGAGCACCATACTGGCAATCTTGAGATCCTGTGCTTCAAGCCCNCGCGTCGCNTCCANCAGCAGCACGACGACTTCCGCAAAATCCACGGCGCGACGGGCATCTGCCACCGACAGCCGTTCGAGCTTATCGACGACTTGCGCCTTCTTGCGCATGCCGGCGGTATCGATCAGCCTTATCTCGCGGCTCTCACCGTCCCGCGGGTCGGTCCAGTCCCAATCGATCGCAATGGAATCGCGAGTAATGCCCGCTTCGGGACCGGTAAGCAGGCGGTCCTCGCCAAGCAGGCGATTGATCAGCGTCGATTTGCCGGCGTTCGGGCGCCCGACGATCGCCAACTTCAGCGGACCAGCGAGCAGGGCCTCTTCGTCTTCTTCATTGATCTCGGCTTCGATCTCGTTCGCTTCGGACTTTGCTCCTATAATTGGCCACAGCCGATCGAAAAGGTCCGCAATGCCCTCGCCGTGTTCGGCGCTGATTCCAGCCGGTTCACCAAAACCGAGGGAGAAGCTTTCATAGATCCCGGCATCGCCCTGGCTGCCTTCAGCCTTGTTGGCGACCAGCACGACAGGCACTCTCTGTCCGCGCAACCAGCGCGCGATTTCTTCATCCAGCGGCGTCAGCCCGACTCGTGAATCGAATACGAAAAGCGCCGCATCCGCACCTTCCAGGCTCACTTCGGTTTGCTTGCGCATGCGACCGGGCAAGGTGTCGGGATCGTCATCTTCCCAGCCGGCCGTATCGACGATCTGGAAATCCAGCCCCGCAATCGTCGCATCGCCGAACCGGCGATCGCGCGTAACGCCAGGTTGATCGTCGACCAGCGCCAGCCGCTTGCCCACAAGGCGGTTGAACAGCGTCGACTTACCGACATTGGGCCGGCCAATGATGATCACTGTCGGTTTGGAAGATGAGGGGTGCATGATGGCTCGGCAAGTGGCGCTTTGCGCGTCGCATTGCAAGCGGATGCGGTTTGCCGCGTAAGGAGGAAGGCGCGTTTGTAAAAAATTAACCCTCTCTTTTTAGCGTGGAACGTATGAAGACAGCACTCGCCATGCTGATACTTGCAGCGTTCGTTCCGGCGGCAGCCGATAGTGGCCAAGCCCTTGATCGTCCCGGAAAAGAAGAACTCGCACCATACATTCAGTGTGCGCCTTATGCGCGGCAGGTTTCCGGTATTCAGTTATTCGGGGAAGCGCGCACATGGTGGGAGCAGGCCCAAGGCCGCTATGCGACCGGTTCGCGGCCCAAACCCGGCGCGGTCATGGCCTTTCTCCCGCATAGGGGAATGCAATCCGGCCACGTAGCCACTGTCAGTCGAGTGCTCGATTCCCGGCGAGTGTTGTTAGACCATGCCAATTGGTCGCCGGTTGATGGACGCCGCGGACAGGTCGAGCGGGAAGTGCTTGCGATCGATGCATCGCCGTCGAACGATTGGAGCGAGGTGCAGGTCTGGTATGCCCCCTTGGGCAAGGTGGGCACCACCCGCTGGCCCATCGACGGTTTCATTTACGCGAACGGATCACCTCAGATAGCGGCGCAAATAGCCGTTGCTCCGCAGCGCGCAAAGGCATCGAAGCGCTTCGCGCGTGCATTCGCGGATTTTGCGGAATAGTTTCAGTCAGCCTTGGCGATGGGCGGATTGTCGCCAAGGTCCTCAAACCAGGCTTCCACTGGGCCATTCAGCTTGAGCGTGAGCGGGTTGCCGCGACGATCCACGGTCTTGCCTGCTTGCACACGCACCCAGCCTTCCGAAATCGAATACTCTTCGATGTCGGTACGCTGCTTCCCCTTGAAACGGATGCCGACCCCGCGCTGAAGCACCTCCATCTGGAAATGCTCGCTCTTTGGGTTGACCGAGAGGTGATCGGGCGGCGTCTGACTTTTTGTTTCTTCGCTCATGCCGCGCGCCGATAATGCGGTGGATGGGCGCGGGCAAGTTCAATCGGGCGGCGGGGGAGTTTCCATGGGACCGCGATCGGGATCGTCATAATCCGGCTGGGGCGGCTCGAACCCTGGCGGCTCTTGCATCGGCGCTTCGTCCGGCAGGCTGTCGGGCGGCATTTCATCGGGTGACCCGGGATTGATGGTGTCGGGATTGATATCTGGTTGGGTAGCCATGTTGTGAATTCCTCTTGATTGGATCAGGATTTATCCAGCGCTGCTTCGCCGGCACCTTGTTCGCCGCCGTCCTGAGCGGCGCTCAATGATTGTTCGACCTTCTCGTCGTCCTCATCCGAAGGACCATTCTGGCCTTTCGTACCGCCTTTTGCCTTTGCCTTCGGATCGATGACGGGCGGGGTGTCGGCCGGAGTGGCTGGTTCATCATAATCGCGCATGCCCAAAGAACGGTTTGTAAGGCGAAGCTGTTCCTTCACCTGTCGCCGCGCTTGCGCATTTGATCGCATCCTACTAGAGGCACGCGCCTACACGCGGAGGACTAGCGCCTTTCGCGCAGCTTCGTTCGGGTTTGCGGGCGTGGCGGAACTGGTAGACGCGCTGGTTTTAGGTACCAGTATCGCAAGATGTGGGGGTTCGAGTCCCTTCGCCCGCACCAGTTTCGCCCGGCGTAAGGCCCAATCGCATATATCGCTTTTGGAAAGTCACGAGTTCATCCATGCAGATCAAAGAGACCACCAACGAGGGCCTCAAGCGCGCCTACACCGTCACCATTCCGGCCAAGGAAATTGACGAGCGCGTCAACAGCGAAGTCAAGAAGATCGCACCGCAGGTGAAGATGCCGGGCTTCCGCCCAGGCAAGGTTCCTGCCAACCTCGTCCGCAAGATGCATGGCGAACAGCTGCATGCGCAGACCCTGAACGACATGATCCGCGAATCGGTCGACAAGGTGATGGCCGACAACAAGCTGCGCCCTGCAATGCAGCCCAGCGTCGAGCTTGATGAGGGATATGAGGAAGGCAAGGACGCATCGCTGTCCGTCGAACTCGAAATCCTGCCGGAAATCGATGCACCGGAAGTAGACGGTCTGGCACTTGAACGGCTGACCGTTCCTGTGACCGACGAGCAGGTCGACGAAGCTGTTGAGCGCATTGCGTCGAACAACAAGAGCTACAAGGATGCCGCCAAGACCAAGAAGGCNGCCGATGGTGATCAGCTGATCATCGATTTNGTGGGCCGGGTCGATGGAACCGAATTCGAGGGCGGCAAAGCGGAAAACACTCCGCTTACGATCGGTTCGGGCCAGTTCATCCCAGGGTTCGAAGANCAGCTNACCGGCGTGAAGACGGGCGACAAGAAGACGATCACCGTCACATTCCCCGAAGATTATCCCGCTGAAAACCTCAAGGGGAAGGAAGCGGAGTTCGACGTNACTGTTCAGCAGGTCAAGGTCCCGACCGACACCAAGATCGACGACGAGTTCGCGAAGAACCTCGGCCTCGAAGGCCTCGACAAGCTGAAGGAACTCCTGCGCGGACAGCTTGAACAGGAAACGTCGGGCCTTACCCGNACGCAGATGAAGCGTCAGCTTCTCGACACGCTCGCCGCCGGACACGATTTCGCCGTGCCGCAGGGTATGGTCGATGCCGAATTCGAACAGATCTGGGCCCAGCTCCAGCAGGAAGCAGCGCGTTCGGACGATGCCGAAACCATGCTCAAGGAAATGGANGACGAAAAGGACGATTATCGCAAGATCGCCGAACGTCGCGTTCGCCTTGGACTGCTGCTGTCGGAAATCGGACAGAAGAACGGTGTCGAAGTGAATGCCAATGAGATGAACATGCTCATCCAGCAGGCTGCACAGCAATATCGCGCCGAAGACCGTGAGCGGTTCATTCAGTACGTGCAGCAGGAACCGATGGCCGCTGCCCAGCTGCGCGCACCGCTGTACGAAGACAAGGTTGTCGATTTCCTCTTCGACAAGGCCGAAATTACCGACCGCGAAGTAACGCGCGAGGAACTCGAAGCTGCAATCGAGGCGGAAGAGACGACCGAAGAGAAGCCGAAGAAGAAGGCCGCGGCCAAGAAAAAGCCTGCTGCCAAGAAAGCTCCGGCGAAGAAGGCCGACGATAAGGACGGCGACGAAAAGCCCGCTGCGAAAAAGGCTCCCGCCAAAAAGACGGCCGCAAAGAAGCCTGCTGCGGAGAAGGCCGACGACAAGCCGGCCGCTAAAAAGCCTGCCGCCAAGAAGGCTCCGGCCAAGAAAGCCGCACCGAAGAAGTAACGCTCGCTAGACGAGTAGCGAAAAGGGGCGGCGAACTCAGGTTCGCCGCCCCTTTTTCGATTCCGGCAGACGCATCAGTCGCCAAGTGACCATGGCTGCAGTGACGGCTCTGGGATCGTCGCAGTACGAGCGCTTTCGTATGCTGCCCCTGCTTTCAGCACCAGGTGGTCCGACCATTTCGGTCCCATAAAGCTTATCCCCACAGGCAGGCGCTCCACCGAGCCCATTGGCACGGTCAGGTGAGGGTAACCTGCGATGGCAGCGAGCGAGCCCGCGCCAATGCTGCCGTCGAAGTTGTCGCCGTTCACGAGGTCGCTTGTCCATGCCGGCCCACGGGTAGGGACCACCAATAGAGCGACCTGGTTTTCCTCAAGCAGACGATCGATGCCGCGATCTGCGGCGAGATGCAGCGCGTTCTTGCGCGCTGCGCGGTAAGCTTGCTCGTCGGTACGCTCGACTGCCATTTCAAACAGGCCCTGGTCGAACCAGCGCATTTCTTCAGCCGCGTTCGCTTTGTTGAAGGCGATAAGATCAGCCAGACTGCGCGGCATATCCTTTCCCGGAAGTGTGGCGAGATAGGCATTCATATCGGTGCGCAATTCGTAAAGCAGCGTTGCGAACTCGTCGCGACCCATCTCGTCGCTCGGCTCGAATGCGATTTCGACCAAATCGGCGCCTGCACGGCGCAGATCGTCAAGCGCGGTCTCGAAGATTGCGCGTACATCTTCGCGATCGCCAATCTGGTTGACGAGCACGCCGATACGTACGCCCTCCAGAGATGCATTCGCCAAGCCCGTAGTGAAATCCGTGACATGAGCATCGGCTTCGGCCGTGGCGGGATCGGCAGGATCGCTGCCGGCTATCGCGTTGAGCAACAAGGCCGCATCGGCCACGCTTCGCGCCATGGGGCCCGCGGTATCCTGCGAATGGCTGATCGGGACGACATGCGTGCGGCTGATCAAGCCGACCGTGGGCTTGAACCCGACGACACCATTGATGCTGGCGGGGCAGGTGATCGATCCATCGGTTTCGGTGCCGATGGCTGCCCAGGCGAGATGCGCTGCGACAGCCGCACCACTGCCGGCGGATGATCCACAGCTATTGCGGTCGGTGGCGTGTGGATTACGGGTCAGCCCGCCGACCGCGCTCCACCCGCTGGTCGAATTGTTCGAGCGGATGTTGGCCCATTCGGAAAGGTTGGCCTTACCCAGCACCACGCCGCCTGCCGCGCGAAGATTGGCGATCAGCGGAGCGTCCCGCCCGGTGTTATTGCCGGCCAGTGCGAGGCTACCTGCGGTGGTAGGCAATTCGCGGGTTTCGATATTGTCCTTCACCAGGACGGTCCGGCCCGCCAGTGGCAGTCCGGCCGCTTCCGCCACTCTCGCTTCGTCCGGCGCATTGCGATTGACCGCAATGACCGCATTCAGTTCGGGCCCTGCATCGTCGATTGCGGCTATCCGGTCGAGATAGGCGCGCGCATCGTTCTGCGCTTCCTGTGCCGAGAGCGGCGTTGCGGGGGTTGCCCCCAAGGCGATGGCCGCGAAGGCGATGCTTGGCTTTATCATCGACGCAGGGTGCCAGCTTGCGGCCGCATTACAAGTCCCCGTTCAGAAATCTCCGCTGATCGTCAGGCGAAAGATCGGTCCGATGCGGCGGTCCGCAAACTCGTGGAACGACACCTCGCCATCCGGGCGCGGACCGTCGTATACCGTTTTTCGAAAGTAATTACGTGCGCCCAGCAATGTGTTGACGGCCTGCGCCCTGACAGTGAGACCGAAGACATCCTTGTGTTCGATGAAGAAGGCATCGAAGAACGGTCCTTCCCATTCACGCCCTTCCTCGTAGCGCCTGGCGTAGGGTGCATTGTCGAAATGCTCCACGGTTGCGCCCCAGGCCCAGTCGGTCGAGGGAATATCGTGGCGAAAGTCGATCTGCAGGGCGCCCTCCTGATCGTAGGAAAAGCCGCGCGTGATACCGGTGAAGGGATCATCGACATACATGTAACGCTTGACCGCGACGATGTCGAAACGTGCGCCCTTCCATCCAATCGGGTCCATTTTCAATGTGGCGTTGGCCTCCAGATGAAGGCGCCGTGCATCGCCGATATTTCCGCGGGCCTCCCCGCCATCAGGTAGCGGGAAGAAATCGATGAAGTCCTCGAACCATGCCTGTCGGGCTTCCAGCTTCAGCGAACCCCAGGGGCCGAACGTCTTGTTCGCTTCCAGCTCGACGTTCCAGCTCTGATAGGGCACCAGTTCATTGTTGCCGCCATTTTCGTTATCGTTGTTGAGCGAGACGCTGGCGAGAAAATCGCCGAACGACAACTGGCTGACGCGCCGGGCCACAGTCAGCGAGACATCGAAGTCGCTCGTGGGTTTCCACGTCGCCGCCAACGATCCCTTGGGGCGCTTGAAGCTTCGCGAATTGGGCATCGCACCGGTTTGCTCGATCTTCGAAAATTCCATCGTCCCGATGGCCTGGACCGATAAGGTGGGCGAGACGGCACGCGAAAAGCTCAGGCTCGTTTCATAGCGATCTTCGCGCACCCCGCCCGTTCCTCCCGGAAAAGGCAACGAGACAAATTCCCCGTCGGGTGCAAGATCGAACAGGGCCGAACTGCGATCCAGCCGGTTGAACGCAGCTTCCCCGGACAATTGCCAGTCGGCCTGCCACAGTTTCCAGCTATACTCCGCTCTCCCGATGCGTTCGCCGTAGCCGTTGGTTTGATCAAAACGAACTCCGGTGGCGGCGCTGCCGTCGTCGAAGCGATCGATCAGCGTCTGNGTGAAATTGTCCCGTTCGTAATTTTCCAGGCCGATCANCTTCAGCGTTCCGGGGCCAAGCGGAAACTGAATATCGCCCCCAATTTCGTATTGCGGGCCGTCTTCATGGGTGCGCACCTGGCGTGTGCGGATAGGACCAACGACGGGAATGCCGATTTCCGGCTCCCTGCGATAATAGAAATCTTCTGCATAATTCAGGTTGAGGTTGGCCTGTACGCCGCCGCCGAAATCNTAGGCGAGGGTGGTAGCGAGCTTGGGTTCGTCCGATTTGCCGGAGAAGACCGAATATTGCGTTTCGATCANTTCNCCAGCNCCATCGGTGATCNTTATGGGGCCNTCGGCNCCGAAGCGATTGTTGGGATTGGACAGCGCGACGGTGTAATTCAGTTTGCCGGTCTTGCCGGTGACCGAGATTTCGCCGCCGAAGAGTTCAGCCGCCGTGTTGTGAGGCCTGAAGCCGGTCGTCCAGCGGAACTGGCCGGAAGCGGCATCGCTTTCGTAAACGACATTGGCGACCACCCCGGTCAACCCAGGAATATCGAGCGTGTTGCCGTCGACCAACTCGATACGCACGACGTCGCTTGCCGGGATGCGACGAAGCTGGTCTGCTACGCTGTCAGATTTGCTGGAGAGGCGCTCGCCGTTCACAACGACGTTCTGTGTGGCCTGGCCGAGACCTCGCTGGCCCTGATCATTGCCGCCCGATATTATGAAGCCCGGAATACGCGTAACCATGTCCAGGGCATTGCGCGGGGCGAACTGTGCGAAATATGCAGGATCGAAGGTCCGCGCGGAGCCGCCAGGAGCGTTCGCGACAGGCGTCGCATCCTCTGCCGTAGCCGCATCCTGGGCGAGGGCGGGCGATGCGATGCTGCCGGCGATGACGATGGTGGCAGTAGTAAGCAGCAGTCCGTGCAAACGCATGAAGATTGTCCAATCCCTCTAAAGTTGGACTTTGCGTTTACATCTGTAGGCGAAACGGCCTACGCCGGTTCGACAGACGTCGTTTAACTGCCGATCAACGAATTTGATCGACAACCCGACCGGACGAACGACTGTTGCCGAAAGTATCCCCCGCATTACCAAGCGATGCCTCTTGAACATCGCTCGTTCCATGGCGACATAGGCGGCCAACCGATCCGACGAGAGGACTTTTCATGATCGACCTGTTCGGCAGCGATGCGCCAGAGACCCGCTTTGGTGCCCAGGGCCAGTTCACCACCGATCCCATAACCGGCGCGCTTGTGCCGGTGGTCGTAGAACAGACCAGCCGCGGTGAGCGTAGCTTCGACATCTTCAGCCGCTTGCTGCGTGAACGCATNGTNTTCGTCACCGGTCAGGTGGAAGATGGCATGGCTTCGCTTATNACTGCGCAGCTGCTGTTTCTGGAAAGCGAAAATCCCAGCAAGCCGATCAGCATGTACATCAATTCGCCCGGTGGCGTGGTGACAGCCGGTATGGCGATCCACGATACGATGCAGTACATCAAGCCGCGCGTGTCCACCGTCTGCATGGGCCAGGCTGCAAGCATGGGGTCCTTCCTGCTCGCGGCGGGCGAGCCCGGAATGCGTATTGCTCTGCCCAACGCTCGCATCATGGTTCACCAACCATCAGGCGGTGCCCGTGGCATGGCCAGCGACATCGAAATCCAGGCACGTGAAATCCTACGGATCAAGAAGCGGATGAACGATCTGTATGTGAAATATACCGGTCAGAGCCTCGATGAGATCGAGAAGGCGATGGACCGCGACACATTCCTTGAAGCGGACGAAGCGATGAAATTCGGTATCGTCGACAAGGTTTTCGAGACGCGTCCCGAAGCCGATGGCAGTGACGCCGAAGGCAGCGGTGGTGCGCCAGAGTAAGTAGAACGGCAGCTGCCCGCGCCGGAAAGTGTTCCTGCGCGGGACTGTTGCAAGAATGTCGTAGGATTTNAGCAACCTTGCCGCTTCAGCTTATGGCAAGGGCAGCTCGCTACCTAGGATATTGACCCAAACCACGTGTCCCCTAGAGTCGGAATTCTCCCAAGGGGCGCGCGGGGAAGACGTTTAGGATATGACCAAGTTGAGCGGAACCGACAGCAAATCGACCCTATATTGCAGTTTCTGTGGCAAGTCGCAGCACGAGGTGAGGAAGCTCATCGCGGGCCCCACCGTGTTCATCTGCGACGAATGTGTCGAGCTGTGCAATGACATCATTCGGGAAGAAACCAAGGCAGGTCTGACCGGCAAGAAGGAAGGCGACGTCCCGACGCCGGCCGAGATTTGCGCNACNCTTGCGGATTATGTCATCGGCCAGGAGCGTGCCAAGCGCGTTCTTTCCGTTGCGGTTCACAACCACTACAAACGGCTCAAGCACGGGGCGAAGGCCGGCGATGTCGAACTCGCCAAGTCGAACATTCTGCTTGTCGGGCCCACCGGCTCGGGCAAGACGCTGCTGGCNCAGACGCTNGCNCGCACCTTCGANGTNCCNTTCACCATGGCCGANGCCACCACNCTGACCGAAGCNGGTTANGTGGGCGANGANGTNGANAACATCATTCTCAAGCTGCTTCAGGCTTCCGACTACAATGTCGAGAAGGCGCAGCATGGGATCGTCTACATCGACGAGATCGACAAGATCACGCGCAAGGCGGAAAACCCGTCGATCACGCGCGATGTGAGCGGCGAAGGTGTGCAACAGGCTCTCCTCAAGCTGATGGAAGGCACCACAGCCAGCGTCCCGCCCCAAGGCGGACGCAAGCATCCGCAGCAGGAATTCCTCCAGGTCGATACGACCAATATCCTGTTTATCTGCGGCGGCGCCTTTGCAGGCCTCGACAAGATCATTGCCGATCGTTTGCAAAAGCGCTCCATCGGCTTCGGCGCGCATGTCGCCGATCCGGACAAGCGCCGCGTTGGCGAACTGCTGGAAAAGAGCGAGCCGGAAGATCTTCTGAAATTCGGTCTCATTCCGGAATTCGTCGGCCGATTGCCGGTCATTGCCACACTGCACGATCTCGATGTCGATGCACTCGTGACAATCCTGCAGGAACCGAAGAACGCGATCGCCAAACAGTACCATAAGCTGTTCGAGCTCGAAGACGTTGAGCTGACCTTCACCGATGAAGCGCTGCGGGCGATTGCCGAGCGCGCGATCAAGCGGAAGACCGGGGCACGTGGACTGCGTTCGATCGTCGAAGCGATCCTGCTCGACACGATGTTCGACCTGCCCGACATGGACGGGGTAACGGAAATCGTGATCGACAAGGATGTGGTCGAAGGTAAGAAAGAACCAATCCAGGTCCACGGCGGGAAGAAGGCCGAGGACAAGGAAGAAGCTGCCTGAAGCGCGAGTTTCTTCGGTAACGGATTAAGAGATCAAGCCCGCCATCACCGGCGGGCTTTTTCGTACCGCGATCAGCAGCCTGCAGCGCATGCTGAAAAGGTGAGTTCTATCTGAAGTGTCGTGTCACCGATGCGATGATGGTGTTCAAGATCGTGAGCGACATCGCGCAGGAATTCGTCGCCGGGATGACCGGTGGGGATTATCAAGTGCGCCGTAAGCGCCGTTTCGGTGGTGCTCATCGGCCAAATGTGAAGGTCGTGGACCGCTTCGACGCCGGACAGCTTTTCGAGATATTCGCGAACGCCGCTTTCAGAAATCCCCTTGGGCACCGCGAGCATGCTCATTGCCACGCTGTCTTTCAAAAGGCCCCACGTCCCCCAGGCGATGACCAGAACGATGGCGAAGCTGACAGCCGGGTCGATCCAGCTTTCCCCAGTCCACATGATTGCCAATCCGGCAATAACCACTCCGGCACTGACAAGCGCGTCCGCAGCCATGTGCAGGAAAGCGCCACGGATGTTGATATCGTGCTGCCCCCGCATGAACAGCGCGGCAGTCCCCGCGTTAATGACGATGCCGATCCCTGCGACGATGGCCATCGTTTCGCCCTGCACCGCGGGGGGCTCGGCCATACGATTGAGCGTTTCGAACAGGATCGCACCGATGGCTATCAAGAGGAGGCCGGCATTGAGCAGGGCTGCAAGAATCGTTGAACTCTTAAAGCCATAGGTGAAGCGTACCGATGCCGGGCGCTTGGCAGCAACGCTCGCCCCCCAGGCCAAAAGCAGAGCAAGGACATCGGAAAGATTGTGGCCTGCATCCGCGATCAGCGCCATCGATCCGGACATCCNNCCATAGACCGCCTCGACAACCACGAACCCAGTATTGAGCAAGATGCCGATCAGAAACGCATTGCCGAAATCGGCTGGAGCATGGCTGTGCCCATGGCCGCCATCATGACTGTGCTTGTGACTTACGCTCATGTCTTCGCCCGTTGCCCTGAGTCAGGTCCCTATGCGAAGCAGAGTACCGTACGGATCTGCCGAAACACAAGAAAAACGATGAAAAACAGCGGGATATGCAATATCATAGCGTGCGTGGTTCACCTGCCGGATCGTCAGTGGTCGGCGCCTCATTACAGAATACGAAGCGCCAGGCGCTGCGGGTCAGATACAGCTATCCAGCCCATCGCGACGGACGGCGCCGATACGCGCCGCGATCGTATTGCCGTGCCGGGCCAGCCACCCGCGAGGACTCTTGACTGATCTTTCTTTGGGCAAAGGCAGAGCCGCCGCCATGCGCGCGGCTTCGATCGGGCTGAGGGATGCCGCCGACTTGCCGAAATAGCGCTGCGCTCCGGCTTCCACGCCATATGTGCCAATGCCTGTTTCTGCGACATTGAGGTAGACCTCCATGATCCGCCGCTTGCCCCAGATCTTTTCGATCAGGAAAGTGAACCAGGCTTCAAAGCCTTTCCGGACGTAACCGCCGCCTTGCCACAGAAACACATTCTTGGCGGTCTGCTGGCTTATGGTCGAACCACCACGAATACGTCCGCCGCGGGCGTTGCTTTCGAT
>FUFK010060738.1_pt1 | contig 37723 bp, 21 predicted proteins | sample 1021851 | NCBI WGS metagenome assembly FUFK01 (sample SAMEA51879418, study PRJEB19060) | metagenome | reverse complement strand
TGAACCACTGTCATACCAATTCCAATGGTATTCATTTTTTCAAGATTAGCAGCACCTGAAACAGTGATTTGATTTGAACCAGTCGAACTTATTCCTGAGATTGATGTACTAAGACCAATTCTTACATGTTCAGTATAGGTGTTACCTGCACCAACAGCACTAATTGATGCACTTGTTTGATTTCTGTTATTATCTTCTTCATATCCTTGTTTATTAAAATCAACGGTAAAATAACCAGTGGATTGAGTGTGAAACTTGACTGTTCCTGTAATTGTTGGGATGAAATACCCTTCCCATTTTACACCTGTGTTTACTTTTGCTGATTGCGGATGAACATTTTCAGTATATGCGAAATTACCTGCTTCCCAAAATCTATCATCTTCAATTACACCCTCAGTTGTGATACCTGAAAAAACATCTGCTGCTGTTGTATTTGGATCTACATTATAATTAAAATCAGCGTGAGTGTCAAAAATTATTTGGTCATTTTGATAATATTTCGCAGTTAAACCATCTCCACCATTTAATCTTGATTCTCCTGTAAAAATTTGAATTTTATCGAGACGATTTTGGTATGTGATTCGAGGATTAAAACTTGCAGTAATTCCGTCTTGAGTTGTAAATTTAACTGCACTTCCTGCAATGTTTAGGTACGCACTATTTGTTAAACCTCTTGCAAAGATATTTTTAATTGCTGCTAAGTCAGTGGATAAAAATTGTGTCCCTGATACATCAGTTAAAGTATCTAATAAGTTTTCTAAACCTGCAGTTGGATTTGATAGATCAGAAAAATTGCGATCTCTTCGAATACCGATTCTTTTATATACTTTTTGAAATGGTTTACCAGCTGCGTCGTTATATAACATTTTTTTGACTATTTATGGTTCAAATGGAGGAGCAGTTAATGTTGCACTACTAATTCCAACATACTGTTGATCTTTACGAAGTTCAACTACAAGTTTACCAGTGCTATCAGTAAATTCACTGCTTTTGGCACAATCATCATGACGTTCACCAACAACCATCCAAGCTATTGTATCTGTTGATGTATTATCTTGTGCAGTAATTGTTAATATGTTACCAGATACTGAACCTTTAACTGGTGTCCATCCTGATTCATTTGATGTGAAACACTGTACGTTATGATTTAATAAAACAAATGTTCCCTCTGTCATTTCTGATGCAGTATCAAGGTTGACTGTAGAAGAACCACCAACGAGATTAACCTTACCACGATAGATGAGATCCATTTTTGGCCCTTCAAGAGCATTATGAAATAAATCATACTTATCTCTTTTAGACACAAGTGGATGTGGAATTCTAAATCCTTTGTTTGAATCGGCACTGATTGATGCAAAATGGGTGTTTCCTCTTGATCTTCTACGATATACAGACCAACCAGAAATATAACATCTTCTTGTTCCACTATTGTTAATATAATTAAATAATGCCTGTGGTGTCCAATACTTTCTCTTTCCTCCAGTAAAACCACCTCTAAAAGCTCCCATCTGATAACTAGAATTATGATTAGGCCCAAGAGTTGCTGTTCTCCTTGTCCAACTTGTAGAGTTGATAGTTGTATTAGTCATTAATTCATAACCATAACTACCAGGCCAACCAGTTCCATTTTGAAAATCTTTATCATATTGAATCGAACCTGCATAATGATTTTGACTACCATCATGAGTTCGAATCCACATCTCTTGGAAGAACTGATCATCATCGTCAATTGGAATATAAGGGAATCCTGATCTGTAGTCACCACCCACATTTACTTGACCATCTATTTGAATAGAATATCCACCAGGTGCAGCTTCTTCATTATACCATTGTACATTATCACTTCTAAAAAATTTCTGTAATTCTTCATTACTCCAACTTGGATCTATGCCGAATACTTTTTCACCTTGTCCTGTATAATAAGGAGTCGAAGGTTTGTTCTCTCCATGATCACCAGTATATCTATGTCGATTTTTTCCAATTAAAAATCCACGGTGTGTTCTTACGAGATCTTTATGATCAAGACCGATGGAAAGCATTTCGTAGTTCCTTGCGGTTAACACCATATGTCCATCATTAGCACCAGCACCTCTGTAAAATTTTATAGTTGCTTCATCACTTAGTGTTGTTCCATCATTGTAATATAATCCCAATTCACCTTGATTTGTATCTGCTCCTAATCCAGATGCACCATCGTGTGCTTCAATATTAAAAGCAGCATTGGATGGCGAACCTGATAATACCACTCTTCTTACACTAGTACCTCTTGTTACTGTTTTAATTACACCATCAGACTCAATGCGAAGTCTTATTTGAGCAGAACCACCACCATTCGTAGTGAAATACATCATATCATATTGATGGTCATATGATACTTTTCCTCTAAAGTTTGCATTAGTATCGTGGAAAGCAAGATATCCATCGTGTATGTTATTATTTGTTTTTATTCCTAGTCCACAGTGGTCATTACTACCTGAACCATCAACTAATAATCTCTCACTTGAGTCATTGGTGGTAGTGCCACTACCCATAATTAGTTTACCGCCTTCGTCAATTAAAAGTCTTTGACCTGTTGTAGTTGAGTTTCCAGTGAAAAATTTTATATTTGCAACACCCTGACCACTAAATCCTGTAGAAGTTATTATATTTGTTAATCTTCCAACATTATCAATCATCTTTAATGCAGCAAAAGCATTATTACCAGTTGCTCTTCCACCTATTAATGCTAATCCTCTATCATTAGAATGATTAAGAACAACCATTGCACCAGTATTATCAGAATCAGTACCCGATTGAAATCTTGCAATTAAATTATATTCTCCAGTATCGTGAGCACCATTTTCACCAGTTCCATTAACATGCAAAACTGGTGCATTTTGAGAATCACCTGATGATAAGTCACCAGCAGTTGGAGTGTCAATACCAATACCCAATGTACCATTACCTTTAAGACACATCTTCTGAGTCATGGCATTTCCATTTTCATTTGTGTAGAAAGCCATATGTGTTGTTCCACCAGAGGAGTATGAACCAATTGTTACTTGACCCTGATCTGTTTCATAATAAGTATTAAATCCATTTAAAGGTGGTGTTGTATCTACACCAGTAGTAGTTCCAGTTACACATAATTGACCATCACCTGTAATACGAACTTTTTCTACAGTATTGGTTTTTAAAGTTATATAAGTATTTTCTCTCGTTTCAATATGCAATCCACTACTAAAATATCCAATATGTGCTTGTTGACTTGCTGTAGATGCGTGTCTTTTTAATTTTATTGTCGCAGAATTAGTATTAAAAAATTCTGCAACTCCGTCTGCCTTAATTTCAAACCTCTTAACATGATTGGTTAACTGTTCAGAGGTTCCTGATGTTGCAACGAAGAAACCAGATTGTAATACACCTGGAGTAACACCTTCATTATAGTAACCCAATTTAACACCATAATGTCCTACATAACTGCTTAGATGGATATAACCCTCTCTATCACTAGATGAGGAAGCTTGTGTTTTATAAAATCCTGCAATTCTTTTATCGGTTTCTGATGTTCCAGTAGAATTATTATTTACTTGTAAGAACATTGAAGGACTTACATTAACACCTACCTGTCCAGTTGAATTTATGTAGAATTTAGTTGCTGCAGATCCAGCAGTTCCCATCCTCAACTGATCATTAGGATGGTCATAAATTATTTTTCCTCTTTCAGCTGGATTTGAACCTGCTCCATCTCCAAAATATATACCACCATATTTTCCACTATGACTAAGGATGGTAATTCCTTGATGTTCATTTACTGCTTCATCACCAATAATTAAATTATCAGCATCACCACTTCCATAAGCACTTGCACGTCCTATTATAACTCGACCACTTGAGTCGATTTTAAATCTTTGTACTGGATCATCATCAGTTGCAGCAGCATCTTTCAATTTAATTACGAAAGAACCTTTATAAGAAGCAGTTCCGTCCTCTTCAGAACCTATTAAAATTGCTGGTTTTGTACTTAGAGGAAAGTGATCAAAACCCATGTATGCAAATCCTTTAGTGCCTCCAGGATTACCAGCAGATGTTTCTATTCTGAATATTTCTCCATTTGATGTGGATGATATTGTTGTTATACCAGTTGATCCGATGCGAAGTCTCTCTCCCCCATTAGTATCAAAGACCATATTATTATTCTGATGGTCGTAATCTATATTTCCAATAAAATTATCAGCACCATCACCAAAACCAAGCACTGAGTGTTTATTTGCACCAGTCGTTCTTATTACTACATCACAATTCTCAGTATCATTTCCAAAGACAACTGGAGAAGTCGTATTTGAAGCTCTTGTCTCTAAAACACCAGAGGCACTAGATGTTGCTGCAATAGATCCAATAGTAACCTGTCCAGTTGATTTAATGCGAAGTCTTGCAGTTGTATCTAATGTCTGGAATACTACATCTCCTGCAGATGAATATACTGCAGCACCACCTACATTGTGAATCGATATATCAGCAGCGTTATCATTATCTTTTAAAATAATTTTTGGTGATGCATTATTGATTTGGAAAGGGGCAGTTGGGGTATGAGTTCCGATACCTAATTTTCCATCACCAGTTAATCTTGCAACTTCTTGTGATCCACGGAAAATAAAATCACGAGTAGAAGAATTCGTATAAAGATATAAATTTCCACCTTCACCACCGATTGTTGAGTGAACATTACTATCGGTATCAGTCAATCTAATTAAAGGATTGGCACTTGCCAAGTTTAATAATGAACCTGGTATCGCACTTCCAATACCAACTTTACCTTCATCATCAACTGTAACTACTTGTGATGATCCGTCATATAATCTTAATATATCTCCGCTACCACTTTGTGTGATTGCTGCACCGACTGTAGAATTATTTGCGTCAACTCTTAATATCTCAACTTCTCTTAAAGTTGTGTTTAATGTTGTTGTATCTCCATTTACTACTAAATTCCCATCTATTGTGACATTTCCAGAAAAATCACCATTAGTTCCACTAAAAATACCAACAAAATTAGTTGCGGTGATTATTCCAGATGAGTTTATATTGTGGGTGTGCACATTGGATAATGTATGAATACCTGCACCAACAATCTTAGTGAACGCCATATAACTTTGACTTTTTTACTATTTAGTGTATAATATATAATATACCTATTATTATTTAACCATGATGGAACCTGATAAGATGTTAGATGAATTAAAAGATAAGGAAGAGAAACTTAGGAATGAATTAGTTGAACTTGAACAAATGTTTGGTGCTAAGAAAGAGCAATATCTAAAAATATTAGGTGCAATTGAAGCATTAGAAGCACTTGATCCATCAGTTCCACCTGTAATAACACCTCATCCAAAAGAATGATAAATAGAAAGAGACTTATATAAGTCTTTCTGGTAAATACCCAATATAATAAATGGCAACACCTTTTAGGTTAAAGAGATCGTCTGTGACAGGAAAGAGACCTGCACTTTCAGACGTTCAGATAGGAGAACTAGCATTTAATTTCTACGATGGTCATCTATTCGCAGAGAGAGACACTGGCGGTGTCGGAATAGGAACTACTGTAGCACTCTTAACTCCTTGGATTGAAAACTTTGGTGGTGGTTCAATTACTTATGTTGGAGTTGTTACAGCAAATACTTATCACGGAGACCAAGTAATTGGAGTTCCAACAAGAGGAAGTTTTAGGACAGGTGCAATATCTATATCACAGGCAGATTTTACAAAAGATTCAATTGAAGAACTTAACTTTGTTTTAAATAAGTTAGTTCCAACCCCACCAGATACATTTGATGGATTAAGTTTTACCCTAACTGGAACTGCTGGTAATGCAAGATTATGCCAAGGATTCACACCAACTAATAATACAGGTGGTTCAGCACCCGTAGCAGGAACACAATACACAAGAAATACAGATAGCACAATAACTTCAAATTATATAACTGACGTTGGGCCAGGAGATTCTGGAACTGTCACTGGATTTGTAAATGCAGTTGGAGTCGGAACTACTTCATTATCAACTGGAAGTAATAATGGAACTTATGGTGCAATTCAAATTGCAAATAATGAGGATGCAGCAAACTCAGTAAGAAACACAGGAATTACATCACAGTTTTATGAGGTATATGATGTTCGTTTTATAAACGCAGCATCACCTGATGGATTTAATAAGGCACACTTTACACACGGTGGTGCAACAACTAATAATACATTTTGGTATGAAGACGCAAGCACGGTGAGTGCTCCAGTAATTTCATTCAGTGCGATAACAAATCCACCATCACCACAATTAGTTTATTCTTCTGGTATTCCACACTATAGTAATCATGCAAATAACGCATTTACATACGTTTTGACAGTTACAAATGCAACTGGTGAAATGTATATTCAGAATAGACTTTTAAATTCTGATGGGCAAGGAAGTGCGTTCCAAAATTCAGGTCATAAAAATTATACAGATTTTGCAGGTGGAACAAACCCACCAACAAAAAACTATGGAGTTGGAACTGGTGTTACGACATTGATAACAAATATTCCAAGAGATTTACACACAACAGTCACTTCAAATCATTTTACAAGATATGATGCGAGTACACCTTATGGTTCTCATAATAATCAAAGAATAAGTTTTAGTACACCAATGAATCTGATGGGCACAACTGCAAGACCAAATCAAATTGATGAGGATAGCATTACAAACTTTGGAAGCAATGATGGTGTCAGAGTTAATGCAGGATCTGCCTCAGATAATCCAACTCCTGTTTATACATCTTGGGGTGGAGGAAGTGCAGGATCTATTGCAACTTATGAAGCAACAGTAAGAGGTGGAGTTTTAAGACACGATCAAACCAATTACTCTACAGGATATCTACCAGTTGGCCCTAATTATTCAGCAGGTCGAAGTGGAGCACAATATTATCAGGTTTTACTTGAACAACAATACATTTCATCATTTAATATTGTAGTAACTGGTTCTTATGGTGGATGTTGGGTATGTATGCCTGACAACTCTACTTGGACAACTGGACTAAGTAATACAAATGGATGGGCAGATATGTTTACTGCTTATGGTGGATCGGGTGTACCAAGAAATGCTGCACCAGGATGTGCAACGGGAACAGTGATGTCAGGTTCAAGTGGAACATTTACTTGTACATTTGGAACTGAATCAACATCGAATGCTGCAAGTCCATATCGTATTCTTATACGATGGAAATTGGACGCAGGTGATTCAATCACAGCAATGTCATATACTACATAAACGAGGTAAAAAATAGTGCCAGCATCACAAGAACAAAAAGTTGATTTTCTACTCAAAAAGATAGGTTATAGTGCCTCGAAAACTGGTATCGCAGAAGATGAATCTACGATATCAACTGGTAGTAATACTGCGAAAAAACCATTTGAAGAAGGTATACCATCACCGTTAATCATACCACAATCAAGTTTATGGGCAGATAGTGGTTACATTCCTACAACACCACCAGGATCCGATACTGCATATGTAAAGGGATATCGGACTGCTACTGCTTTACGAATGACTCGTGATGCAACTGTTGGAACAAATACAAGATCTTATATTGCTTATACGACATATAATAATACTTCATCTGCAAGATTAACAAATTGGATCGATACACAATTTGGTGCAAGTTATATTATTAAAGTATATAAAGGAGATCCAAACTCTGGTGGAGTTGAATTACAACAGGCTGGTGCAAATGCAGGAACTGATGGTTGGTTCTTTGATTACTCTTCAGGTATTCTTAATTTCAATGGTCAAAATCTTCCTTCAGGAATTTCTGCAACAAACATTTATATTGTAGGATACCGTTATATTGGTGCAACAGGAGCACGACCACCTGCAGGTATTGGAACATTTGAGCATTTATATGTTGCTGGTGTTTCAACATTTATGGGCAGCATCGATGCCAACAGTAATTTGGATGTTGCTGGTATCTCAACATTCAATAATCTTATTGATGCAAACGGTAGAATAGTAGGTATTCAAACAAACAGTGTAATACCATTTTATTATGCTAATGTAAGTGATTTTCCTTCATCAGCAACTTATCACGGTGCATTTGCTCACGCACATAATACTGGAAAGGCATACTTTGCTCACGCTGGATGGAAAGAGATAGTAAGTAAAGAAGCAAATGGTACTATTGGTGTTGGAACAGAAAGATATAACATAGGCCCTATTGATGCAACAAGTTTAAAAGTTACTGGTATCACAACTTTAGGAAGCATTGGAATCAGCACAGGAAGAATTACAGGGCCTGCGATAACTTATATTGATCCTGCAACAGTCGGAGCAGCTGGAACTGTCGTTATCTTAGGTAATTTACAAGTCGATGGAACACAGACTACAGTAAATTCAGCCACTATGACGGTGACTGATAAAAATATTTTACTTGCTAAAGGTGCTGCAAATGATGCTGCTGCGAACACTGGAGGTATTACAGTTTCTAGTGGACAAGGAGATAAAACTTGGCAGTGGTTAGACGGAAATGATTCATGGTCATCCTCTGAGCATATTCGAGTTGCTGATGATAAAGTATATGGTTGGGTGGATGATACAAACACTTATATCGGAAGACCAGCTGCTGATACAATCGCATTCACTCACGGTGGTAGTGAAAAAGTTCGCATCGACTCAAGTGGCCGTGTATTAATCGGAACCACGACTGAAGGTCGAGTTGAGGCAGATGATTTAACAATCGCAACATCAGGATCAACTGGAATTACTCTTCGTTCTGGAGCTGGTAATGCTGGTAATATTATGTTTTCTGATGGAACATCAGGTGATGATGAGTTTAGAGGAAGTATTCAATATCATCATCTTTTTGATGAATTCCGATTTTTCACAAATGCTGTTAAAAGATTTACCATCGCATCAGATGGTGATGTTGGTATCAATACTGAGAGTCCAAGAGCAAAATTAGATGTTGATGGAACATTAAATGTAACTGGTGTCTCAACCTTTTTTGCTCCAATCAAAATTGATTACAATAATACTGATCGTGGATTATTTCCGATTATAGTTGATACTACTTATTCTGCAGGAAGTGGTATTGCTCATACGACATTATTTAAACATGGAAATGGACACAGAGATATTGAATTTCAGAATACATTTGCGGGTAATTGGAATGTTCATTCACATCATCGATTATTATGGACAGCACCAAATGAGAGTGATACTACACCACAGGTAGCTTCAATACAACCAGTAGCAGGCAATGCTGGTAATCTTCAACGTGTCTATATTAAGGCAACTGACAATTCAACTGGATTGCAAAATGCATTTGATACTGGTGCTGATGGTACTCGGATATGGGTGTCTGGTTCACCAGTCGTAGATGCTAATGCAAATGGCATTGGTATCGCTAAAAAGTTTTATCGTTGGGTACAAGGTTCTGCTGCAGGTACTAACTTTGGTTTTCCTGCCAATAATCAATGGGATTTGCATTTAAATGGTACTCGAAAAATACTTGCTCATGATAATTATGTTCGGTTTGAGAATCTAAGTGCAGGAGTAGATATAAACACAGACTTAGATGTAGATGGTCATACAGAATTAGATGATGTTAATGTTTCTGGTATAACAACCACCAAAAATTTTAGTGTTGGTACTACAGGTCAAACATTAGTCGGTATCACAACCATACTTGATGAAGATAACTTTGCATCTAATAGTGCAACTGCTTTAGCAACTCAACAATCAATCAAGGCATATGTTGATACCAGTTCTCCAAGTGGATCAAATCTAGCAGTGTCCGCAGATTCTGGATCAAACGAAAGTATTAATCTAAACACTGAAGTTTTAGACATTGAAGGAACTGCAAATGAAATCGAAACTGCAACAGGAACTAATAAGGTAGTCATCGGTCTTCCAAATGATGTATCAATTACAAATCTAACATTAGGTGGAACAGTCAGTGCAGGTTCAACAACNGGAACANANGGATATTANTTAAAGACAACTGGTATCGGTGTCACTTGGGCAGCATTCCCAAGTAGTCGAACTGGATTAACCACGACTGCGACTGCTGGTCAAACAACATTCAACTTCTCTTATAATATTGGATTTGTTGATGTGTTTGTCAACGGTGTTAAATTACCGTCATCTGAATTTACAGCAAGCAATGGATCTACAATCGTATTAGATGATGCTGCATTTGCAAATGACACACTTGAATTTATTTCTCTAAATACACTTCCAGTCACCAGTAGTGGAGGAGCATCAAATCTAGATGGTTTAGCAGATGTAACGATTTCAGGAACACCAGTAATTGGTGAGACTTTACAGCATAATGGAAGTCAGTTTGTAAATGATTACACAGTCAGTTCAACTACAACATCAACATCTCAAACTGCAATTTTAAATTTACCAGTTGCGACATATCGATCTGTAGAATATACAATTCAAATCACAGAAGGAACGAAGTATCATGTAACTAAAGTTCTTGCGATTCATGATGGAACAAATGTAACATTTAATGAATATGGTACATTAACAACAAGCACATCATTATCTACATTTGCATTGGATGTAAACTCAGGAAATATGAGACTACTGGCAACGCCTGCAAGCACAAACTCAACAGTATTTAAAGTTAAGTTTACTGGCATAAAGGTTTAATAAATATCTAATAAACAACGGGGGAGAGTGAACCTGTGGCTGCTGAAAATTTTAAGGTAAAGAAAGGTCTCGAAGTCGGAACTGGTATAACTGCAAATTCTGATGGTGTAAATGTAACTGGTATTATAACTGCGACACAATTTAAGGGAGATGGATCTGGACTGACTGGAGTTGTTGGTTCTGGATCTGGTGTTGTTGTTAAAGATGAAGGGTCTGCTGTAGGAACTGCAGGTACGATTAACTTTGTTGGTAGTGGTGTTGCTGCCACGTTGAGTGCAGGAACTGCGACTGTTACAGTTAACGCAGGTGGTTTAGATAACGTTGTTGAGGACACAACTCCACAACTAGGAGGAAATCTTGATCTGAATAGCAAGTTTGTAACTGGATCTGGTGGAATTAACGTGACTGGTGTTGTCACTGCTACAACATTAAAAGGTAATGGAGATTTTGTAGATATTGATGTAGATGGACAGACTGAAGTAGATGATTTAAATGTTGCTGGTGTAACCACTGCAACCACCATAATTGCCACTACTGGTTTAGAACCTGATACTGATAATGGTGCATACTTAGGTACAAACGCAAAATCTTGGTCATCTTTGTTTGTGGATAATATTGGTGTTGATGGTAATGTAATACAAGCACTTAGTGGTAATTTAGATTTAAATTCTGGCTCTGGTAGTGTTGTTTTGAAACATGGTGGTAATCAAAAACTAACCACAACTATCAATGGAATTGAAGTTCCAGATTTAAATGTAACAGGTGTTGGAACAGTCGGAAGATTGGAAACCAGTGGAGTTACACTCGGAACAAATAATAATACTTTTGCTGCAAAGTTTATTGACGATGCTGTTGCTAATTTTGGAACAGATAACGATCTAAAAATATCACATGATGATACACACGCAAGAATTACAAATACGAAAGGAAATATTGTTGTAAGTGGAATCATATCTGCAACCAGTGATGTAAAAGTTGGATCTGCAATTACAATGGATCCCACGAGTGGTATCATCACTGCCACATCATTTAGTGGATCTGGTTCAGGTTTAACAAGTATTCCTTCTGCACAATTATCTGGTGCACTACCAGCACTTGATGGTTCTGCACTGACTGGAATCACTGCATCAGGTTCTGGTGTTATTGTCAAACACGATGGTTCGACTGTTGGAACTGCAGGCACAATTAATTTCTCTACAAACTTAGATGTAACTCCAATCTCTGCAGGTATTGTGACTGTGACTGCATCTGGTGGTAGTGGTGCTACAGATAAAATTGAAGAAGGTGATACTAAAGTAGAAACTGTAGATAGCGGTGATGCTGCTGATGCTTATGTAACAACTGAGGTAAATGGAACTGAAGAAATAAGAACTATAGGTGGACAAACCACGATTAAGTATTTGAGAGTTGGTTCCAATTGGAATATGGCTAACACTACTGGAAATGGAATAGCACTAAATTATAGTAATACTCACGATCTTATTTCAAGTAGTGCTAGTTCTGGATTAGACATACGAAGCAATACAAGCATAGAATTAGGACAAAATGGATCTCCGAATCATAAGTATGCAACTATTACAAACTCTTCAGCAATTTTTAGAACTACTAACACTGAAAGATTTAGAATCGAAGCAACGGGTATAACGGTTGGACAAAAATTTGTTTCAATTGGTGCCACAATTGGAGTTGATGGTAGTGCAACCTTTGCTGGTATTGTAACTGCAACAACATTCAGTGGTGCTCTTGCTTCAAGTAATTTAACTGGTGCATTACCAGCAATCAGTGGTGCGAACTTAACGACTCTAAATGCAAGTGAACTTGATTCAGGAACAATTCCAAATGGTAGATTTCCTGCAACACTACCTGCAACGAGTGGTGTAAACTTAACTGCACTGAATGCAAGTGAAATAACATCAGGAACTCTTCCAATCGCAAGAATTGCAGATGATGCAGTCACTTTTGCCAAGATGCAAAATGTTGGTACAGGAGTTTTCATTGGAAGAAATGATAGTGGAACTGGAGATATTGAAACACTCACTGCAGCAGAAGCAAGAACACTACTTAACGTTGCTGACGGTGCGACTGCAGGTATCACAACAGCACCATCAAACATTGCAGCAACTTGGAGCATTGGTGGCAATTCAGGTTCTGGATATCAGTTTACAGGGCCAGGTCAGGATGGTTCGGAAGGAAATCCAGACATCTATTTGGTTAGAGGGCAAAAATATCGTTTTGTCAATACAACAGGAAGTAGTCATCCATTCGAATTCCGTAATGAAGCAAATAATGCAGACTATACTGATGGAATTACGGGTTCTCAGAGTGGGACTCAGGAATTTAATGTTCAACACGATGCACCAGCAGCATTAAAGTATAGATGTACAATTCATACTGGTAGTATGCTTGGAAACATTTATATTGTTGGCCAACACTTGGCAAACGGTGCAGACAATCGAGTATTGACTGCAACAAGTGCTTATGGGATGAATGGTGAATCAGGATTAACTTATAACGGAAGTCTTTTAGGAGTTACTGGTGATATTGCAGTTTCAACTACTAACAGAGTTTATTTTGGAAATAGTGATGTTGCTTGGGTTAAAGGTGTGCATGGTTCTTCAGGTTACTTAGAGTTGGGTGTTAATACTGCACACGTAAGGTTAACTAGAGCTGGTAGTGTCGGCATCGGAACTGATGCTCCTAGTTCACAGTTTAATTTAAAATTATCTTCAAGAACTTCAGGTTTTCGTATCACTGATTCAGACGGAACTACTGACTGTTTAAGAGCAGGATGTCAGGCTGATGGGGATGGGGTGCTACAGTTAAGAACAACTAGTGGTCAGGGCCCTGTTCTCTTTGATGCATCTGGGGTGAGTTATATAACTGGTGGTAATTTTGGTCTTAATATGACATCACCAAGATCAAGATTGGATGTATTTGAAACAACAACTGGCAATCAAACTGCAATAAGAATTGGAAATAGTAATACTCCATCAAGTGCAAATGACAGAAGACTTGAATTTGTTGATGGAACGGGAACGTCAGAGGGATCAAATAAGTATACTTATGGATATGTTCAAGGATATAGACAAAGTGGATCAAACGATGGTGGATTAATATTTGGAACTAAAAATGATAACGCATCTGCACCAACAGAAAAAGTTCGCATCGACTCTGATGGACACTTATTAGTTTCTACCACTAAATTAAGTTCTCAAGATGGTTCTATACAAGCTGCTGGCCCAATACTTTGTAAAAGTTATATAAACGCTCATACAAGTAATGCAACAGTTATGCAATACTATAATGGTATTTCAAGGATTAGAGCATATGGAGCAACTTCTGGAAGTGGAATATTAGCTTTTAATACAGGTGGTGGTGGGGATTCCACAGATTCAGAGGCACTTCGCATCACATCAACTGGTAAAGTTGGTATCGGAACTGATTCACCCCAAGAAGAGTTGACTATTATGAGTTCTACTCCAGCACTTATGTTGAGGGATAGTGATCAACCAAATTCATATACACAGGTTAGTAATGCTAATCAGGATATGTATTTTTCTGCTAATGGTGCTTCTGCTCATGCTAACTTTATATTCAGATCTGGTAATAATGGTTCATTTGAAGAAAGACTTCGCATCACATCAGGTGGAGACATATTAATTGCCGATACTTCAAACAGTGTTTATAATGATACTAGTGGCGGTGGAATAAACCTGAAGGCTAATGGACAGATAGTTACTAAAAAACAAGCCACCAGTGCAGCAGACCCTCTAGTTTGGTTGAACGATACAGGTCAGACAACAAATAAATTTATCGTATTTGCACAGGATGGAACTGAAAAAGCCAATATTGGACTTGCTGGAAACAATTTATCACTTACAGTTAACGGATCAGAAAGAGTTCGTACTACAGCAGCTGGTTTTACAAAAATTGGATTTATTAATAATGCTAATCCCACAGAACCTCTTAATGTAGTTGCATCTGCAGTCAATCAAGATATTGCTAGATTTACAGGTGCAAATCAAGATAGAGGTCTTTTAATAAGTACAGCAGCAAATGGTGGTGTAAATGATTCTGATGTAATTTATGATGCAGTTTCAACTGCTTCTAAAGGAAGACATACATTTAAGACTGATGGTGCTACTAGACTTCATATTGATGAACATGGATACCTCATCAAAGCAGCAGGAAAGACTGCTGCATTTAATGTAAGAGGTACTAATATGGCTAGAAATAATGCTGGTGGATATATTTGCACTTTTGATGATGATTCTTCAACTGGATGTTTTGATTCTGGAGGTAATTTTAATACATCAACTTACAAGTTTATCGCACCTGTAGCTGGTCTCTATCATTTCTTTACAAATATAAGATTAGATTCTTATTCAACTGGATATATAAGAACAGCATTTCTTAGTACCAATTATGGTACAGGATCTCAATATTACAATTACCCAGAAACAGGTCATGTCATTAGTTATCCAACTAATTCATCTGGTATTATGCAAATTTCCACTTCAACTATAATGAATTTATCTAAAGATGATGAAGTATATGTTTGGCAAGATCCACAAAATGATACATCATATACTGTCTATCTGTCTGAGAGTTCATTTGGCGGTTATCTTATAGGATAAATAACTAAAAACTATAATGGCAATTAATCGAAATCGAGAACTATCCCAAGTCGCATCAGTCGTTATAGTTGATGATGCAAATAAGAATGTCGGAATTGCCACTACGTCCGCACCGAAAGTTGGTATTGGTACAACTAATCCTGCATATAAACTCGATGTTTACGGTGCAATAAATAGCACTGTAGATGTTAAAATTAATGGTGTCAGTGTTGCTGACACAGCACTTAATGATGCAGTCGCAATGGCAATCGCACTAGGATAAAACATGGCAAATACCTTTAAATTAAAAACAAAAGCAAATGTGGGGGTGACTACATCAAATGTTTATGCAGTGCCTTCAGCAACAACTACAGTTGTAATTGGTGTAACTCTTGCAAACACTTCAGGTTCAAGTATTAATGTGGGTGTTGGTATTACAAGAGCATCAACAGATGATGTAAGTTTAATGAAAAATGTTCCAATACCTCAAGGTTCATCTTTTGAATTTATGGGTGGAAATAAAGTTGTGTTAGAAGCCACGGATACTTTTACTGCAGAGAGTGATGTCAACAACAGTCTTGATGTTGCTCTGACAATTATGGAAATCACATAGAGGTAATAAATGGCACTCACCAAAGTTAGTGGAGGTATATTAGATCCTGGTATAGATGTTGCAGGTATTGTTACCGCAACAGGATTCGATGGGCCTTTTACTGGTGGTTCGAGTAAAAATATAAATGCAGGTATTATCACTGCAACAGGATTTGATTTAAATGGAAACGGAGATATAAGTGGTAATTTAGTTGTTGGTGGAAACTTAACAGCAAACGGAGATTTCACCACATTAAATACAACTTTAAGAGAAGTTGAGATATTAAGAGTTGACGCAAATACATCAGCAGTCGCAGGTATAATCACACAAAGAGGTTCAGGAGATATATTCGCTGCTTTCGATGGAAGCACTCCAGTTTTTAGAGTTGCTGATGGTGGTGCAGTATCTGTTCTTGCTACTGGAGATAATAAAGGACTTAGAGTACACAGTAATAGCGGAATATCGGCAACAAATAATGAATTAAGATTTAACACTGGTCAGTCTAGTGGATTCACCTTCATGACAAACTCTGATGGAGGTGCTTCTAATGAAAGACTTCGCATCACATCAACGGGTGCAGTCGGTATCGCAACTGCAACTCCGATTGATGATTTTACTGTTTTAACTGAAGGTAATGGATATTTTGGTATTGATGGTGGTGGTGGTAAAGGAGCAGAATTTAATGTTTATCATAAAGATACTAAGGCAAACACTTTTAAATTGGCAAATAATGGTGGGACGAATGAACTAGCACAATATGCTCTTACAAGTACTTCTGGAAAACATATTTGGCATATTGGTGGTACTACTAATGAAAAGATGCGTCTCACAACAACTGGTTTGGGTATCGGAACTGAATCTCCAGAAACAAATTTAACAATTGCTAAAAATGCAACTAATCAAACTGTTGCAACTATTCCAACTGTTCGTTTAACAAATTTAGATACCACAGCAGTTGCTACTGATATAGTTGGTTCATATGAATTTTTCTCAAAAGATGTTCATTCAAATAATAAAGTTACTGGATTTATGCGTAATACACCAACAGATGCTGGTGTAAATTATGACTTAACTTTTGGAACAATCAAAACAGGAGATTCAAATGCTGTAGAGAAACTTCGCATCAGATCTGATGGTGGTGTTGGTATTGGCACTAATAATAATTTTAATGGTTCTACGTTATCAATTTATGGTGCTGATATTGGTGAAGGGACTGCAAAAGGTCAATTAGTTATAAAAGACACTGCTGCGTATGATGCTTCTCCAACTGCGGGTATTATTTTTCAGGGAATACACGCTGTTGGTTCTCAAGCAATCTTTGCTGGTATTAGAGGATTTAAGGAAAATGCAACTAATGGTAATTATGCAGGTGCTTTAGCATTCGATGTGCGAGCACAAGGAGCAGTTGCTTCTGAAGCACTTCGCATCAACTCAGATGGTGATGTACTAATATCTCATACCACCACTCCAAGTGCTGATATTAAACTTCTTGTGGGTGGAAATGCTGGTGTTACTGATGGTAAATATTTCTCATTCAGAGCATCATATGGTAATACTTCTGAACCTGCTGCACACGCAATTAAATTTGATTCAGCAATAGGTTCAAGTGGTGGACTTCATTACTATGGTTATGGTGGTATGCATTTTGATTTGGGTGGACAACCAAGAATTCAATTCACTCAAACTGGTAACATATTACCAAATGCTGTTGGTTCTTTAGATATAGGTAGTGCAACTGCAGAAATTGGTAATGTTTATATTGCTGATGATAAGAGATTTTATGCTGGTTCAGATCAAAATATAAGTTTGTATCATAATAATACTACAGGTATCAATTATCTTACAGGGCATCCTGGTAATATGTTCTATCAGTCAGCAACTCATTATTTTACTGATGCTGCCCAGAGTAAAATACAAGCACAATTTATTCACAATAGTTACTGTGAATTAAGACATGCAGGAAATCTTAAATTTAGAACATCAGAAACAGGTATTGATGTAACAGGAGAAGTCGCAGCATCACAAGACTATCCAGACTTCCGACCAACATTAGATTTAAATTTCACAGCAGAGAAAAAATTAGATCCAAGAATTACATACCAAAGAACAGGAGTTGCATCATTTGTAAATGAGTTTGGTAAACTTATAATAGTTGGTGATAATGCTCCAAGATTTGATCACGATCCAACAACAAGAGAGTGTAAAGGTTTATTGATTGAAGAGGGTAGAACTAATCAATGGTTATATTCGGAGGATCTTGTTACTTATGTTACTGGTGGTAATTTACAACAATCAAGTCTTGCAAATACAACAGCAACAACAGATCCAACGGGTGGAACAAATGCTGTTAAGATGGCAGCAACTGCGACAGGTGGTGCTCATTCATTCTATAAAAACTTTACCAGTGGTTCAAACGGTGATGTTCACACAGCAAGTGTATGGGTAAAAGCAGCAGGAGTTGATTATGCAAGAATATATGTGGATACAGTTGGTGGAAATATGGGTGGGCCAGGTGTTACATTCAGCACAGGAAATACTTGGAACGTATCTGCAAGTGGTAGTGCAACGCAAACTGCAACGAGTGTAGTTGAATATCCAAATGGTTGGTGGAGATTATCAGTATCTGGAAGTTTCTCAAATCAAAATGCATATTATGTTCATATTGATTTGGAAGGTGGTGAAGGTGATGTTAGTTTTACTGGTAATGGTAGTAATGGAATGTATGTATGGGGAGTGCAATTTGAATCAGGTATTTTCTCAACTTCTTACATGCCAACATCTGGGAGGTCAGTAACTCGTGGCGAAGATGTTGTAAGAATTATGGATGACGACTTTACTGATATTTTTGGAACAGAGTTTGAAAACTTCTCAGTGGTAGCAGACTTTGATAATAGCAATTCTGCTGATGCAATAAATGCATCAATTCTTGAATGGTGGGGAGAGTCTACAGGATATACAGATCGTATACAAATTTTTAAAGATAATTCTTCTCCCTATCATGTTGAAACAAGATCGTTTGGAGGAAACACTGCTATTTTTTCTAATGGTAATTTAAGTGCAAGTAGTAAGACAGCATCAAATAGATTTGCAACTTCTTGGAGTGTAGATTATTCTACAAATAGTGCAGAAAGTAGAAGATGGGCATTTTCCTTTAGTGGTGAAGATGTTGATGTTGTTAACGACCACACTGGAACTACAACTCCAACATTAACAAGATTCGGTATTGGATGTAGTCCAACCCGTCTTGACTTTACGAGGGGAACTTTGTTATTTAAAAGACTCATGGTGTATAATCAAACTTTGAGTGATAATCAATTACGAACTCTATCATCATAATAAATACCACAGGAGAAATATTAAACAATGCCTAATTTAGTCGGAATTGGAAACAGTCAAGTACCAACCAACGCAATGTTGGGTGGATTGGCCTACCAAGATTCTGTTGGTGAAATTGATATTGATAAAATCAAAGCAAAGACATCTGATACTGCTGTAGATATATTTGTATATGATACTCGCAAAGATTCTGATGGTGGTGCATGGAGAAAAAAAGCAACCACACAGTCTTGGTATAATGAAGGTGCAAGTGCAACAAGAGGTGCTCGAAAAGAATTTCCAGTAGTTGCTGTGATTGTTGTTACGGGTGGAGGAGCATATGATCCTGTAATCACGATTTATGATGGTGATGACCCAAATCTTCCAATGTGGATGGTGTTTAAAACTAGAAATACTGCTGGTGGAAGCGATCAAACAACAACTGTATCATATTATGCTGCTGGCCCATACCCAATTAGAAAAGTTGCGATGTTAAATGGTGTAATGGTTGATTGTCAATATAGGAGTCCTTCACATATTGCTAATATTGTCAAGGGTGTAACTAGATATAATTTTATTGACGATTCTTCCATTATGATGACAGATGAGGGGGATTTTAGAAGAAATGGAAATCTTGGAGATGAAAGAAATAGTGAAAGGTCTTACACTAGAATTTCTGGAAAAGAAATTGTAAATACTCAGTGTCACGATGTAGCAATGACCGTGCTACCAAATGCACCGATTGATAAGTCTACTGGACTTCCAATTCCCACTATTGCTGTTGCGACTGATGGTGGTTTTTCTGTTATTAAGGATGATGGAAGTGTAATTGATAAAGTAGTTACTGGCACAGTAACTAATGAGGTTGGTTGGTACAAAGGACAATATTTACTTGGATCTGGGCCAGAATATTGGGCTTTGTGGAAAGATCTTTCTGAGGAATCTTCTGGATATATTTCTGGTACTGCTGATTTATATTCGGCAGGAAATCAAGCTTCATGGGATAAACCTCAACCTACAGGTCAAGAATCACAAGTTGTTGCTGTTGGAGATTTAATTGCAGGTGGAAGCACAACTGGATATACTGGTCAACAACCAGGTTTAAGTCTAAAGCATCCAACTTCAAATTTAAGTAATGGAAGTTCTAATTTACTGTGCGAAATAAGAAAAGATTATAATACTGGATGGATGCACGGAGACATCAAGGGTGCTTTCCTATCAAGTATTGATGATACAAATATAGCTGGGGAGTTAATTGATTTAACAAATGGTCAAGCAGTAACAGGATCACCAGGAAACTTTAGCAGTATCAGTGCAAATTCATTAGTTGCAGGAACAATTGCTAGTGGATCTCTGGGTAGATATGATACTGGAACAGATGGATCAGTTTTAGTTAATGGTAGACAATATCTTGCGACTCTAACTATTTCAAATTATTCTGGAAGTGGTGATTTAGGTGTGGCTGGTGGTGCAGGATTTGATAGTAGTTTTAGATATTCTGCAAACGGAACCTATTATAAGTACATTACTTACACTAGTGGAGAGGTTCAATTATTTTATAGGAACACTAATACAGCAACGATTGGTTTTTCATTAAAAGAAGTTGATATAGACCATTCAGTAAACAAGAAAGGACTCGCAATACAAGGAACAATTACTAAAACAAAAGTTGCCACTGGTGCAGATTTGGTTTATTATGGTGGATTTAGTAATAGTAATTATTTTTTTCAACCATATAACTCTGATTTAGACTTTGGTGCTGGTGATCTTCACATAATGTTCTGGATGAAAAATACACAGAATGACGCTTATGATGATCTAATTCATCGAAGAGCACATGATGGTAGTAATTATACTGGCACTGGATGGTATCTTCAAATGGGTAATGACCAAAATATCACATTAAAGGATTCTGCAAGTGGTGCATCAAGAGGACAGATTGATGCTGATTCGGTTTACGGTGTTTGGCGACATATATGTTTTGTGAGAAGAAGTGGTGTTGGATATGCATATAAAGACGGTATTCTTCAACCAAATACATACGCATGGACTGAGAATTTAAACAACAGTTCTGCAGTTCTTACGATTGGTAGAGCAACAATTAGCGGTGGTGGTGATTCAGATAAATCATACCTCGCACTTGTTCGTATCGGTGCAAGTGCTCCATCCCCAGAGCAAATTAAAAAGATTTATAATGATGAAAAGAAACTATTCACTCCAAATGCAAAATGCACTTTATATGGATCATCAAACGCAATAACAGCACTTGCATATGATGATACCACAAATGTTTTACACGTTGGAACATCATCAGGACGCAGTGAATTTCAGGGTCTAAACAGAATAAATAATACGACTACAGCAGTGACAACTGCGATTTCAGCATCAAACGAACTTGTAGCGGAGCAATAGTATGACAGTCAGAGTTTCAAAACCAGAATTTAATTTAAGAGAAAAGATAACAGAACTTGACAGACCCGTTGGACTTCATGGAAATGAGATATTAAAATCAGAGACACCACAAGATGCGAGGAATCTTATTGGTGCTGGTAGGAAGAATAAAGTGATAAATGGTGACATGAGAATATCTCAGAGAGGCACTACTTTCTCTAATATAGGAGGTAATACAGAACAATACACTCTCGATAGATTCAAACTTCAAACTAATGATCTTGACCAAGCAGTTGCTACAATATCGCAAGATTCATCTGCACCTGATGGTTTCTCTAAAAGTTTAAAGATCCAATGCACAACTGCAGAAACATCAGTGGAAAATTATGAACACGCTAGACTGATGTACGATGGTGAAGCATTTGATTTCACAGACATAGGTTTCGGTAAATCAAGTGCAAAAAAAGTAACTCTTAGTTTTTGGGTTAAATCAAATATAACTGGCACATGGGGGATAAATTTTTGGAGAGGTGATGCGAATAGATCAAATTTAAGAACTTATACCATTAATCAGGCAAATACTTGGGAACATAAAGTTATGACATTATCTGCAGACCCAACAGGTGGAGTGGTAAATAGTGATAATGGTTATGGATTTAGAATTAATTGGGGATTGGCAACAGGTACAAACTATGCTCAGTCACATCCTTTAGATACTTGGCACACTTTTAATTCAAATTATTTTTATCCATATGATGCACGAAATACAAATTTTTATAGTAGTACTTCAAATAATTTTTACCTCACGGGAGTTCAACTTGAAGTAAGTGATGTAGCCACTGAATTTGAAAATCGTAGTTTTGGAGAGGAAATGGTATTATGTCACAGATATTATCAACAAATAGAGGGATACTCTGATTTAATTATGTTTGGATCAGGTAGGGCAAATGGAGTAAATAACGCACAAGTTGCGGTTCCATTAACTGTTCCTTTAAGAGCATCACCCACTATACCTTCTTTAGATTATACAACTTGGGGAGTTAGTGGTGCAAATGCAGTAACAAATGGTCAACCCACAGTAACAAGATGGTATGAGGATAGTAGTATTATTCATCTAGGATTCAATACATCAAGTTTGGATAATGGTAGAACTGCTGTTGTTTCATGTAGGAATGGTTCAACCTTACAATTAGACTCAGAATTATGATGTATAAAATATTAACAAACAATTCAATCAAAAGAATATCTGACAGTCTTAGTATTCCCTTAGATTCTGGTAACAGACATTATCAAGAGTTTGTTAATGACATCTATACAAATGGAATTGAAATTGTGGAGGGTGCAGATTATGTTGGTGTTACTACCTATACTGAAGCTCGTGCTGCAGAGTATCCACCAATCGAAGATCAGTTAGATAAAATTTATCATAGTGGTATAGATGCTTGGAAAGCAGATATCAAAGTCATCAAAGACAAATATCCAAAAACTCAAGTTGGTATCACTTCAATTGCACCAATTCCTGATTGGGTAAAAACAGCACTCTTTGAAAAACAAAAAGAAAAATATGTGGAAGCAGTTGCAAGACTTGAAAGATATGAACTTGCGAATGGTGTGAAAAATGAAAATGGAGAGTATATAATTGAACCATTACCACTCGTGGTGACAGGTGTCAATCAAATCAATGTGAGAAATCCATTAATTGTTCGAGATGAAGAAGAGAGAAAGGCAGCACAAGAGGTTATCAACAAGACTCCGCAAGCAGTGATTGATTCAATAAATACTTAAAAAGTTAGAACATCATGCCATATCTTGGTCAACGTCCATCTAAAGGAGATGAAAATAATTTTAAAATACTTGACGATATATCATCATATACGTTAACTTTTGATGGTTCAGATTCGAGTGTGGTTTCTGCTGCGAATGATACAATAACTTCATTAACTCATAGATTTGTACAAGGACAGAGAGTAACATATAATAAAGGTGGTGGAACTGTAATCGCAGGTCTTTCAGACGGTGTATATTATATTATCAAAGAAGATCATAATACAATTAAATTAGCAACAAGTGCTAGTAACGCAGCAAATGGAATAGCAGTTAATATAACTGGAGTTGGTGGTGGATCTTCCCATACATTAAATGTTGCCTTTGATGGTGTCAATACAAAATTCAAAGCAACTCATACAAACGGACAGAAAGCGAAGATAACGAGGTCAGCACAGTTAGTCATATCAATCAATGGTGTTATACAACAACCCCACGATACTGCAACACCAAGCACAGGATTCGGATTTGATTTAGATGGAACAATAGTATTATCACAAGCACCTGTTGCGGGTGATATTTACTGGGCACACGTATTAACAAACAATAATGTTACCTTTGACATATCAGACAATGATGTAGATAATTTTACAGGAAACGGAAGCACAGTATCATTTAATTTATCAAAAACTCCACCAGATAATCGTAATGTATTGGTCACAATAGATGGTGTAGTTCAATATCCAAATGATCCTGATGGAACAGTCAGAGCATACACAGTAGTTGAGAATGTGCTAACATTTACAACTGCACCTGACGCAAATGTTGAGATACAGGTAAGGCATATTGGTTTTGCAGGAGCAACGAGTGGTGGAGGTGGAGTCACTAATTTCTATGGTCGAACTGGATCCGTAGTATTAAAGAACACTGATAACATAGTTGCAAATAATGCTGAATTTGCAGGTAATCTGACTGTTCAAGGAACAATGACAACTCTTGACACAAAAGTCACAGAGGTTGATCAATTAGAAGTCGCAGCAAATAATACAACAGTTGGTGTTGCAATTACACAGAGTGGAACTGGAGATATTCTAAACTTATATGATGGTTCTAGTGAGGTATTCACTGTCATTGATGGTGGAATTACAAAACTTACAAAGGGTTTACAAATATTTCCAGCAACAAATAATTTATATTCAATAGATGGTACATTATCCTATTATGGTGCTACAAATGCTGTATACTTAAATGGTGCTGGTGCTTCAGGATGGTTGAGATTAAATGCATCAGGAGTTACAAATGATCGCACAGCAATTAATTTGTATGGACAAAATGTGGGTGGTCTTGGAGATCAAATTCGCATAAAGACCGCTTCTGAGGAAAGAATTAAAATTAGTTCAGATGGTAAAATTGGTATCAATACAACAGATACAGGTCATCTAATCACTGTTCTTGCACAATCAGCAAGCAGTACAATTGCAAGATTTAAAGCAGTTAATAAAAACTCTAATTTTGATATTCATACCGATGCAAGTTCTCATGGTCAGGCATATGTAAGAAATAATATTGGAGCAATAAAGGTTGCATTAAATTCAAACGGTGATTCATACTTTACTGGTGGTAGTGTTGGTATCGGAACTGAAAATCCCTTTTATACCACATCATTAGACGTTTTTGATTCAAGTAGTGGTACAGATGAAGATATATTTTCTGTTAGATCAAAAACTGGAGCATTTGCAGTTCAGTGTTCTGATAAAAATGCAGCAAATCCTGAATGGAGGTTAAGAACATTTGCTTTAGAAGATTTAGTATTTTCACCAGGCGGAACTGGTGCTGCTGGTGAAAAAGTTCGCATCAAAGCGGCTGATGGTAAAGTTGGTATCGGAACTAATAATCCATCAGGAAAACTTGATGTTAGAGGAGATGTTTATTTTGGTAGTGATATTTACTTAACTGATGACTCAGGAGGATATGAAAAAGTTGAAGTTAACATTAATGATATTAGATTTGAAAGTAAGCATCTTCACAGTGAGTTTGGTGTTTGGACTAGATCAACATCTATAAGCGATAGAAAAAATGGAATAGAAGGTGATGGTGATGAACTTCTATTATACAGTAACTCCACAGAAAAAGTTCGCATCGACTCAGATGGCCGTGTTGGTATCGGAACTGATAATCCTATTTCAGGAAAACTTCAAGTTCAGGATGGTGGTATTGCTGTAAGGGGTGCTGCAACTCCCAACATTAACTTTAGTCCAACTGATGGTGGTAGTGGAAATGCAGATATTTCTTATGATGGTAATGACTTAAAAATAATTTCAAATAGTAGTGGTGCAAACGTAAGGATTGGTGCATATAGTAAACTTAATCATATTGTAGTTAAAGCAAACGGTCATATTGGTATTCATACAGACAACCCTTCCAATTCAACACATTTAACAATAGCTGGTACATCAAATTATGAAGCAGGAATTCATTATCAACAATCAAATGTGTCCTTGTATAGATTTATGACTGAGGGTGGCACTGGCCACGTATACTATGATTCTTATGGAATAAATTCTGGAAATGATGGTGATCATGTCTTTAGAACAAAAGTATCTACGGGTGCCCAAGAGAGACTTCGCATCGCAAATGATGGACAAGCGACTTTTGATGTAGGAGCACCTAATTCTTCAAATAAAGTAATCGGTAGATTTCAATCACAATCAACAAGAGCATTGGATATTGTTTGGCATGATAGTGGTTCATTGATGGGATTTAATACACCAGGCAATCACTCTTATATTTTCAAATGTAATAATTCAGAAAAACTTCGCATCACATCAAGTGGTATAATAGGTGTAAATAATGCAAATCCAAATCTTGGTGGTGGAGGAGATGGAATTCATATAGCTTCATCAGGGGTTGCTGAACTTCATTTAACAGGTAGTCAAGGAAGTGCTTCTACTGATGGATTGCAAATCCAAATGAATGGAACTAGTGCGAATATTATAAACAGAGAAAGTGGTATTATTAGATTTTATACTGGTGGTGCATCATCAGGTAATGAAAGACTTCGCATCACATCAGGTGGTCAAATTCTTCTCGGAGGAACTACCTCACCAAACACATTTAATGGTGTCGGTGGTGTAAGTAATCTTGTGGTTGCTGGTTCAACAGCAGACACTGACATAACAGATAACTCAGGTGCATCTCTAACTATCTCCAATACAGATGGTACTGCAAATAACACTGCTGGTCTTCATTTTGCAAGAGAAGACACTGATGGTGCTCCTCACTATTCTGGTGCATCTGTAGTTGCTCAGTTCTTAGAAACAATGAACACTGGGCATTATCCGAAAGCAGATTTAGTATTTTTAACATCAACTGCAAATAATAATGCACCAAGTGAAAAAATGCGTCTCAAGGCAACTGGTCGTGTTGGTATTAATGTTGTATCACCAACAGCAAAACTTGACGTTAGTGCTCCATATAATGAAATAGGTGCAAAAATTTCTGGTGGTGCCACAGGATACTCTAATGGACTAGAGGTTTATAATGCAAATGGATCTTTAACATTTGCTGTAAACACTGACGATATTAAACTTGGCACTGGAACAAGAACACTTTATTACCAAAGAAGTTTAGCTGCTGCGATTAATAGCACCACTGAAATTGTAAGATTTCAAAGAAGTAATGGTGCACACTCTATGAGAGTATCGATTGTTGTTTCTAGTAGTGGTTTTTCTTGTTCTAAAGTTTATGAAATTACCTCATCATACAACCAGACTTCTAGTGAATGGAGAGTTGTTCGCCCTATATCGTCAACAGGTAGGTATGATGCTAACTTTGAACTTTTATATTATACATCTAACACTGTTACAGAACTTAAACTTCGTAAAGTAGATTTTGCAACATATGCAGGTGTCGCTGACATAGCAATCAATTACACTGGTTCTACTGCCACTCCCACAACAGTGACATCAAAAACAGGGACTGGAACTGATACAAATGCTTATGATGTTTTAGAAGAAGGATTTGGTCTTCATGATATCAATAATGGTCAGACAGCATTAATATTACCAAAATATCATCCATCATTTTTGGTACATCCTGCAAATGATGCCCAAACAGCTGATGGTTTTGTAACGTACACTTCAGTTACTTATAATAATGGAAATCATTATAAAACAAGTGGTGGTAATGCTGGAAAATTTATTGCACCAGTTTTCGGGAGATATTTTTTCGCAGCAAATTATGTAGGAGGTGCTGGTTCTGAAAATGTTTTTGTTCGATTCTACATTAATGGATCTGTTACTAATAAAGGGAATCATTACTCAGGAGGGGGTAATGCTTGGGGTACTGGTAGTCCATATATGTCTGCTGATTTATCAGGTACTTGTGTTCAATTAGCAAAGGATGATTATGTACAGTTACATTTAACAGCACACAATGGAGGAGGACAAGGACAGGCTGGTTACATGAGATATTTTGGATATTTGGTAGGATAAATAAAATAGTATAATTAAAAAGATATCATGCACACAAGTTATACAGTAGGAATAACCACAGGTGAGTACAAAGCCTTGCAAACTGTTATGGTTAATCCGCAAGAATGGATACAAACTTCAATTACAAATCGTGCCCATCTCGCTACTGTTGATATTCAAAATCAATATATTTCTTACAAAATTGAAAGAGGGGAAGCAATAACTGCAATTGGTTCTACAGCAATAGTTGAAGCAGCCATATCTGAAGGAGTAGTGGGTATATTAACATAGAAAAAACCGCACACTTGACACTTTGTAAAGTGTCATATATAATAGACAAGTAATCAATTTATTAAGAATGACTGACCAAGAAAATCATTTAAAGCAAGTTTTAACTCAACAGAAAACTTTAGTTGACGAGATTAATGCTCTTAATAGTCAGATCACATCAAAACGTGAGATGGCAGTAAAATTACAAGGTATTGCAGAATATCTAGATCAACTTGGTGTTAAAGTTCCAAAGGAAGAAGAGGAAGAAGCAGCAGCACCAGAAGCAGCAACAGAGGTTGTAGAAGAGGCACCAACAAAGAAGGATAAATAGTTTTATTCTGAGAGAAAAATGAGGTAAAATAATGCCTTATATAGGTAGAGACTTAAATCGTGGCAATTATTTAAAATTAGATGATATAAGTTCATCTTTTAATGGGTCAACACAAACATTTAATTTAACAGTAGGTGGTTCCGCATTTACGCCAGGTTCTGCCTTTTCGATTTTAGTCTCTGTCGGTGGTGTTATACAGGAACCAGAGTCTGCTTATCAAGTTAATAATAGCGAAATAACATTTGCGAATGCTCCTACAGCACAGGATAGTTTTTTCTGCATTGCTTTAGGAGTTGCTTTAGGTATTGGTGTGCCTGGTAATGGAACGGTAAATGGCACCCAGATGGCAAAACCATTTAATTATGATGGTTATTTTTATTTGGATGATGCAAATAATCGAGTTGGTATTGGTAGTTTACAACCGAAACAAGCATTAGATGTAATTGGAAATGCAAATATAAGCGGAATATTAACAGCAGCAACTTATAGTGGGCCAATCAGTAATCCAAGTGGTATATCTACATTTTATGATTTAAGAGTCAGTAATAATTTAACAGTCGAAGGGACAACATCAACACTCGATACAACTTTGATTGGAGTAGATCGAGTTGAAGTCGGAGCAAATAGTAATAGTATTGTAGGTGTCGCAATCACTCAAAGTGGAACAGCTGATATCGTAAATCTATTTGATGGTAGTACTGAAGTTCTTACAGTCGTAAATGGTGGATCCGTTGGTATCAAAAGTGCAACACCAGACACACAATTTGTGTTAGATGCTATAGGAAAAGGAATATTTACTCATGGTGAGAGTGCTACTTCAAATGATTTTAATAAAGGTCAATTTACTGTTAGAAATACAGCAGCATCTCAAGGTGCATTTCTAGATTTCAGAGCAACGAGTGGTAATGGTATCGGAAGGGGTGTTATTGCAAAGATAGGTGGATTTAATACTTTTAGTGGAACTGGATATAATGGTGCATTAACATTCTCAACTCGTCAAAATAGTACTAACACTATGGTTGAGAGGGTTCGTCTCACATCAACAGGATTATTAAATATTGGAGATGCAGATCATCTTGATGAAGAATATCTTGGTAGCACATTAAAAATACAAAAAGACCAGAACTCAGTAACAAGATTGGTGATGAGAAATCAGGATAGTGGTAGTGGGTCTGCAGCAGCAGTTCAAATCGGTGCGTCTGGTAATAGTTGGATGTTGCAATGTGGTAGTGCTGCAAATGATTCAAACGCATTTACTATAAGAGTAGATGGAACATCAAATAGTAATACGGGAACAGAAAAATTAAGACTTGATACGAGTGGCCGATTACTTCTAGGAACTACTACTGAAGGTCATGCTGATGCTGACGATTTTACTATTGGAACTTCAACAAATAGTGCTGGTATAACAATTAGAACTAATACTTCTGGTACAGGAAGACTATTTTTCTCGGATGGAACTTCTGGTGCTGCTGAATATCAAGGTTACATACAGTATGATCATGGTAATGAAAGACTATCGTTAGGATCTGGTGGTGCCACAAGACTTACCGTCAATTCAAATGGTCGTATTGGTGTTGGAACTGATGATACACAGATACAATTCCAAGTTGGAGTGAGTGGTGAAATAGGAGCAGGAGATATAAACAGAAGATTTGTTGGAATTAAAATGGCCAACAGTATTGGGGTAATAAGATCAACATTTTACAGTGGTAAAAGTGGAACTTATGCTCCTTTACAAATTCATGTTCGTGATGGTATAGTGATGCATTTTGATGCATCTGCTAATCGTTATATCGGTATTGGAAATACAACACCAACAGCAAAATTAGATGTAACTGGAACAGTTAAGGCAACAAATTTTGTTGGTGCATTACCTATATCAAATGATGGTAATAATAGAGTGATTACAGCAACAGGATCTGGTGGGTTAAATGGTGAATCAACTTTAACATATAATGGTAACGGTGTTCTTAACGTTTTTGGTGCAAGTGGTAATACACAATTAGCACTTCAAAGAACTGATGCGAATACAACTGGAACTGCGGGTATTGTTGGTTTTTATGCATCTGATGGACACGCTATCGCAAGTATGTATGCACTTGGAGATGGTGATAATGAAGGTGCTCACTTAGTTTTTAATACCACAACTGCTGCAAGTGGATCTAATCCATATTCTGATGTAACACAAAGACTTCGCATCACATCAGATGGTAAAGTAGTTGCTGGTGGTAGTGGAGTTGGATATCCTTCTAGACTTCAATCACACGGTGCTGGTAATCTTCTTGATTTAAATTCTACAAGTGGTGCTGCTGTAATAAGATTTTATGAGAGTGGTTCTGGAAGATTTGATATAAGAACAAACAATGGATCATCTGGTTTAAATTTTTATGACGGATTTAATGGTGCAGAAAGAGTTCGCATCGACAGTTACGGAGCATTTTTAGTCGGCACAACTGCACCACTTTACACTGGTGGTGATGTGCGTCATGAAATTAGGAAAGATGTTACTAGAGGATATACAGCACAAAATATGGTTGCACATTCTCATTTGTTAATCAATAATAGTAATACAGGCACTGATAGATTTTCTTCTATAGGGTTTAGAGCTGGCAATGGTGATGGTGCTATTGGATTTGTATATGGAAATTCTGCAAACAATGCTGATTTTGTAGTTGTTACTGATGGTGCTGCCAATGGTAGTGAAAAACTCCGCATAGAAAATGATGGACATCTTCGATTATCTAATTCAAATGTTGAGATAACTTCAAATACTAGTGACGGTTCTGATAATAAAAGAATAATAATTGGTGGTGGAGGTGCATCAGGACAAACTAGAGGTGCTCAAATTGTAGTGCATGGTAATGAATATGGTGGTAATGGCGGTACGTTACAATTACTTACAGGTAATACTAACAGTAGTCATAATATGATTCAGATGTACACTGATGGTAATGAGAGACTGGTTCTTCAAAATGGTGGAGTTCTCTCTCAGAGGGTGGGAAGTAATGCACGATTCTCTCATGGAATTTTAGAAATAACCACTAGTGCTACTCCATCACAGATAAAAATAACAACAAACATACCCTACAGTGGATCTGGTGGATCACACGCAGAATCTGTGACCATCAGAGGTTTTAGATATGGTGGAAGAGATACAGTTGATTTACAAATTTGTTGGCACGTTTATGCTGGTCAATTCTATAACCGTATTGCTTCAAGTAGTGGTGCTTGGGCTCCTCTAATCACTCTTGGAGTTGAAAACAATAAAGTTGTAATTCATATGGACAGTCTTGGTTACTGGCCAAAAATATATGTTGCAGATTATTATTCTTCATTTAATAGTTATGAATACGCTAGAGGTTGGAGTTGGTCAAATTCTGCAATCAGTGGAGATTCAGGAACTCCAGTAAATACTGTTCCATATAAGAATGATTGGGGTGGTTTAGAATATAATTCTGACCATGGTGTAGGAACTAATCCTGACCGTCATCTTAACATTAAAAATGGTAACTTAATTATTGGAACTTCTGGCCACGGTATTGATTTCTCTGCACAAACAGCAACAGCAGCATCTGGAGCGAGTACGTTAGTTGAAGTTTTAGATCATTATGAAGAAGGAACATTCACTCCTATTGTTAGAACAAATAATAATTCAACTGAACCTAGTTATCATCACCGTTTGGGGTTATACACTAGAGTTGGAAATTTAGTTACTTATGTGATTAGGATTACTACTAGCGGTGAATTATCTACTGGAAGTGGTGCAACTGAAATATGGGGATTGCCTTTTGTTGGACGTGATTGGACTACGGGTGATTGGCCAGGTGGTGGTCATGTCGCATATTATCACAACCTAAGAGGTGCTTATGGTACAAACATAAGAATTCTTGGCCCATACAAGAATCAAACAAATCTAAGATTTCATATCTTCAATAATCAGAATGATACTGGTTACAACCAATATAATCATATTTTTACAAACAATACTATTATTATAGTTAATGGACATTACTATGCAGCATAAATATAAATGCCTAAATCAGTTTAGTTCGGAGGACTTCCCTAATGGCATTAACAAAAACAATTGAAATTGATAAGATTGAAATTGTTACTGAATATCGACATGTTCAAATAAGGACGGCTACAATAATTAAAGAAGACGGTGTAGAGTTAAATCGTTCTTTTAATCGAAAAGTATTACAATGCGGTGAATTGGATTCGAGCAATAATTTAGTTAATACAAAAGTCAATACAGAGACTGCTGAAATACAAGCAATATGCAATGCTGCTTGGACAACCTCAGTTAAAGATGCTTGGAAAGCAAAGTTGATTGCTGATAAAAATGCTTCAAATATAGGAGGATAATAACCGCAAAGAGAGACCCAGATATTTGGGGTGATTAAAGAATAAATACTTAAAAAGATATAAATGGCACTTACTGACTTAACGAGAATATCTACATCTGGAATTGCAACGGGAACTTCTCTATCTGGTGCAATTCTTCATGGTGATGCACATTTTCGTGGAACACAAGTTGGTGTCACTTCGGCATTATTCGACTCTTCAGATAATGCACTGGAATTTAATGAAGATGCCAAACTAAAATTTGGAAATACTCTTAGTATCTACAAGGCAACTGGATCACATGCCATAATTGATAATACTTTTGCTACAGGATCATACTTAAGAATAGGAAGTGCAAATGGAATAATATTAGGTTCACCCCTTTCACACAATCAAACAATGATGAGGGGTTATGTAAATGGTCGTTCAGAGTTATATCACGCAGGCAATTTAAAATTAACAACTGACCAAGCAGGTGTAAAAGTAACAGGAATCTTAACTGCAACATCATTTAGTGGGCCCGTAGTTGGTAATACAAATAACGCAAGTGGTATCTCAACATTTTATGATTTAAGAGTCAGTAATAATTTAACAGTCGAAGGAACTACAACAACCTTAGATACAAATCTGATAGGTGTAGACAGGATAGAAGTTGGTGCGAATAGTAATACAATAGTCGGTGTAGCAATTACACAATCAGGTTCTGCACATGGATTATCTGTTGATGGAACTACTGTTCTTGGAAAAACCGTAAATTTACCAACTTTCTCTGCTTCAACTCAACTTGCAGTTGCGAATTTATCGGGAAATAATAACTTTGTTGATTTAACAATTCTTGGTGGAAGGACAGGAAGATCAATGGTCAAATTTGGTGATCATGACAATAAAGAAACAGGTTCAATACAATATTATCATAGTGATGACTCACTTAGATTTTTTAATAATGCAAGCACGTCGGAAAAATTAGTCATTACAGGAATTGGATCAGTTGGTATTGGAAGTGTTCTTCCATCACAGAAATTAGATGTTGCTGGTAATATAAAAGTTACTGGACAAGTAAATGTAGCAGAAAAGATTGAACATTTAGGAGATACAGATACTTATTTACAGTTTACTGATAATACTATTAACTTGCATTCTGGAGGAACAACAGGATTATCAGTTCAGACTACTAGTGTAAGAGTTCCCACAAAATTAGGAATTAATGGTGCAGCACCTCAAACTCCTTTAGATGTGATTGCAAATGGATCTGGTTATGCAATTAATATTAGAGGTAGAAGTTCAGATAATGTAGGAGAAATAAGATTTACTTCTAATGATTATGGAACTCTCTATAGCGTGTTACAAACAGGAACCACTTATTTAAATTTTCAGGTTGGTAGTGCCACTAACGCACTTCGCATCGACTCAAGTGGTTATGTAAATATTGGAATGACTGGTGATTCTACACGACTAGCAGTTAAAGGTATATCAGGTGCTTTATCTGTTACTTCTCGTGCAAATATTAGTCTCTTCACAGGTGCCACAGATGGTGCTACAGCAACTGGAACTGGTATTTTATTCTTTAACCATTCAGGTACTGGACAATTTTTTGGTGGAAGTGTCCAAGTAATAAAAGAAAATAGTGGTAATGGTAATACAGCTTCTCTTATGAGATTTGCTACTCGTGCTAATGCTGAATCAGTCACAGAGAGAATGAGAATTACATCGGGTGGAACCGTAGGAATCAATGCTTCAAGTCCTGATACTACATACAAACTTGATGTAGCTGGTGCAGGTCAATTTACTACATCTTCATCTAACCAACAAAATGATTTTAATACAGGTCAATTAACTGTAAGAAATAATCAATCTGCTCAAGGTGCATTTATTGATTTCAGAGCAGATAGTGCTACTGGCATTCAGGGTGTTATTGCAAAAATTGGTGGATTTAATACTCATAGTGGAAGTGGATACGATGGTTTATTGACATTCTCAACTCGCCAACATAGTACTAACACTATGGTTGAGAGGGTTCGCATCACATCAACAGGTAAAGTATCAATCGGAAGTGAATCTTCACCTTTAGGAACTTTACATGTAAAAGAGGGTGATTCTGGAGTTACATCTGCTGATACATCACAGGATACTCTATTCTTGGAGAGTAATGGCAACGCAGGTTTAACAATCGCTACACCTAATGCAAATACAGGTTATCTAACTTTTGCTGATCCAGAGGATTCTAATGTAGGTCAAATTATATACAGACACGGTGGATCTTATGCTAATAGCATGGGATTCTTTACTAATGCTGGTGAAAGAGTTCGCATTATGAATAATGGTAATGTAAATATCGGAACTAGTGAACTTGATCAAACAGTAACAGGACGTTTGCTTAATGTATATGGAGGACAGATAAGAGCAAGACAGACTTCTAGTGGTAATACTCTTGAAGCATTTGGACACACTACAAGTGGTCAATCTTATGGATTATTGGTAAATGCTGGTACAACAGCTAATGACTATGCTGCTACCTTTAGAAACTCAGGTGGAACTACATTATTCAGAATAAGAGGTGATGGAGTCGTATATGTTGGTGGAGAACCTTCATCTGGTGCAGGTAAATTTAATGTAAGAACTAGTTCTGATGATGAATATTTAAAATTTAGAGACGCTGGTGATTTTGGAAGTTATAATGGTATTGCACTTGACTGTCGTAATGGTGCAAACAGCACATCAAAAGATATTGTTGTTAGATCAAATACATTAAGGTTGTGGCAATCTGCTAATGAAAGAATTGTAGTTGATAGTAATGGTAATATTAGACAATCTTCTGGTGGTGGTGGAATTAGTTATTTCAAAGGAAGTAGTGAATATATCTTTGGTAGTCAGTACTCATCACCTTCATCTGGTGGCCCCGAAGGAAAATTCCAAGTTCATGACCATAAAACAAGAGTAACAATGAGTATAAATGCGTACATGAACAATGCTGGTGCTCCAATATTGCAGTTTTTATCATCACGATCAGGCACGTTAGGAACTCTTGGAACTAAAGCTTCATCTGGTGATTATCATGGTGACATCCGATTCATGGGTGATAATGGAACAAATTATAACTCACTCGTTCAATCTGCTGCAATTCAAGCAAGACAAGTAACAACAATATCTGATGGTGATACTGTTTGTGGTGGTGAAATACAATTCCATACTGGTAATACTTCTGCTGGAAGTGTTACAGAGAAGTTTAGGGTATCAGCTGATGGTAAGATTAAGTATGGTTTAGATACTATGGGACTACCTGGATCAATTCAGGGTGGTGGTTTTATGATGTATGCTGATAATGGTAGTAATAATATAACAAGACTTACATTCACTGGTTTAATTAGTGGATGTTATATTGCTACGATTGGATATTATAATGCTGCTGGTCAAGGGATGGGTGGAGCAATGTTCTTTGTAAGTGGATATCAAACAGCAAATCACACTTATGATATTCATGAGGTTAGAAAATGGGATGGTGCATCTAATTCAGCTATATCTGGTGTTACAAAAAGTGGTTCAAATTGGTATATCGAAATTACAAATACACACGGTTCATATAATGGTGGTGGTGAAGTGAACCTATATGGTGATGCTCAAGCAACTTTTGCTGTCACTTATAGACAATAAATATCTAAAAATATAACTATGATTACAACAAGTCTTACTTGGAATATTACAGATTTAAAGAGACACTCCTCTGATGGATTTGTGTACGAAATTAGATATTCAGTTACTGGTGTTTCTACAGAAACAGTAGGAGGTGCTTCAACTACATTTCAACATGTAATGAATGGTGGTTACATGGTTCCTGACCATACAAGAACAGGAAGTGAAATACCATTTGATAATTTAACTGAAACACAAATTGTAAATTGGGTCAAAGCTGGAATAGGATCAACTGATGTAGAGACATTTGAAACTATAATTCCTGGTCATTTAGGTGCGATGCGTGATGGATCACTCAATCCCAAAAATTTCGATACGAATGCTACTTCAAGTGGACTACCTTGGTAATAAATCATTCGTCCACTATCATACTGTCTTCAAGATGAAGTCCTGATAAATCATTACCCCATATCTCTACCCTTGCACCTTTTGGTGCGTTAAATGCAATAATCTCTGACGGAAATATAACTTTCTCAATAAAAAAACTTTTCTCTCCTACACAACGGACTATGATCATGCGACTCGTCTCATTTTTGTAGGAGAAATCAATCATAGTTCGTGCTATCTGTTTGGAATCGCTAACATTATCTATATATGTTATAATATAAAAAACTATTTGTCAAGTGTATGTATGAACCCCAAGTAAATGATTATGTTCGTTGGACAACTGCACTTGGTATGGTGCATGAGGGGTGGGTATATTTTAAGGGAACACCCGATAATAATGAGAGTCGAGTCAAAAATAAGTGGGTTGCAACATCTAATTATATAACGATTGAGATTGCAACAAAACCAAGACCACAATGTAATGTATCTACATTTTTACATAAAAGGATTCACGTTTGCTTATGTTGTTATGAGGATAACTGGAATGAATTAGAATTTATTAGGAGAAGAATATCAAAGCAAGATGATCGTGACCCTGATGAAAATATTAGTTATGGTGCATATAAATCTCAACAATACAGGCCACTTGACCCACAATGATAAATCCATTTAGCATAATATTATCAGTTTCTTCGTTGTTCATTTTTCTAAGGATATTACAAAAGAAAATTGAGCCAGAGGAATTAATGCGTCCACAAAATCCATACAAAAATGTTCGTGATAGTGATGAAGAATACAGTGAAAAGACAGACTATAAGTAGAAATACATAATTGCGATATGTTTCAAAATTTGAGTTTTTGACTATATAATGGTAGAATTAAACGGAGGCTAAGATGCTCTAAACTCGTTATATTATGAGTTTAACTTAACCAAATGGAGACCAC
>FUFK010044044.1_pt1 | contig 37729 bp, 31 predicted proteins | sample 1021851 | NCBI WGS metagenome assembly FUFK01 (sample SAMEA51879418, study PRJEB19060) | metagenome | reverse complement strand
GTTTACCATACCAGCCATTGCCATTACAGCAACCGGCATTGCCCAGTCGTTGTCGACCTTGCTTGAAATGTGCCCAAGTATAGCACCTGCAACAACCAATCCAGCGACAGCCATAGCGTCAAATTCCCAGTCGCCTTGACCATCTGGATATGCTTGTGCATATGTTACCATATCCCATTCCAATACTTCTGCCATCAGTACAATTGCTAGAGCAGCACCAACAACTTGAGCAACGAGCTTTAGCCCATTGTTCATCCACATGTCGGTGTCACTCATATCGTCTGAGGTCATTATGTTCATCCAGGTTATTGGTGGCAAAATGTGCGCGCCATTGAATGCCATCCAGGCAATAGCCAAAGCAAACATTCCACCTAGTGACGCTAGTCCCATACCCATTACTTCGGTAGCAGATCCAGCACCATCTGTCCACAAGGTTGCTCCGAAGATCAACCAAGATACGGCGAATGCGCCGCCCATTTCGTTCATCAGTCCTTTTGTATCCATTTTTTTTCATTCCTGCCCCTGAGGGCGCTCTTGCGCTATTCGGCGACTATATAATCGGAACTGATAGAAACCGGAAAAAAAAGCCTATTTTAGTACATTTTTCCGAATGCCGGTGTTGCTGGCTACACCTGATAACTCAGACGATATCGAGTGTGACTGAAAATCAGTCGGTGCTACGCACCGATTCGGCAATGGTCAATAATCCGAACCATCCCTCACCACCTATGGTGGTGCAGGTAGAACTCGACTATGAGGCTCGAAATAACCTACTTTCTGAATGTTCAGGCCTTTCAGGCCTGGTCGATTGGTTGGATACTATCGATCGACGCCCTGGGCTATCTGAACTCGACGGTCATCTCAAAGGAATGGACATCAATCTCGATGTACTTCGAGAATGCATCGGCTACGCCGATGATGGATATCAGCGCAATGTAATCAAGAAAACCGAGTTCTACGAACTCGTCGCTATATGCTGGACTCCAGGTCAAAATACTCCAATTCACGATCACGTCGGCTCGGATTGCGCTTTCCTAATCGCCGACGGCGTCTCTACCGAGACGATTTACCAATTGAATGACGAAGGCCTTGCGTACCCCGTTGAAGTCCGAACCTACCAACCAGGAGAGGTTTGTGCAGCTGAAGAACCCGATATTCACCGCGTTTCTAATGACTCGGATTCAGAACTCATAAATGTCCACGTCTACACTCCCCCCTTGCACGCTTACAGCCTATACGAACCGGTTTCCGAGCCGACCGCGTAGCGGTCGAATTAGGTCAGAGAGATTCTACTCGACTCCAACGTCTCGCTTGTATTCTTCATACACTTCTTGGAACAGTTTGATGTCCGATTCAAAGGNCTCNGGNAGCAANGGNCCGAATGAGAATCTGAAGAATCNAGAATACGGNGTTTGGTAACTCGGNTCCTTTGAATGAGGTCTTGCCATATCNCAATCTTTAGCACAGAGAATTGCTGCTCCNTGTTTGAATAAGCGTTTGTTCAATTCCTCACTATTCATTCCCTCCGGTAATTCAAGCCAATGGTAGAATCCACCATTACCNGTGTAAACTCCAAGCCCCATTTCTTCGAATGCCTTACCGTACCTTTCACGTTGCCAATTGTAATGTTGCTCAACAGCAGCTCTTGCTTTCTTCACTCGACTTGGTTCTAGTAGCATCACCGCATAATGTTGCGAAGGGTGACTGACTCCACCCATTCCAAAACTCGAGTAATTTGCCATAGTCTCAATATTTGTCTTGCTGGCGATAATCCAACCGATTCTGATTCCTGGTGATTGCAAGCCTTTGGTACAAGCGCCAGCAAGGAATACGTTGCTGTTATCGAGGTCTTGCACAAACTCAATTCCACTAACAGATGGTGTGTGGAACATCTCGTAGGCTTCATCGAGAAGAATTCCATTGCCAGGTTTTTCTGCTATTTCGATGAGTTCTCGTAACTCTTCTCCAGAACGGGTTTGGCCTGATGGATTCTGAGGATTAGAAATTACNGGCAATAATCCCGTTCCTTCNCTAACTCCTTCTCGGTCGAAGTATTCNGAATTACTCGGATGGAAATTATTCTCTTTGGTGAAAGGCACAATGTCGTATTCGGTATTTGTTTGTGTTAGAATGTCGAGATATGCTGGCCATTCTATGTTACCAATTCTAACCTTGATGTGTTCTTTTAGGAAGGCCATTACCGTGTAGATTCCGGGCCTTCCTCCGGCGAAGACCATGACGTTCTCTGGAGTAATGGATGAGCCATATCTTGAGTTGTAATAGTCAACGATTGCTTCACGCAATTCGGGATGACCCCAAGCCTTGGGATAGAATCGATCTTCCCATGTCACTTCTACACTATCAGGAAGCGCGGGGCCACCGAATTTTTCTAGCGGAGTTGTAAGCGGAAAACCTTGCGACCAAGGATGAGTCCCTTCTGTCCCCATGAAGCTACCAAAAGTGTCCCGGAAGGCATAGAGGGTTTCGTAAATACCCATAGGTGGACAATTGTCTGAAAGAAAATACTCTACTTGGTGAATACCACTATCGCCATCCGTCATGGCCAAGCGAAACCAACGAGATACATCATAATGTTCCTTCTGATTTTTCCTTTCAACATCTGCCGTGCCAATGATTAAGTAAATCAAACTGTAATCACGAATTATGATAGAAGTGCCTGGCTACAAACGACTAACTGTTTTTTCTATGATTCTCCTATTTTTAGGAATGTCAGCATCAATGGGGTTCAGCCCTGAGGATACATCCAGTCTGTCAGAGGAAAAACCGTCTTTCGAAACTAGTACGACTTCAACTCCGTACTGGCCAGGGTCGCAATCAGGGTCAATTTACACATACGATTCGGTTGATATTGGTATGAATCACGTCTGTGCAGTTACTACTGATAACACAGTAAGATGTTGGGGGTCCAATAGCGATTACCAACTTGGAAATTCTACGACAGGTCAGTTCTCTAGTGCTGGATTACCGAGAGTTGTAGAATATGTCGGCGGGCACTCAGAAGGCACTGATTTAGCGGTATCAATTGGAGCAGGAGGTCATCACAATTGTGCGATTGAAACAGACGGGACATTGAAGTGTTGGGGCGAAAACGATTACGGACAGACAGGTAACATCTCAGTATCCGGTGCAGTCCAGTACCCCAGTCCAGTTACCGTTTTACATAATTCTAGCCAAATGGAAATACGTGCAATAGATGGCGGTCTTGACTTTAGCTGTGCAATCGTAGAGGAAGCATCCTCTTCTCCGGTGCAAGATGCTGCAAGAGCTATAGGAGGCCGTGTTGCTTGTTGGGGAAGAAATAACTTAGGACAACTTGGAGATAGTACTCTAGCCGATCAAGATCAACCGGTTTACGTCGTCGATATAAACGGAAATGAAATTCAGAATGTGACAGCAATTACATCGGGAAGAAACCATAATTGTGCAATTGTTGATGGCAATCCAATGTGTTGGGGGCACAATGACTACGGTAAGCTTGGTAATCATCAGCATATAGGTACAAGCGCAGTTCCTTATGCTGTTAATGTTCAGACAACCCAGCGCGAGGTGGTGGCAATTGGAGCGGGATACAGTCACACTTGTGCACTTCTCGACAATGGTAGTATAGGCTGTTGGGGCTACAACGACAATGGAGAATTTGGAGATGGCACCTCTTCTTCCACAACAGAATATTACAACGCAAGATATGTGTCATTACCTCAATATCGAACTGCAGTTACATTAGAGGTTGGAGACGATCACAGTTGTGCAATTCTGGATGACAATTCTACTTGGTGTTGGGGGAAGGACAACGATGGTCAAAGAGGAGATGGCGGAGTTGGTGGTGCAATCCCTACACAAGTACAGACCTCAGGCTATTATTTCACCAGTATTAGCGCAGGACAAATCAACAGTTGCGGAATTTCTAACACTTCACAGTTATACTGTTGGGGCGATAACTGGAATTATCAAGTAGGCGTCGGTTCAAGTTCGAATTCCGATCATTATACTCCACAACTAGTACAATTAGGCCCATCTACCCAAAATGGCCCACAGCAATATCCCTTAATTCACGATAGAGATCCAGATAATGATGGAATCCCCTCAATTTTTGATAGCACTCCCTTTGATCCTCCATGTCGTGCCGGGACCTATTTCATCTTAGGAATTGGTTGCATAGATACTGATCCAGGACATTACCAAGACATGCCGCACAAAGATTTCCAAATTCCTTGTCCAGCCGGCACCTTCCAGCCTAATTTCGGCTCTCCTGCTTGTATAGATGCGTCTCCGGGATATTATGTTGATACAAATGCCTCACTTTCTGCTACTATCTGCCCTGCTGGAAGCCAACAGCCACTTTCAGGGCAAACTGAATGTTTGGGTATTGATTCGGGGCACTATGCGCCACCAGGAACCCCCAGCCAAATTCCATGTATCCCTGGAACATTCCAACCTCAACCAAATCAAAGTTCATGCTTACCGAGTGATCCAGGTTATCATGTGCCAATCGAAGGGCAGGTAGATCAAACAATTTGTCCACCAGGCACCTATCAGCCAGGATATGGCCTAGCATCTTGCTACGAAGCCAGACCAGGAAATCAAGTAAGCCAAGAAGGCTCCATTGGAGAAGAAGAATGCCAAGTTGGAACTTATGCAGATGTATTTGGACTCAGTGAATGCAAATTAGCCTCCCCCGGACATTATGTCAACAGTATTGCAGCGACCAGCCAAGAGCCGTGTTCTCCTGGAGAATATCAACCAAATTCTGGACAAACTTCCTGCCTAGTAGTAGATGCAGGACATTACTCGGATGCAGGCTCAAATTCAATGGTTCCTTGCGAATTAGGATACTACCAACCAGCCCCAGGAAGTGATGCTTGTATCGCGGCAGAGCCGGGATACTTTGTTCAGTCAGAGGGTTCAACAACTCAAGAAATGTGTACTCCAGGGACTTACAGTAAAAACGCTGCAAGTTCACTATGTACCGAAGCCAGTCCTGGCTACTATTCAGAAAGCGAAGGCTCCACGACTCAGGAAATTTGCCTTCCTGGAAGTTACTCTTCCGCCGGAGCCGCATCATGTGAATTAGCCGATTCCGGCTACATAGTCAGTTATGAGGGGGCCTCCCAACAGGAGGCGTGTACTCCAGGCAGCTATCAACCAGCCACTGGAAGTGTTGATTGTATTGCAGCATCATCAGGTAATTATGTATCCGATAATGCTGCAACAGCACAAACAGAATGCATGCCAGGAACATACCAGTGGGAATCAGGTCAAACAGGATGTGTAGATTCTCCAGCAGGAAAATATTCCGCCCAGGCAGGGGCATCTACAGTTGAGAATTGTAACCCAGGTACTTACCAGCCAAATACTGGTCAATCATCATGTCTTGAAGCAGATAGAGGANATTTCGTGGAAGATTTTGGTGCGACCGAACAAGTACAATGTGAAGTAGGTAGTTTCCAGGGTCAAACGGNCCAATCAAGTTGTGAATTATCCAACCCCGGACACATCGTTTCNTCAGCAGGGTCAATCGAGGAAACCCCATGCTTACCCGGAACCTACCAACCATTGTTCGGAAAGGATAGTTGTATACTTGCTAGTGCAGATCATTTCGTTGAATCTGCAGGTTCCTTCCAACAAACAGTTTGTCCTTCGGGAGAATCTCAACCAGAAGAAGGCCAATCTTCCTGTATAGTCGATGATGATGGTGGGCTACCAATAATTGCAATTGCAGGCGCAGCTATNGCAGTGCTTGCAATTGGAGGAATACTNATGGCNCAGGGCAACAGTAAACCCGNCCCTAAGGGTAAGAGAGTACGAATGCCACCAGAGGATGCNAGGAGACAAAAGAAGCGACCTAAGGGAGATCAGAAAAAGAAGCCGAAAGCAGGCTTCAAAAAAGAAAAANAAGGAAGAGTGATTCACTAAACTATAGCCTCTAGTTTTNGTACTAAACTCTCGGTTTTCTTGAAATGTGACCTCGATTCGCGATAACTATGCGTGAGTATGCCTCTGATAGAGTAGACCTACGATCTGATACTGTCACCCAGCCAACACAATCCATGCGTGAATTGATGGCTTCAGCGAAAGTTGGAGATGATGTCATGGGCGACGACCCAACTGTGAATGCACTTCAGGACAAGGTAGCTAAACTGCTGGGAAAGGAAGCAGGACTCTTTGTTTCATCAGGAACGATGGGGAACGCAGTTGCAATACTCGCTCACACCCGTCCAGGTGACGAGATAGTAGCGTATACAAAATCACACATTTTCAGATACGAAGGAGGAGGTTATGCCTCACTTGCAGGCTGTTCAATGTCACTAGTACCTGCTCCAGATGGAATAATGAAGCCCGATGATGTTAAGGCAGCGATTCGCAAAGCTGAAGGTAGCGAATCGCATTATCCTGATTGTACTCTGGTTTGCGTAGAGAATACATCAAACCTAGGCGGAGGCTCAGTTTATCCACAAGAAATACTCGATGAGATTTGTCAAGTCGCTCATGAAAATGATTGCAATGTACACTTGGACGGAGCTCGACTGTTCAACGCTGTAGCGGTATCAGGAACCGATCCCGCGAGAATGGTGAGAGATTTCGATACCGTGACTATTTGTCTATCTAAGGGCCTAGGCGCTCCGGTAGGTTCGGTTCTTGTTGGTAGTAAGGAATTCATTGACAGAGCCCACAGGTTCCGCAAGATGCTGGGAGGAGGTATGAGGCAAGCAGGAATCATCGCCGCAGGCGGACTGTATGCCTTGGAGAATAATTTGGAACGGCTCGCTGAAGATCATGTCCGAGCAAAGAGGCTAGCAGTAGCGATTAATGAAATGCCAAATTACTCCGTAGAATTAGATGCAGTTCATTCAAACATAGTGCTAATTTCAACACCTGAAGGAGCCGCAAAATCAGTTGTATCATCACTCGCTGAACAAGGTGTTGACATCATCGATATTCATGATTCACAGGTGAGAGCAGTTACTCATTTACATATCACCGATGAGGATATTGAAAGGACGATTGCGGCCTTTTCTTCGACGCAATAATAGCGAACCCTTCATCACCAGAATGATTTCGCCGACTCGATGAGAAGCATTCTGGCGGTCTTTCTCTCCGCTCTATTACTAGCACCCATGGTAACTCTCGCAGAGACTGGAACCATTTGGCTCGATGCTAGAGGTCAGCAGGATGCTGGAACATTTGGCGGACTCACCTTACCAATGGGTAATGGGACAGTCGATTCAACCACCAGCGCAGATTATGTTGATCTGCCGAATATAGTTGAGGTATACACAGCAACCTGGTGCGTAAACTGCGTAACATCAGAGGAAGCCATGAGCGAGGCAGTTGAGGATGTTGATGCAGTACTTATCCACTATCACCGAGTTTGGATAGAACCCGAAGACCCATTCGGTTCTAATAGCACCGAGGAGAGGTGGGTAGAACACTATGGAGAGTCTTCAAAATCAGTTGCTGGAGAGGAGAGAATAGCCCCTAGTTTGGTAGTAGATGGTCAGCGTTTACATACCGGTTCAAGAGCAAAAGGCGCTTCATTAGTTGATGATTATTCACAATCATTGCAGGTTGGGAATCGTGCTTGGTTTACTGGGGGGGCAATCGATTTCTCAGTATCTTTCAGTGAAAATGGAGCGAGTTTTTCTTGGAACTTCGATAATCTAGATTTTTCTTGCGCTGACGATTGTCCAACACAGACCACAACTCCATGGATTCTTTTTGTCGAGGATACAGCAAATTTCCAAGATGGGAGTAATAATCTAGAAGATTATCTGCATGTAAATCATGCAGCAAACCAGCTTTCTGGGACCAATGGAACAGTAATTCTTGACGTTCCAGAAACTTGGGATGGTGAAGATATGAAAGCCGTATTACTAATCGATTGGGAAATCGAAAAAGAAGGCGGCAATAGTTTCCACGATAGTTTACCAGGGGTAGGAATGGCCACCCTATTGTCGCTACTGGCCGCCGCCCCCCTAGTAAGAAGTCGACACCAATAAGGGCAATTCTGAGCCTAACCCATCGGCGGGTTCAAGAACCTCCTCAAATCATCGTAGATGCTCCGTGGGGTCTCGATTTTGGAAGTGGGCTTGTCTTTGACGCATGAGAAGGTGGCACCCGGACCCCTCCCCGCATGGTTACTGGACCACATGCGCGCCCAGAGTTGCGACCCTCGAATGCGTTCCAAGGGTGGCCCGCCTCGTGTACTGGTATTGTATGCGGGGGAGGAGGCGAGGCGGGAGAATCTTGAGCGGCTCGCCGATGAGGGTTTGGTGATTGACAGGACTCTGCACCACACCCTAGAATCTCTTGAGAAATCTCTCTTGGCGGATTTGCGGATGCCGCGCGTGCTGTCTTTGTCTGGCGGCTGGAGCTTGGTGTTGGATGCCGCTTGTGCGGATGCTGCTGCACAGCTGGAGTTTCCGATTATGCACCCGATTCCTGATTTGTCATGGAATCGGAATAAGACTCGCGCGCTGGCTACACTGCATTCAGTACTTGCGCGCGAGGATAAATTGGACGAATGGGAAGGGGCTGGAATCGATGGTTTCTCGCGCGTTTTGCGCAGACTTGAGGAGTCACTCGGCGGGACACATCCTGACTTTGTGACGAGCCGTGTTATCGACGGACTGAACCAGGCGCTGGAAGCCGGTTCAACACCGTTCAGCCTAGCCGAGGTCGAGGGAATAATCATGCTTGATCACTCGCCAGTGATGCCGGCGTGTCACTACGAATTACTTTCTGCCATTTCCCACCATCGACCAATCCACCAATTGGCATATCCGGGTTCTCATCGACTTGGAGAGTACGGCTTGTTATTACAGGACGATTATGCGGTGAAGAATCTGTCAGATATTCCGTGGGTTCCCGACCATGAGATTGTCGATATCTCAAATCAGATTGCCCGATCAGCACACCGGCGTTATCGATTGCAGAGAGAATCTCACTCCATACCTCTGGCGACCAGACTGATTGCTGAGCAATTGCGGGTCGACCCGGAGAGTAACATCCTCATTATCGACCCGACCTCTGATGAGGATTCCTACGAATGGAGCCGTGCCTTGGCTGACATCGGAACGACTCTAGTCGAGGGTGAATCGATGGCTTCGAGCGAGCCGTTGGGGCATTGGTTATCGGGGCTAGCAGGAATCTGCCATGGACCGAATGCTTGGTCGTTGGAGAACCTACGAGTACTGGCTCTGCAGCGCTCTCTCAGGCTATTCGATGAATCGCCAGCACACCCCAGCATATCTGATTTAGTCCCCGAGGCCGATGCAGACCTTCTGACCGAATCGGCCCGCGGTGACCACCTCCTCGGTGGAGCAGGTGCGCTCGAGAGATGGTTAGTCACATTGGCGCGTGAGGAGACAGATCCAATCAAGGGTCGAAGAAAGGAAGCAGCGCAATGGTGGTTGCTCTCGCTGGCGCATTCAAATCAGGCGCTGTTAGCCGAATACGACCGGACCGTACTGGCTGACCGCGAATTATGGCGAGGTTGCCATAGCGGTCAGCATCTCCCAGTTGCTAATAACACCACGACCGCTGATGAATGGCTGACTGCGGCACTATCTAGAGTTGATCTAACCGCAGGAATCGAAGCAGCGGACGGATCATCAGTACTCTCCGCCGCAGTCGTCCAAAACCTAGTTGATTCACATTCAAGGCTGCGCAGAATGCAGACGACCACCGGCCAACTCAGTCCGCAGAATGGTTTGGATTGGGTCGAGGAATTCTCCACTTTGATTTCCTCTACGCCGATACGCTCCGACGGTGGAAACAGCCGAGACAATATCCGCTTGATGACCCCCGCTGGAGCACTAGGCTGCACAGCAGACCTAATCATCCTCGCCAACGTATCGAGCACATCTTGGGACCTAAGTGTGCCGAAAGTGCCATTCATTGGCGAGGAACAGAGGCACGAATTAGGAATTCTTCGACCAGACGGGCCTATCCGAGAAGCACGACACCATCTCCATCATCTGCTGAGTGCGGCCCGCGGCGAGATTATCATCCTCGACCCGAGCAAGGACAAATCCACTCCGGTAGCCGCACCGATAAGAGAGTGGGCCAAGCAAAACAGTCCAGATTCCCAAGCCCCTCTTCTTGAGGAATCACCGGGAAGAGAGAACGATGCACGAAGCCAGCGCTGGTCCGATGGAAACGAATTGCAAAGGATGCAACCTCCTTCGCGCACAGCGCTGAACCCATCAGCGATAACCATCCCGATCGACGTCGAAATCCAAGACGACCGAGAGAGAAGGCAACCGAGAATCACTAATGATGAAGGGTACCTACCAGCCGAAGCCAGCCCTCACATCTGGGCCGTAGACAAGAACCTCCTCCTCCGTCAACATCGAGGCAAAAATGCCATCACAGCACGCAAAGCAGCACATTGGCCGGTCATCGGAGGTGATCGTCGAGTCAGTATAGATCCTCGTCCCCTTATTCCAGAATCGACGGGCTCCGCCCCATTCGACTCCCGCCATGGTCATCTTGAGGGAGCGGGGCAGTCGGTTGATATCTGGTCTGCAAGCCGACTCAAAGAATGGGTTACCTGCCCGCGACGAGGATGGCTTTCGCGCGGTCTTTCAGTGGAAGAGGAGGAGCGTCAGCGCGAAGATTTGGATTCGCGCGTGCAAGGAAATCTACTACACGAGGTTCACCATCAATTGTTGGAGATAATCCTCGGGATAGAGCAGGGAATCGAGCGCAGCATCGAGGACATAGAGAACTCAGGCCTACCTGTGAACATCGCATCTAGCGGACTGAGTTTGGAGCAGTTACAATCTATCGCACTTGAGGAATTGGCGAGGCTTGCGCCGTGGCTGGAACGCACCGATGCGGTATCGTCCTCACGCTTGCGCTCACTCACGGGATTCAGTCGTGAAGAGTGGTTGGATTGGCTACGAGAATCAATTCCCATTCAACCCGCGGGACGGATCGGCCGAATGATACACGCCGAGCAAAGGATCGATGGAACCATTCCAATCGCTACAGAATGGGAGGCCCTAAGCCACGATTCGGACGGCCTTGAAATCACCTTGCCTGTAGAATTGACGAGTCCAGAGCAGGTAGAGTTGCCCGCCCTCAGAATGCGCGGGCAGATCGACCGCGTTGACCTATTGCCATTCGATGAGAAGATGACGCTGGTAGACGAATCCGGCTCCTGCGAAATCGCCCCACTGCGGCTGGAAGGAAGCGATTGGAAGCCCCGCCGGCAAATTATCATCCGCGACATCAAAACCAGCGAGGGAGAGCCGCATAATAGGCACAGAATAGGTCTGCTTGAAGAGTTGCAATTAGCACTCTACGCCCGAGCTTGGGAGGTCGCCCACCCAGGAGACCTCGTCGTGGCGGTAGGTATCAGCGTCATCGGCCATGATACAGATCACTTCCTCGAGGTTTCACAGAACATCGCTGACGGCTCTACGAATCTGGCGATGGGAGATAACCGAAAACCGCAAACCCCCTCTCGCTACAGATTCCCCGACGAAGATCAGGAACCCACCAGTGATCCATTCCGCGCTTGGCTCGCCCAACGACTCTCAACCGCCCTCTCTGCTGCAGCCGGTGCTGCGGCTGGAAGAGTCCACCCGACTCCAAGCAAGGGGGCGTGTCAATTCTGCCAGGTGCAATCGGTCTGCAATGTTCGCTACAAGGGGGACGACCGATGAGCGAGGAACAAAGTTCCGAGCAGGAGATAATCCTGAACACGGGCCAGCGTCTGGCTCTCAATCTCGACGCTCACATCGTCATTGACGCTGGAGCGGGAACTGGCAAGACGATGACCATCGTCCAGCGAGTAATCCAACATTACCTCGACCAAGACCAACGTGCGACGCGAATCCTACCCAAACCCGAGCGGCCTAGGAAGTTGCCCGGCGGTACCATCACCGCGCCGGCTGCAGAGCGAGAGGATCTACAGGATTGGGATGGACTACTTCCAGCGGAGGTCGTTCTACTGACATTCACAGTCGCAGCTGCAGACCAGATGCGTGATAAATTACGACAGAAAATCGCACGTCTGCGACCCGGTTCATTCGGCAGCTCAAGCGAATATGATGCCGATCCACGGATTACTAGTGAAGGTTTTTCGGAGCAACTACTAATGTTGTTGGAAGATGCTCCGATAGGCACTATCGACTCCTTCTTCAATCAACTCGTCGCCCCATACCGAAGCTTGCTGGGCGACGGCTTAGGCGACGATGTGGTGACCGAATCCGAGATTCTGCGAATCGTCGAACAAGCGGTAAACACACTCTGGCGCCTACCCAATTCAAGCAATCTATTCGGTGATGCCGTCGATGCCGGAATCCCTTCCGAAGAGGTTGCATCAGTTCTCGCGGCTCGCGATAGAATCTCCCAGCATTATGCCGGAAGATTTCGCGCAACCAAGATTCTCAGCCCTCTGATATCCAACTCGATCTTCATCGCAGAAGGACAGCGCGGCCTGCTGGACCAGAATAACCGAATCGATCCGGCTTTGCTTCATCAACGCATCATGGCTTCGATTAGAAGCGAAGACATCGACGAAATCGTCATGAATATTCATCCGATAATGGAGGATTTCGTCGATGCCACAAGAGCCAATCTGGGTGGACTCGTGAACGGAGGAGCATGGGACGCAGGTACCCGAATAGACTTGCTCGCAAGGCTATCAGACGCGGGCCCCCCAGATGACGATTGGGAGCGCTTGGTATGGCTTAGCCNAGTCTTCAATTGCATCGCTGGAAGTGGCTTACTGAAGGACGATTGGAAGGCATTCTCATCTGGAAAATTACCGAATTCGAATGCTTGGCCGGCGGGAGTCAGCTCGTACACGAAGCTCGACAGTCCCTACAAAGAGAACTTGCGTGATACCTGGAAAGATTGTGAAAATCGAGCCCGAGCCCTCCTCAATTCTGAAATCGGAAAACGTGTCCGTCATCACACACTCTTGGCCCTGATACTGGATCCAAACAGCTGCATGGGAATTCCAGCCGATGCGCCTCATGCTCTCCAACATCTGCCAGAATCACTTCCCGAGCGCTTGCCCTCTGGCCGCAAGCCTTCCAATTACGCATTCCACCTTGTGGCCGAAGCTCGAAATCTTGACGATATCCGGACGGTACTAGTCGGATTGGCCGGAATCGTCGATGTGCTGAAGGAACGCGATGAGGTTCACGAGCATCGAGACATAGCCCTCCAAACCGGTGATTTGCTACTCGCAAATTGCCCACAGATCTGTCGTTCATTCTACCCACGAACGGTCATCGATGCACTCGACTCGATGGATGAACAATCTTGGCGCGATGACCACATCCACCGCGCCTTCGCCGCTCTCGAAGCACTGGAAGCCAACCCGAGTCAAGCCGGAGATGCTGCCAACCGACTTGCAGAGATCCGCACGGATCTCGAGTACCGCCACACGTTGCTATGCCAGATTAGGCGGCGCTACCGGGCCTTCATCATCGATGAGGCCCAAGACAACTCACCTCTTCAGTGGAGAATGCTATCGAGGCTCTGGGGTTCGAGGGAAGTGCGTGAGGGGGAACCTGAAGAACCAGATACGGATTGGCAACCAACTGTTTGCTATGTCGGTGACATGAAGCAATCAATCTACGCATTCCGCCAAGCTGAAGTTGCCGGATTCCGCCAATTTGCAAACCGCCTACGAGCGATTAACCGACACGAATTCGAACATCTCAGCGAACTCACGAGAGAGCCGATTCTACGCTCGGATGTGCAGAGCCGAGACCCGCGATTTTCTCACGATAGACAGATAGTGCGCGCGTCGGAATTGATGGCGGGTAACGTACGTAATCTCACGGATTGGGTACATTTCGAGACTGCTGATGGGACCACGTCACTTAGCCCGGCAGAGGTACAGGCTCGACGCGAAGGAGAGATTTCTTTGACGACGAATTACCGCACGGATGGCGATCTGTTGAAGGTGATGAATGAGTGGTGGGAAGATCTGTTCGCCGAACGCCACCGATTCTTCCCAGATGCAGATTACTATGCGACGCCGCAGCGATTGCAAGCCAGTCCAGACAAGATGTCTCGCAGCGGCGCAATCGAATGGATTTGTCCGGTCCGAGACGATGGAGGAGAAGACCCACCCACGGAACTGACCACATACATTGATCCATTCGGACCAGGTAAGCCGGACTCATCCGAGCGTCAGGCTATGATGATCGCTAAGCGAATCCAGGCGTTGACACAGCAGCGGGCGACTCGCGTCATGCGCGCGGATGGAGAATGGGAGGAGATTCCCGCTCCCGAGGAACCGGTCAGATATAGCGACATCATGGTGCTGATGGCGAGCAGATCGAAAATTCGCGATGCACTGCTCCGCCATCTGCGCGACCACGATATTCCAGCTCAAGCCGACCGTGAGGGCGGCTTGATGCGTCGTCCAGTCGTCGCAGAATTAGATGGTTTAGTCCAATTCATCGCGCGTCCGACAAGTCGCTTCGCAGCGGCGTGGGTCGCGCGTTCTTCGCTTATTGGAATGAGCGATGCCAGCCTGCAGTCTTTCCTCGCTGCGTCCAGAAACGTAAATCTGCTTGAGCGTCTACTTGACCACGCGGCGAACCCACGGCAACAGGCTCTTGTCCAGCGTTGGATTGACCTATCCGCCGCTGGACGTCTTCTCGACCTACTCGAGGAAACCATAGACCAATCCGACCTTTTGACCGCTCATTGCACCGAGGGAGCAATCCAAGATGTTGAGCGGTTCATAGAGGAGGTCCACTCGATATCTAACTCGGTCGGTGGCGATCCGATAGTCATCGCTGACAGACTCCGCGACCTGCGCGAGCAGGTCGGTCGCGCGCTCGAAGGCAAGAATACCCCTGAGCGCGACGCAGTCCAGCTAATGTCAATTCACAATGCGAAGGGTCTGGAGGCGAAGGTGGTTTTCGTAGCGGATTTGTTTAGTAAGAAGCAGGTGACCCTGACCAATGAGGACCAAGACAGACTTATCGTCAACCCAGAATTCTTCGCCGGTCACCCTGCACCATGGCCTGGAAAGGAATACCCTCAATCCGCCATGTGGAAGCACTCCCGACGAATCGCCCAAAAGCGCAAGAATGCCGAGGCACGCCGTCTCCTCTATGTTGCGGCGACTCGGGTGGAAGAACGCCTCATCATCGTGGGGTCACCCGAGAATTCAGAATGGCTTGAAAACGGTGGATTGCGAGTAGAATGGAAGTACTCCGAGACCGAAACCACGCTTGGTCAAATGTGGCTTGAATCGCTCCGACAAGCCTCTCATCGCCGCGGCGAGAGTCACGAGGATTCACCATGGCTTGCCGCTGGCGAATCGGAGCTAACACACCCTCTCGATTCGGGCGAAGGAGATGACCGAATATTCAACCCAGCCGAGTTGGTTGAGGATGGTTGGCTGCGCGCGGAGGAAGCCGGTCATGAGAAGAATGGAATTGCGATTTATCATCATCCGGATTGCCTTCTCAGCGAGGATGATGACGAGAATGTGCTCCACTCACCCCTCGTTCGACAGAGCATGCTCGATGAAGCTGCAAACGACTCAAGAATCGCGCCGGTCGAATTGATGACGCGTATAGGGACCGGCGCGCGAATTCGCCTCGCTCCTCACAAGCTCTCGAAGATTGACACCTGTCCGCGCAGGCATTGGTTCGAGACGCGAGGCGGCCTCAAACCGGACGCGATTTCCTCGACGAGACAACTCGACGAGGAGGACGAGGATGACCCCCGGACGGCCAGACTCATGGACGAGCCCGATGTAGAATCATCTGCGAGCGGCCTTCCTTCACCGACTCTATTGGGGTTACTCGTCCACAGAATGCTCGAGGTAGGCATCGGTAATCCTGGCGCGAAGGGCGGCGAACCATCCATGCCGCTACCCGAAATCTGGTCGATTCCGATGCCGAGCCGCCTTCTCGATCCAAAGTTGATGGCCGAGGTCTTCGATGAACTTCTGCCGCGTGGTGTCGATGAAGTTCAGACCGCCGAAGTTGTGACGACGATGTTGCAGCGTATCGAAGACGGAATCGTCGGCCGACTCACTCGCTCGGAAGAAATCGCCGGCGAGCGAGTCGAAGGCCTGCGAACCGAATACCCATTCACAATCTCAAACCAAGTAGCCTTCGAACAAATCGCTAGAACCCGCTGGACCCCAGACGGACTCGAGCGGCTAGCGACGATTGAAAGCGCTCTCGTAGACATGGACGGTTCAATCGACCTCGTTCTCTGCTCATCCCACAATGACGGAACATCCTCGATTCGGCCAATCGACCTCAAGACCGAACAGGCGGCGAGCATCCTCGAGGGCTCAGGCCCGTTACTCGATGCCCTCGGAAACCACAATACCGAACCCGCGAACAAAGCAGAATTCGAGATACTGCGCCACCATCGCTTGCAATTAGCGCTTTACCACCGAGCCTTGGAAAGGATGGAAGCAACACGTCCTGAGGGGCAGCGTCGAAGGGTCGAGCGGCCGGGTATTCTTGTCGGTATTACCGGCCGCCTCGTGATTTATCCAGCCGAGATGTTCGCCCAAGCCCAGGACGAGATAGACGATATCCTCTCCCAGGCGGCGCGAATGGAACTTGCAACAGAATTGCCGTTGGCCGATTTCCAGCGCCGCCCACCAAACCAAGCCCACATCTGCACCATCTGCCCGTTCAGCATGGGCGATCTTCCAATCTGCGGGCCTGTCGAAGAAGTGGAGGCGAGCGTAGATGCCTGATCGAGTAAGAAGCGAGCGAGGGGAAGCATCAATTTGCAGAGGAAAGCAGGGAGCACTATGACTGTGGACATCGACAGCCTCTCAGAGAACGCAGAGAAGATTTGGGAGGAGTCAATCCTACCGAGCCTTTCCGAATTCATTGAAATCCACGCACTCTCACCAATGTTTGAGCCAAATTGGGATGAATTAGGAGAATTGCAGGCTACAATCGATTTATTCTGCTCATGGTTAGATAATCAGGGAATTCAGGGTATGAGTTACAAGGTTCATCGAATCGAGAATCGTACTCCTGTGCTTTTGGTGACTGTAGAAGGAACAGGAAGTGGCGAAGTACTATTCTATTCTCACTTAGATAAGCAACCTAGCCGACCCCCTCTTTGGTCCGAAGGTCTACATCCACTCAAGGCCGTTAGACGAGACCCTTTCCTCTTTGGTCGAGGGTCGGTTGACGATGGTTACGGTGGTTATCTGTGTGTAACAGCAATTCGACTTCTGCAAGAGGCAGGAATCCCCCATCCAAAGGCCACCTTTCTAATTGAGACTTGTGAGGAATCCGGCTCATTTGACCTACCTCCTTACTTAGACGCGTTAACCGAGGACTTGGGTAATCCCGACCTAATCGTGGTTCTCGACAGCGGAGGGCCAAGCTACGAACATATTTGGGTAACCGAGGCACTGCGAGGTCTTGTTGCTGGAAATCTAAGTGTTAGAGTATCTCATGAAGGTGTACATTCAGGGATGTCTGGAGGGGCAATTCCATCCTCGTTTAGGATTCAGCGCATGCTTCTCGACAGAGTTGAAAACTCAAAGACAGGTGAGGTCTTAATTCCAGAAATGCACGTTCAAATTTCTGAAAAAATAAAACGAGAAGCAGTAGCCTTAGGAGAAATACTCGGAGATGAATTATGGACATCTTTGCCTGTAGTCGAGACCCTCGAAGCCCAGTCAAAAGAATCTACTGAGATGCTATTGGATATCAATTGGAGACCAGCTCTTTCGATTATTGGAGCAGATGGTATACCTCCCGTACAGACCGCAGGAAACGTTCTACGGACAAATACAGACTTGAAACTCAGTTTCCGAATTCCACCAGGGGTGAAAGCGGATGAAGCTCAAGAGATTCTAAAGCAGGTTCTAGAAGAAAATCCACCATACGGGGCAGAAGTGACTTACAAGCCAACCGAACCTGCAGATGGCTTCCATGCGCCTCCCTTGCACGAAGGGGTTGCTTCGGCTCTTGAATCCGCCAGTATGGAACTAACAGGACACCCGCCGATGGCTACCTGGATAGGCGGAACAATTCCATTTATGGCGATGATTCAGGGGAAATATCCGGAGGCCTGTTTCCTTTGCACCGGTTCATCGGGTCCAGGAAATAATGCCCATGGACCAGACGAGAAGTTACACATACCTCATTCTAAGCGGCTAAATGTTGCACTCGCAGCCGCTATTGCGGCGATTTGTGAGTAATTTTCGGTGTTTATCAAACCCAAAATTGGTTATTCTAAGTGCGGTCTAGGATGATATTCAGTCCGCCGAAGTTAAAGCATGGCGGAGTTTCGAGGGAGATGAGGTGTGCTGATGAGCGATGAAGACATCAATGACTCTCCCGAACTTCGAATCCGCCAATTGGAGGAAGATTTGATCAAGGAGAAAGACCGACTTGAGAAGCTATACGCAGGATACACAGCCCTCAAAGATGCCTCCGATGAAAAGGATGCAACCATCGATGTTCTAGAGCGTCAGATGATCGATAAAGAGATTGAGATGGAGGGACTTCAGGAACTCCTCTCAGACAAGGATAACCGCATCAGAGACCTTGAATTAGATGGGGCAAAGAATTCACAAAGAGTAAAGCATCTTGAGCCGGAATTACAGAAAATGGAAGAGATGTACAGCCGCGAATCGGCTCGTCTCGGTAGAGTATTCGAGGTCGCTGAAGACCTTGACGAAGCTTTGCGTGTTGCTAAGGGACAATTGACCGCTAGGGATGATTGGTACGCTCAGCACATGAGACTCTTCGAAGATCTAAGTCAAGCGATTCAAACTCGTTACGACATGATTGATGCAGCGATTGAAGCGATTCGCGAGCAGGAACTCAAACAGGCAACATTCCGTGAGCGAATGGACGAGGTTCTAGATGCTGCGGCAGATGCGGCAGAAGAAATGGCCGAAGAAGCAGCGGAAGAACCCGAAGAAGAACCCGAAGAAGAAGTCGACGACGAATGATATTTCTCATTCGGGCTTAGTTCCATCAGCGAGGCGTATGCATTTTGCTGGGACTCCTCCCCATACTTCACCAGCAGGGATATCGGTCCATTTTGGTAACACTGCACGATTGGCTATGACTGCTCCTTCACCAATCGTACAACCGGGCTGAACCGTTGAATTTCCACCAATTAGGGCACCATTTCCTATTTTTACAGGAGCCATAACTAACTCACCTTTCTCGACCAAATGGGCGTTGATGATTGCATTACCTCCGATTACTACACCATCTCCTAAGACAACCGATCCCGCATCATTCAGGTGAGGGGAATTAATCTGACAACCTGAGCCAATCTTTGCTCCTGCCATTCGATAGTAAATTGTTCCAACAAAAGAAGGGACTAGCATGGGCAAGAATAGTATTGCGACCCTGTGGAATATCATCGACCAAGCCCATTGAATTGTCACAAATGATCGAAGAGGGTATCTGCCAGGCTCTAGTCTTGGTCGGAATAATCCGCCCAACAGACCCGACATCAATACTAGCGTGAGCCCCCAAACAATACAAGCTAATCCTAGAGAAATACCAGTTCCAACTAGTTCCATCCAATATTCTTGCTCAACTAGGTAAGTCCTAGCCTCAAGGAAGATCCAAACACCCGGAATCGCGGCAATCCCAACGATAATTCCTAGGAATGGAATAATCAGAGAAGTCAACACATTCTGAACGAGCTCAAACGACTTCATGTGTACACCCCGCCTTTGCTTAGGGTGACTCAGTCATCAATTTTGGCCTGTCGGCAGAATCAAGACAGTTCGGACTTCCGCCGCAATATGGCTCAGGCTTGTGGTATGCTAGGTGACGGTTCACCTTCGGTGAAAATCCACCATCTAGTCAAAGCGCCGGAAAACACAGCCGAGTCAATTGCACGTCGTGAATCCTGGGACGCAAAGAAGCCCGCGACGGTTTACGTAACGCCCGAGCGAATGCCAGACGGAACACCTTGTCAAGCGGCTACGGTAATCTTGCGTACTCGTGGCTGTGCTTGGTGGTGGAAATCGGGTTGTACCTTCTGTGGATACTTCAACGATGTTCGTGATGATGTAACTGCAGATGACCTATTTGCTCAGTGGAACGATGCAAAAAATCAGACCAATAATTTCGAAGGATGCTCTATGGTCAAGGTATACACATCGGGTACATTTTTTGAGGATCAAGAGAATCCAGTAGAATGGCAAGAGCACGTTCTGAAAGAGACGCATGAAATGGGACTACATCTTGTGGTCGAAGCCCAAGCCCACATGTGCAAGCCAGAGAAATTAGAGTTCCTTGCTGAGCATCATCCAGGATGTACTGTGGCTATCGGGCTAGAGGCCTACGACGACGCAGTCCTTCGTTTCCATGTCAACAAAGGATTCTCAACAAAGACATGGAGAAAGGCAGTAGAAGATCTACAAAGCAATGGTCTTCGAGTCAAAACATACCTAATTTTCAAGCCTCCATTCATGAGTGAAGGGGATGCATTGAATCACACATCGAAGTGGCTTGTCGACGTAGCGCCACTTTCGGATGAAGTATCAATAAATCCGATGAACATACAGAATCGAACAATCGTGGACCGCTTGTTCAGAAATCGAGAATACCGCCCTCCATGGTTGTGGTCCCTAGTAGAAATGATTCAGCGTACTCACGAAGAGACAGCAGAACATGACTCTCGAATCATAGTCCATCCAACCGCTGGAGGAAAAATCAGAGGCGCCCACAACTGCGGTTCTTGTGACAAGCATGTAGTCGCCGCCATAGAGCGATACTCGGTATCTCGAAACCTTGCAGAGTTCAAAGGATTAGACTGCCAATGTAAAGCGATTTGGGGTGCAGAAATAACCTCCGACTTGAATCTCCCAACTCCCCTAGGCACGGGTCGAGATAGGCGGGGGCATCGCGTCGACTTAATGCGGGCTCCTTGATGTGAGGGACTACGTCCCTCGCCCAATGCTTAAGGGCGAATCTTCAGTGGTGCACCTGTCCACTAAGTGTTGTGGGCTAGTGGTGTCTCAATGACGAATGATGACGGATTCCTACAAGGCGAGAACGAACCTGCAGCTTCGAAGGTGGTAATTGTTGGAGCGTTGGTCTCCTCTCTAATCTTCATCGTGATNTACAGCATCCTNTATCCAGGACAAGATTATCCAGTTCTTTCCGATTTCGAGACCTTCGGCTCACTAACCGGAGGAATCTGGTTCTTCATCCTCGGAGCAGTATTCGGAATTTTCTCGATAATTGCGACGATGATTACGGAGGTCACTCGCGAGTGAGGTGATTGTGATGTCTGAGATTCTCACTACTTTAGCCGTATTTTGGCTCTCTGCACTAATTTTCTATGTCCTAGTCCACAGAGGATTGTGGATATTTTCCGACGTAGCACGAACTTTGGGGATGTTCATGCTTGAGAAAGCCCTGGGCCCGGGAATAGACCTGGTCGAAGGTCGTTCAGGTTCCGCTGCAAGAGCATGGATTATGCAATCGGTTCTATGGATGATGATTGGTGCCCTATTCACCTTCGAGGGGATGTGGCTTGCACATGACCCGACCGCACTTCATTCACTCAGTGCATGGGGTTACGATCCAACCGCTGAAACTCTAGCAGCCACAGGTAAGGCTGTTACCGCGTTTGGTGGCATAAGCATGGCACTAATCGGCTGTGGATTACATATTCTACCCAAATTATTGGGTACAGGACTTGCAAGTGAAAGGAATGGAAACTTGGTCTCCTTCCTTTACTCAGGTGGTATTTTTGTTACATTAATTGGATCTCACGATCCAGTTATACTTGGAGTAAAAGTTCTCGTTATTGGAACAGCAATACATGTTTTGGCAATTACGGCCATCGTCATCAACCAATTACTCACCTTAGCTAATCGTGCCGGCTCAATCCCGATGCCAGCATGGTTGATTCTACTAGGATTGATGGCTGAATCATTCAATCTAATCGCTGCAATTTCAACCGGTGCAATCGACGACGGAAATGGTCAGTGGTTGATGTATAGGCTTCAGGGAAGCGGCTTCTTCTTCCTATCACTTGCTGGAATTGTATTCTACGCATCAAGCGTTGGTTCTGGAAATGCACTTTGGTCCAGAACACTTGTTGGTGCAACACTTCTAGGTGGCTTGTTCACATTGAATCCGTTTGGTGCAAACCACGGAACTCTAGTTGCAGATTTATTCGGCCTTGATGCTGGAGAGTTGGCTATGTCTACCAATGATACAGTAATCGTCACCTTCCTAATGGCGCTTGCATCAGTACCGGTAATCGCTTTCGTTGCAAATGCTATGCTAACCATTCGAGATAGTTCCTCTCCGGGAACCGCTGGCATGGCCGAGATTAACCTTGGATTGCTAGCCATGATTCCGGTATTCGTTGGCTCGTTATTTGTTCAAACCGATGCAGTATCGGGAACTAATGCAATCTCCGGACTTTCATGGACAATTGAAGAGATGAGTCGATGGGCAGTATTGGTACCGCTATCACTCGGTTCAGTACTTGTCCTCTATCCTTCAATCACCGGACGGCAATTGGCATCTTCGGATCGCGCTCGTACCGCGTTTTGGTTGATGGGCGCCGCAGTATTGCTTGGATTAATGCTCAATCTAACTTCCAACGCCATTGACATGGCTCTCTTAGATGCTGGTGTGGAAGATCCATCTAGCCTATCTCACGAACTCTCAGTGGCTGCCTCTGTAATCTTCTACTTCGCTGTGGTTGCAATGATTCTACATTGTCTAAACATGGTAAGTGGTCTATTCCGTGGCGAGATTGTTGGTGAGGACACTGAAGTTTCCTCTTCTATTGAAGCAGATACATACAATCTCGCATCTGCTACAAGTGTCTCTAGAATTCTTGCATCCGGTGCAGGGATGGAAACAATGGTAGTGCCTGTAGGCGAATCAGACGAGAAGGGCTCAGCAACTGATTTATGAGGCAAGTTGATGTACAATTTTTTTCTAATTTTACACATAATTTGCGGTACTCTGGCATTAATTTCTGCTGCTGGTTCACTTCTAACAAAGAAAGGCCGAAAGCAACACGCTAGATTTGGGAAGGTATACTCTTCAGCGATGATGGGTGTAGCGATTACCTCTACTATTTTGGTATCATTGGGCGGACCTATATTCCTGTTATTTGTAGGAATATTCTCAGCTTACCTTGTTGCTGTCGGATGGAGACTTGCAGTAAATCGAAAAGGAGTTTTCACCAATGTTGATCGTTCGTTGATCAGCTTTGGTATCCTCGCGATTTTTGGTTTATCAGTATCAGCAATTGATTATTTTTTATCGGGAGAAAATTTTGGATTTGTTCCTTTGACTTTTGCAATAATTACGACCCTATTGGTAGTTCGTCAGATTAGAAGAGATGAAAAAAATCGTGGACCTATAGGAAAGACAAGGATCACTCAACATGTGATTTTTATGGGAGCTGGAACAATTGCTACAGTAACTGCATTCCTCCTCACAGTTATTTCTGATTCAATTCTAATTTGGTTATCGCCAACGGTAGTTGGTAGCTTGTTAATCACGTGGTATTCGCGAAGTGTAATGCAAGGGAAAATAGTAAGCAAACAGTAAACTTGAGGAAATATAACGCTGACAAGCAGGGGGGATGAAACATGAGGATAGGCCTAGTTGGTAAGCCCAATGTGGGAAAATCAACGACTTTTTCCGCTCTAACTCAAACCCCAGTTGATATTGCGAATTACCCATTTACAACCATTGATCCGAATGTAGGAGTGGCATGGATTCCACTTCGAGAACCATGTGCCTGCTCGGCACTTAGAGCGAAACGTGAGGCTGATGGAAGACTTGAATCAATATCAGCAGACGACCCACGAAAGGGTAGCATATGTTCTCCAAATACTGGTTCTTGCGTGGGGCACAATAGACTAGTTCCAGTCACATTAGTAGATGTTGCAGGGTTGGTACCAGGTGCTCATGAGGGGCGAGGCAGAGGAAACCAATTCTTGTCTGATTTAGCACGTTGTGACGCATTAATCCAAGTGGTGGATGTGTCGGGCTCGACTGACCTCGAAGGAAATCCGGTTGGAGAAGGTGGTTCTAGCCCAGTCGAAGAGCATGAGTTCCTCCTAGGCGAGTTAGATGCTTGGATTCGTGGCATAATCGAATCGAGTTGGCAAAGGGGCGCACGCCGTGTCCAATCAGAAGGCGATAAGGCCCTAGTAACATATCTGTTAGACCAGTTAAGCGGAATTGGAGCCAATGAATCCCATGTCTCTGCCGGCATTTTCGAAGTATCATCTCAGCACCCTGATGCCGGTGTGCCGTGGTCTTGGGGTGAAGAAGAGTTGACAACATTGGCGAAAACAATCAGAACAGGATTATTCCCAATTTGTATTGCAGCAAATAAAGCCGATAGAGCAGAAGAAGGTTCATGGAATCAACTTGAGGAAATAGTTACTGCATCTGGAGGAATGCTGATTCCCACAAGTGCAGAGGCAGAACTTGCACTAAGCAGGGCAAGTGCTGCTGGATTAATTCAACACAGACCAGGAGGAGAAGGGTTCACCGTCACCGAAGAAGGTGAATCCAATTTATCTGAAGCACAAAGGAATGCCCTTTCCTCAATTGGTGAATCGCTTGCAAAATGGTCAGGAGGAGGATTGGTTGGACTTGTTGGTGATATTGTATTCGACAGACTCGACAGAAGGGTTGCCTATCCTGTGCAAGATGAAACTCATTGGGTAGATGGCGATGGTAATGTTCTCCCAGATGCAATTCTAATCCCTGAGGGAACAACAGCGAAGGGATTAGCCTACGCAGTTCACAGCGACCTCGGAGATGGTTTCATTCGAGCTACAGACGCTCGCAGTGGACGCGTAATCGGTGCAGATCATGAGGTCCAAAACGGCGACGTGATACGAATTCACGCCAAGTCGTGATGTTATCGCGCAGTCTGGACAAGAGAAGGGTGAGCTGTCTCTCGGCGTCCGCCTTTGGAAGCGGCCAGCATCCGCACGACCTGATAGCCACCGCTAAGCGGTGTTCGCAGGGTGTGTGTTAACTTGCTATTCGCTTCAACCGAAGAGAGATCCGAGGCCTTCGAAGCCACCGGCTTCTTCCTCTTCTTCTTCCTCAGCTGGTGCTTCCTCAGCAGCAGGAGCAGCGTCTCCACCACCGCCACCAGCAGCAGCTGGAGCAGCAGCAACAGGCGCAGCGACGGCAGTAGCCATCGCTTCCCCGATGTCAACATCGCCGAGGGATGTGACAAGTGCCTTTACTCGGGCACCGTCGACCTCAACACCAGCAGCGCTCAAAACTGAGCTAACGCCGTCTTCATCGATATTCTTCTCTGCGGAGTGCAGTAGCATTGCAGCATATACGTATTCCATTTTTTCTCACCTATTTTTTTTCAGCCGAAGAGGTCGCCAAGTCCACCGAACCCAGCGTCTTCTTCTTCCTCCTCTTCCTCTTCAGCCGAGACTTCCTCGGCAGATTCTNCCGCATCGGAGGTTGCGGCAGGAGCACTTTCAGCGACGCTAGCAGCAGCACCTAGTGCCGCTGCCAACTCGTCATCAAGCGCAGAGGAATCTAGCTGACCNGCTAGGGCCAGCGCACGTGCGTTCGCACGTGAAATGAATAGTGGAATTGTGGCATCGTTGGCGATACCCGCTTCCACTGCGACAGATGTTGCCTCGCCACTCGCCTTCGCGAGCAGGGTTGGCATTGTCTGTGAAGAGAACCAGCGAATGTTGCAAGCGAGGTTGAATGCGCCTGAAGTCGCTGTGATGATGTCGGTTCGGAATCCATCTGTGTCCAAGTCTAGTGAATCGGCTTCGAATAGGAATCCGTCCTCAATCGCTCCTGTTAGAATAATTCCAATCTCAATTGGGTTGATGTTCAATTTGGAGAGCATGATACCGAGATCTGCGGAAATCGGATCACCTTTGTTAACAACAGTAGTAGTCTTCTGAATTGCAACCTTACCCTTGTCGATTTTTGCTGGTATACCAACAGCGTTGAATTCACCAACGATTGGACCAGGGCCAAATTCGGTTGGTCCTGCCTCGACAACAATATCCATTGGAGCAACTTCGCCTTCTTTGGCTGCACGGCCTTGTTTTGTCTTCTCCAATTCGGAGTATAGTTGGAAAGCATTCATCGAAGTAGTGTGAACGATAGCAGGTTGTACTGCACCTTCAAGCAGTGATTCTAGATCTTCCATCGGTCGTCCGGTTTGTTCCCAAGCCAGGCGCATCAAGGTCTTCTTTGCCATTGTAATCGATAGACCACTTCGCAAATCATCGCGCATGCTTAGCATATTCTTGGCAGGAACACCACCAATGTCGACAATCCCAAGAACCCCATCGGAAGTTAGGATTGCAGCGAGTTCACCAACACGGTCTCGCTTCCAAGAAGCAACCTTTGGCTGAATCATTCAATCACCTCGACCTTAATCGAAGGACCCATTGAGGTCTTGATGTAGCAAGAGCGAATATTTCCAACACCACGCTCTAACTTTCCAGTTACTCGAGTCCAGATTGCCATTGCATTGTTAGTCAAATCATCGAGACTCTGCTCTCGAGAACCCATTGGGCTGTGGAAGGTCAGATTGTCTCTTGAACGAACGATTGCAGTATCTTTCAGACCGGCTGCAACCATTGCGGGGTCCAGTGTAGGTGGAACAGGTCGTGGCATCTTACCACGAGGACCGAGAACTACACCGAGGAACCGACCAACGGTTCCCATGTGTGGAATCTCTGCTAGGAAGAAATCGACACTATTCGCTAACTTACGAGCCTGCTGACGGTTACCGCCAAGATCCTCGATTGTTGCAGGGTCGATGATATCGATTCCAGCAGCTCTGGCCTTAGTTGCCATTTCGCCACCTGCGAACATGGCTATCTTGACCGGCTTTCCGCGGCCAGCAGGAAGTCTAATTTCCTCTTGGATACGGTTTGCTGGGTTCTTCAAATCGATGTCCTTCAAGTTAAATGAAAACTCGATGGTCTCGATGAACTTACGCTCAGGAGCGCTGTTCAATGCTTCTTCAATTGCTGTTTGGATATTTTCTCTCATATTCCTCACCTCTGCGGTCAGCGAGGTTTCCCTCTCCCGCAATTCGTGATTATTCACTCAAAATGCTCGTCGAATCTCCCTTCTTTCATTGCTATTAATGCGGCCTTTGGCTCCATGCCTTCGACCTTAACACGCATTGCCACGCAGGTTCCCATAACCTCACGCGAGCGCGCGTACAGTGTTGCACCGGTCAAGCGGTCTTTCTGCTTCTCAGCAACCTGCTTGACTTGGTCCATTGATAGGTTCTCAGTAGACGCATCCCAGCTTCCGTTACACTTCTTCTGACCAAGGGTCTGTAGAATTACGTGAGGTGTTTCATTACGTGCTGACATGCTCTCTACCCCCTACTGAAGTGCCTCGCCGACCTGCTCTCCCTATTTGAGCGTGATGACGAACCTCCAATTTCTCCTAATTCATCTCATTCAACGCGCTGAGTTACTCGAACTTGATCAGCGCGGACGGTCAAAGCGACTGGTACAGCCGCTTCGAACAACTCCACAGTAACCTCTTCCTTTGATTCGGTGACTCGAATAACTCGGGCTGATTGTCCCTTGAACGCGCCACCACTAATTTCGATGATACATCCTTCCTCAATACCGGCTGTTGCAGCCTTTGGCTCAAGATAGGATAGTGTATTTTCTAGAGGTGACACACCAGGTAGTACCTTTCGACAATTCTTCAGTCGAGTGGTAGTCATTCCAGAGATTCCAATTAGCTTCTCAACATGGTGAAGCGCAGATGCCTCGACGAAAATATAACCGCGTACGTGACCTGGAACTAATACTCCAAAGATTTCTTCTTGAATGTCTTTCAAAGAACCTGTTCCGGAGAGTCTAGCGCGAATTTCCTTGGCGACATTCTCCTCTTGTCCAATACTGGTCTTTAGAATGTAGAGGAAAGCGGCAACGTCACCATACATGTCGCCGATTTGTGGGATTGAATATCTTTCAGCGCCTGTCCCTTCGCTGGATTCAGATTCATAATATCCGATGTAGGCAGGGTCGACCCAGCTGTGATTCTTGTAGATGGTTCGCGGAGTTACCTCATCAGATTCAGCGATGAAAAGCAAAGGAGTAACATCGTTCAGACGGTTTCCAAAGGCAAGACCTCTTGCTAGACCCGAACGAACGTATTGTAACGCATCAGCAGGAATACCTGTGCACTCGGTAATCCTAGTTGTAACAGCGTCGATATCTTCAGGATCCCCAACACCATAAACGCCATCCCAAGCACCTGGGAAATCAGCAACCTCATCGGAACGCTGTAAAATCAGAACTTTCTCACCATGGCGAACGTAGACTACGAATGCATCAGACATATATCTCACCTCAAGAGCTAGTTAGCCAATCGAAGAATACCGGTAGGGCATTATCCATTAGCCATAGCATGAAGAAGCCAATTGCACCTAGAACAAACATTCCGATTCCACAGACGATTACGGTCTGTCGAAATTCTTGCTTGGAGGGTTTTCTAGCCATCTTTAGAATACGAGCCATTGAGCCGGTTTGCACTCGGCGGACTCTCTCTTCTATGTCATCCTGCAACCTCTGTGCAGTTTGCTCGATAGCACCAACATCTGAGTTCTCGATAGCCATGACTCTTCCTCAATTGCGACTCGGCGACCAACCATCCCTCTTTAAGCACGACGGGCGAACCCCAAAGGGTTCGGTTTGAGAATACAGTTGCAATCGATTAGAATCAGTTGACGAATTCAACAGTCCTAGTTCGTAAGTTTCGCATCTGAGTATGCAGTGCTGCTCCATGTATTTGGTCGGATTTTACCCCAGTCAATACCAGCAGCACACGAATTTCATCTCCCATCGATTCGTCAGTTGTAGCACCCCAAATGATTCGAGCGTACGGATTGATTCTATCTCGAATCAATTGGGCACATTTCTCTGCATCTCCCAAAGACAAAGTCGGGCCTCCAACCACGTTGACAAGAGCACCTCTAGCATCTGAGATGTCGATGTCCAATAATGGTGATTCTAGCGCCTCGTCGGTAGCCTTCTCGGCAGAATCTTCGCCTCTTGCTTCTCCAAGACCAATCATTGCAACTCCACCACCATTTTCCATGACGGAACGAAGGTCTTGGAAGTCCAGATTGACGACTCCTTCCTTAGAGATCATCTCGGATACTCCGGCAATCGACCTCATCAGTAATTCATCAGCGACTCTGAAAGCTGCATCTAAGGGTAAATCTCGAACACCTTCGACTTCCAACAAGCGCTCGTTTGGAAGCACCACTACAGTATCACAAACTTCGCGTAGCCTTTCCAAACCCCATTCGGCATTTTGTCTACGAAGAGCTCCCTCTGAGAGGAATGGATAGGTAACTACTGCAATCGTTAGGGCGCCTTCTGCTCGGGCTAAGCGAGCAATAACATGAGCAGAACCTGTTCCAGTCCCACCACCTAGTCCTGCAGTGATGAAGGCAAGGTCGCAATTCTCAACCTCCTTCTTGAGCGCCTTTTCAGATTCGAATGCCGCCTGTTCTCCCTTTTCTGGGTCTCCGCCTGCACCCATACCTCTGGCACTTCGACCGATGAGTACCTTGTTGTCGACCCCNACTCTAAGCAAGTGCTGGGCGTCGGTATTAATCGCCATTCCACGGACATATTCGCCATCGAATAGGCCTTCCATTTCTAATCTGGCTACGGTGTTTGAACCGCAGCCACCACAACCGAATACACGGATTCGTGGTTGTAGTGATTTCAGTAGTGATTTCAGTTCAGGATCAGTCTCCGTCACAACCGGCGCAGCCGGTGGTTCTTCCCCATCCTGAAGCTCCAATACTCGGTCGATAAGGTGCTTCATACGGAACGCTGGCCATCCAAGCAAGGATAATGCTTGCCGTAGTGATTGAGCCCTATGGGCTCATTCTGCAACCCCTGATCAGTTTGCCAAAAGTTGCTTTCGAGTTTCCATGAATCGAACTAGGAAAGTGTATACTCCGCCCCAAAATGATACTGCAAGAGCTAGGGTCATACCGTTCAATTCAGCATTTCCTAACAATGCCCAGTGCGCATATTCGTGGATTGACGAGATATCGAATCCAGTTCCGCCCGAGCCGGCCTGCCAAGCGGCCCACAGAAGGCCGGCAAGAGTGACTACCAATCGGTCGGCTCGGCTGAACCCTCCGTATAGTCTGCCGAGCCCGACAGACTGTGCTTGAGTTCCCATGTATGAACCGAGCAAAGTCAGCAAAGCAGCAGCCCAACCAGCAAGCGGGTCTACGATGAATGCGGAGTTGTAACCGATGGCGACCACCAACCCCACATCGACTACACGATCGATTGTGTGGTCGAGGAAGTCTCCGTATGGTCCTGCTGTGCCTTGATGTCGGGCCAATGCACCATCCAGTGCATCGAAAATACCAGCGATTAGAACGAGAACTACTGCTCCAGTAATCATCATCGCCCCCTCATTATCGAGTTCAGCGACTGCAATTAGGTAGAATGAGACGACTGAGATTACTAAAGATGTCCAAGTCAAAACACTAGGGTCTAGGTCACCCATTCTAACGACTAATGGTTGAACCATTTTGGTCCAAGTATCGCGCATTTTCTCGAACATCAGCCCACCCAGTCGATTACATCCTCAGGGCTAGTCGGTTTGAAGCCATCTGAAATCCAAGAGAGAATATTTGCAACAATTACTTCCGGTCCAACTTTCGAAGTATCGAACTCAACCCAAGGAATATCATTCTCCTTCTCATTCCAAGCCCCACCGAGTAATTCCCACTCGACATTTGCCTCTACCTTCGATTCAGGATATCCTCGTTCGTTTAGGCGCTGCCGAATATTTTCTGGGTCACATCGCAAAACTACAACTGCGTTAACAGGAAGATTGTGAGATAGATGTCCGTCGATTATTTCCCTTTCCGAAGGTTTCTTCTGCCAATTTTCATCAATGAATTGTAACAGAATGTCCATGTCAACGGGATGCGCTCCATCTGTCGCATCAACCTCCTCAAGTGCACCTGCTTGCTGAGCCAATTCTTCGATTTTTGAGATACTCATGCCGTGTGAAGAAAGCAAGCCAGCGATGGTCGATTTTCCCGTCCCAGGTGTACCGGACAGAGCCAGCCTGTAGGTGTCTTCCACGTATCCACGGGTGAGCCATGAACCCATCAATACTCCGCGCCGGCGGCGTAACATTGACCCATCGAAGGCGTCACCGGCTTTGCATGAGCGATACCGAGGCCGGCCATGTAAGCGTACTTGGAGCATTTTCTCCAGCCGAAAATAAGTTGAACATACTACTTCTTGCAGTACCTGTAACTTGCTATTTTGCGTACATATCTCATGATGAGTCGATGGCGTTCTTTTCCTCTCTTGTCGCGATCATGCCTCTTGCCTTCTTGATGGGTAGGGCAACAGAAGAGATCGCCCTCTACACTTCTGAATCCCTAGGTGGNTTACTCAATGCNACTTTTGGNAATGCTGCNGAGATGATTATTGCTNTACTCGCAATCTATGCAGCATCTCAAGCAGCCTCTGGTAGTGACACTGAGATACTAATGGTCGGGCTAGTGCAGGCCAGCCTAATCGGTAGTATTCTTGGAAATCTACTACTCGTAATGGGTCTGGCATTTTTGTGGGGTGGAATCAATTATTCTGAACAAAAATTCTCTGACACACAGGTAAGTTCCAATGGTTCCCTAATGTTGTTAGCGATGATTGTGCTAATCATTCCAACCGTATTCAACTCAACCGTTGGTGGTACTGAAGGGGAGAAAGGAGTTGAGCAACTAAGTCATATTGCGGCAATTGTTTTGCTACTTCTTTACGGACTATTCCTATACTTCCAATTCAAGTCTCATGTAGATCTCTTTGCTACTGAAACACACCATCATGAGGCTCCTGAAATGACAAAGAAAGATGCGATCATTCTTCTCGTAGTAGCAACTATCCTGGTATCTTGGATGGCAGAGGTTTTGGTTCACTCAGTAGAGTATGCAGCGGATGACATGGGACTTCCTCACTTGTTCATTGGAGTAATTTTGTTACCACTGTTCGGTAATGCTGCTGAGCACTTCACTGCAGTAGTCGTGGCTGGCAAGGACAAGATGGACCTTTCATTCGCAATTTCAATGGGTTCATCCACACAAATCGCGGTATTTGTTGCTCCAGTAATGATCCTCGTTGCTTGGGCGATGAACGTACCACTAACCTTTGAATTCGGAATGCTAGAAACAGTCGCGGCTTTCCTTTCCGTACTGATTGTGAATGTTATCGCAGCTGATGGTAAATCGAATTGGTTGGAGGGGGCATTGTTGCTTGGAACCTATATTGTTCTTGGTGCAGCCTTCCTAGTTCATCCCTAAATCAGAGGGTAGGGAAGATGATNATCAGCAGTCTGACGTGGGTTCGTTCTGATCATCATGACAATGGTGTCTATCGGATTCAGCATGANCTGNCNNATNGTTCTCCTCATGCTGATGATGATAATCTTCATCGCCGTGGTGATGAAGGCCGGGCTCATCGTCGTGATGGTCCGGATGATTGTCTCTATCAACGCATCCAGCAAGAGCGGATGTTAGCATTAGCAATACAATAATCATCGGTTTTAGTCGACTCATGTCCTTTGGTCAATAGTCGAGTGTTTAGTAATTCTTACATAGCATCTACTTGGGTAGGGTGAATGATAAATGAATAAAAAAAGGCCCCCTCCATCAGCGTACATGGGTCCTGCGAATAGTGATGGCGACCATGATCCAATTTCCAAAAATAACTGGATTGGGCCAGATGGGACTGAGAGTGGTCCAGATGTCCCTGAAGATTGGTATTTGACGTATGATGGACCTGCACCAGTCGTAGAGGAGATTTACGATGAAAACTATGCCGTAGATAGGGGAAATGGTACTATTCCTATTGATTTTTACATCAAAACATGGGGCGTTCCAGAGGGTTTTGGAAAAACAGACTATGAGAAAAAATGGTCTATGGATCAGACTTGGTGGAAGGGTCAGGAATCAGGCCTGGGAGACGACGACGAAGCCGTTCTTTTGAAAATCGACAAGGATTTCACAGCGGAACCCATCTCGGTAATAGGCTTCATCGCTTTGTCCTTTTTTACAGCATTACCAGCGGTTTTATTCGGAGGAATTGGGGTGTACGTAATGCTCTTCTCGATAATCAATCCACATCACGAAGACGGGGGAATATTCGGATTTGTATGTTTTGGAATCCCCTTCTCATTAGCTGGATTGGTCTGCCTCTTAATATGGTTGGCCGGCATAATCAAAGAACGCCTGCGCGTGTATCACAGCAGGGATCAACTGGTCTTCCAGGCTACGATTCTCGGGCTCGGGCTCCCTCCGCTTAGGGGGCTTAGTTTACTCTCCGAGAAGAGGCGCCTCTCAGAAGCAGTTTACCTCGAGACCGATAGAGATGGCGATGATTGGAGCGATGCAATGGTCCACGGCCGCTCGAGCGAGGGGGTGGAGTGGGAGCTTGATATCTGTGGTGTGGTTAGCGAATTGGCGGAACCCGAGAATCCATACAACCCACCCTACGAAAAAAAGGCGAGAGAGATAGCGGAAGCAATTGGCATTGAGTTCCGAATAGTCCAAGACTCAGACGTGGGAGATAAGCCTGAACCTATCCCTTTTGGCCAAGATCGGGAATTCATATCGGATGCCTGGGGAGTAGTGTCCGGGACCATTGCCGTATTATTCGCCTCCATCTTCTTTGTTGCTTTTCTACCTCCAATAGTAGATTCGGTTGGTAATCTTACGAATTTGTTAACTGGAGAGCTGGAGCTGGAAGCGCAGCAATTGGCAAGTTTGTTATTTCCAATGTCATTCCTTTTGGTTCCCCTGATCGCGCTTGGCTGGCTTTTCAAAAAATTCTCCGTCTATCGTCTGCGTGTACAGCACAGCACCGACCTATTGATTTTTGATAGCACGTTTCGNGGGCGCAGTTGGAGAGTCAAGGAGAGGCGCCTATCGGAATCACTCTACCTGAGATACCACAAATGGACGGAAACAGACACCGACTCGGATGGGAATAGAACCACCACAACGCATCGCGCATACGAAATCCACGGACGCTCCGATGAAGAGGGCGAATGGGAATTGGACATCACGAGCATGGTGGAAACATTCGATGATTCCAAAAAAATGGCACGGGAAATCGCGAGAGCGATTGGCATAGAGTTCCGAANAGAGTTGCTANNGGTACCCTACTTTTTCATGATTAGGAGCCCCACTATGGCTCCTAGAAGCGCGAGCTCTATCCTCTCATGGGTGCTGGGCCAACTCAGATACTCGAACAACGAACCGTCCCACCCCCACTCCCTGTTTCGCTGAAGCTCCCTACTGAAGTCGCCAACTCGGCAAAGGACGTTGACCAATGAGAGGAATATCAGCGTGAGGCCCGAGGCCACTTTGGTAACCCTGGTTTTTATTGCCCCGAGGAAGTAAAGACCGAGGACGAGAAGTATCGATACGGTGGTGAGGGAGTAAATCATTGAGTTGACTATGTCGATCATGTCAGCACCGTACTCCAAGGAGTCGGCAACATCGGCCAGTTCCCGCATGGAATAGGAGATTGTAGGGAGTATCAATAGAAGAAACAGTGACCCTATTGCTACATCGACAGGGCTTGTTTTTCTCCTTGGAGGCTCTCTTTTGCCAGTGGGTATTTCTAGCACGACTCTGTTAGTGAAGGCTCGGAGATAATGTTTGGGGGCTAATTCAGGTGTCCGTTCATCTCATCAATAAACTCCGTCAGAACTCTCTGAAGGTCTGTTACGTCGTCGAAGTCCTCTGAAAGGTTTCCTGTTATCACCCAGTCCGCGCCGGCTTCTGCCGCCCTCCTAGCAGTCCCGCCATCCCTGATTCCCCCACCCACGACGAGGGTGAGGTCGCATGATTCTCTTGCAACTCGTATCAGATCAGGGCTTACGGGGGTCTCAGCTCCACTTCCCGCCTCCAGATAGAACATCCTGAACCCATAGGCCTGTGCTGTCATCGCATAGGCAGCTACTCTTTCCATCTCCGTGGGGTGTATGAGGTTAGCCTCTCCTACCTCGCCCGCCTTCCCACCGGGCGCGCAAATGAGGTACCCCATCGGTATCGGAACGATTCCAGCCTTTGTTATGAACGGCGCTCCGGANACCTGTTCCTCAATCAGGAAGCGCGGGTTGGTGCTATTCATGAGCATCATGAACGTAATTGCGTCGGCCGCCGGAGACAGTGCCGCCGCGCCTTGGGGGAAGAGGACCACGGGTACTTTCGAGGGATCCTCCTCTGCTCCTGCGTCCTGTGTAGCTGCCCACGTAACAAGCTCGAGTGCTTCCTGTATAGCGACAACTGTGTCGTGTACATTCTCCATGTCTGTGTCGGAGGAACCCCCGACGAGGACCATCGAGCTCCCCGCTGCAACTGCGGCTAGACACCTCTTTGCCGCCATGTCCGGGGTTTGGTCTGCGGGGTCTATGAGGATAGCATGCCTGGCCCTCTGAGCCTTGGCGCAGACATACTCCATCGTCGCAGTTGCCGTGGTGGGCATGGATGCCCCTTGGTGGTTCAGCATCTAAGGATTCAGGTTCTGTGTTGGCCTATACCGAGATTAGCAAGCTTAGTCTCGGAGAGGGATATCTGGCGGGAAAGCTCGTTGCTCGGATCAGGCCCCTGCCACCGCATCACTTGAAGTGGGGATCTTGGGGTCTCATCTCCTAACCACCAAATCTCATAGGTCCCATCCGGTCTCAATCCAGCGTAAGTTGCCCATTCAGGGGGTTTTGACACCACAGCACCATTCCAAAGAGGTCCTACAGTTTCATCAGTGGATACTATTTTATCAAAATCAACGGTGTGTTCAGTTCTCTCTCCTGGATATGAAAGGAGGACCCTCCCTTCTTCTGAGAGTACCTCATTCCTTCTCACCCCGGTGTGGATTTTTGCCCCACGATTGGAGAGGGAGATAGCAACAGCCTTCCTAAGCCAGCTGGACTTGATAGCTGTGTCTCCATCTCCTGGTTTATCGAAGCCAGCCTCGGATATCCAGTGTGGCCTTAGGAAGGGCCAGGGAGCTGAGGACAATAGACCAGGACCTTCTCCATACATCCCTATCTCGAAGGCCCTGGAAATGAGGTCTATTTGGACATCCTCCTTCCTGTCCAGGATTTTGTGTGCAGTGATCAAGGAAGATAGCGTGCAATCCATGAAGAAGATTCTTTCAGACAAGGAGGGTTTCCTCCTTAATTTCTAAAGCATTAACGGGGCAGACCGGTACGCATAGATCGCAATGGGTGCATTTGTCCTCTGTTGGTATAGCAAGAATGCCCTCCAGCTCTAATGCGTCGAGGGGGCACACAGCTATGCATGCGGCACAACCGAAGCACCGCTCCACATCGACTACCATGACATGCCCGGGCCTCTTGGCCATATGCTACGGAGGGGTCTTCCTCTCTGAAGATTATCCATCGTCTGTGAGAGTCGATTAGACAGAAATAGACGGAGTAGGTTAGGGGCCAACCCCCTTCTTTCCATTGGAACATATCTCAAGTGATTTCAGGTAGAGAAATCAATCAATGTTGGCGATTTCAGCATACCCATTTAGCTATAAGTTTGGAGGTACATATTGGTTTTTGGACTTCCATTGGAAGATCTGGGATTGTTTTTCCTCCAGTGGAAATGAGGGGGTACCCGTCCGGATACATCATGTAGGTCCCCCATTACAGAGAACCATGCTGTATAGGGCAGGAAGGACCAGCACGTACCCAGAGGAGCCTGTTGATTCCGGTATAAGATTCCATTTCCTTGGGGGTGCTGGGGAGGTAGGCAATGTGGGTTGCGTGATAGAGGATCAAAGTGGAACGAAAGTCCTCATGGACTATGGTTTGGCACCTACCAAGCCACCGAAGTACCCATCCGAAGCACCGCTGATAGATCACGCTATAATCACCCACAGTCACATAGATCATATCGGAATGGCACCCTGGCTGGTCGGCCACCATGGAACAACTCTTCACGGGAGCAGGCTGACATCTGGCCTCTCGGAAATAATGTGGCGGGACACATACAAGGTTTCCAGCATTGAGGGATACCCCCTCGCTTGGGACAGGAGGGACCTTGATGCGGCACTCGAAGCATGGCAAGAACATGATATGGACGAGGAGTTCTCAATCGGTTCTTGGAATGCCAAGTTCCACGTCGCGGGTCATATCCCAGGGGCAGTCATGACCGAGATTGATGCTCTGGGCAAGAAGGTTCTCTGGACAGGTGACATGGACACTAGATCCAGCCCTAATGTCTCCGGCGCACTACCCGTCCCTTGCGACATCCTCTGTCTGGAGGGAACATATGGTGGCAAATACCATCCCGACAGGTCCGGGGAGGAGGAAAGATTCGTCAAGAGAGTACTCGACGTCGTCTCCCGAGGCGGTGTGGCAATCATTCCCGCCTTCGCCTCTGGCCGGGGCCAGGATGTAATCAGGATACTCCACGAGGCAGCGCCACACCTCGAGGTGCATTATGATGGAATGGGGACAAGGGTAACACAGGTCTGGATGGATTGCCCTGAGCTAATTCATGAGCCAAAGTCACTGAGAAAGGCCTGGCACTGGTGCAGGAGAGTCAGAAGCAAGTCCGACAGGAAGAAGGCACTGGATGCAGACGTAATCGTAACAACCAGTGGTATGCTTGATGGGGGCCCGGCGATATGGTATGTCAACAGGCTCAGGCACAA
>FUFK010058134.1_pt1 | contig 37739 bp, 35 predicted proteins | sample 1021851 | NCBI WGS metagenome assembly FUFK01 (sample SAMEA51879418, study PRJEB19060) | metagenome | reverse complement strand
ATGAGGCTGAAAAAAATGGTTTTACAGATGCTTTGATGCTTGATTATAAAGGTAGAGTAAGCGAGTCTACTGGATCAAATATTTTTTTGGTAATTAATGGAGAAATTCATACTCCTGTTCCTGATTGTTTTTTAAATGGAATTACACGTCAAGCTGTCATTGAGATTGCTAAAAATGAGGGTATGAAAGTTATTGAAAGAGATATATATCCAGATGAAATAAAAAATGCCGAAGAAATTTTCCTAACAGGCTCTGCTGTAGAAGTAACCCCAGTAGGAAAAATAGATAATCAAACTTTTAAAGTTGGAGATATTACAGCTAAGATTTCAAGTCTNTATATGAAAGANGTAGANCCNAACTACAAAGATAANTAATTAATAATNTCTNTCCATTTTAACATTTTTTCNTTATCTAANNTTTTTTGTAATACNNTTTCTTTTTNATCATTATCTAATAAATGAAATTTCCAAAAAGCNACANCTANNTTTAANNTATCAATCACAAACTCACANGCTTNTATAGCGTTTNCACGATGAGANGAAGCAGTAATTACTAAGACAATTTTTTCTCCTAAATCTAATTTTCCTATTCGGTGAATTATTAAACATTCATTTAGTTTCCAATTATTTAATGCTTTGCTCCTAATTTTTTTTAGCTGAACTAATGCTAATTCTTCATAACACTCTAAATAAATTCCTTTAATTTTCTTATTTGATGAGCTTAAATCAGATCTAACTGTTCCTAAGAAAAAACTGTATGCACCATTTGTATCGGATGAAACATTTTTTAACTCTGTTTCTAAATCAAAACTTTCATTAGTAATTTTAATCATTATCCACCTGTAACGGGAGGTAAAAAAGCCAATATGTCACCATTATTTAGTGTTTGATTTTCATCATCTATTTCCTTCAAGTTTAAAAAAAATTTCACGCTCTTATCCTCAAATATTTCTTGATATATAGCGTCTTTTGAAATGAGATTATTTTTCAATTCTTTAAAACTTATAGTTTGATTAAATTCAATTAAGTCATGACTTTTTTTAAGTTTTACTCTTATCCAAGAAAAATATTTTAATGTAATATTCAAATATGTTTGAGACCTTTTGCTACATAATTATATCCAGATAACAAAGTAATAATAGCAGCAAGCCATAATGTGACTAAGCCTAAATTCCAAAGAAAATCATTTAATTCAAAACCTAATCCTATTATGAGAATAGATAAACTAACCATTTGAAATGTAGTTTTATATTTAGCAAGCCTGCTTACTGGCATATCAGTATTTAATTTTGCTAAAAATTCTCTTAAACCTGAAATTGCAATTTCTCTTAATAAAATAATTATAGCTGGAATTACATGAATATCTGCAATTACTCTTGTGTCTATCAAAACTATAATGACAGCTGCAATTAAAAGTTTATCAGCAATAGGATCAAGTAAAGTACCAAGCTTAGATGATTGATTTAACGTTCTGGCTAAATACCCATCAAAATAATCAGAAATAGAAGATANTATAAAAAGTAAGCCTGCNATAAGAACNACTTTAGAATTATCAGAGAACAGTAAATATAAAATTATNGGAATTAAAATAATTCTTACAAAAGTNATAATATTTGGAATNGTATAAATTTTAGCCATTTATCTTATCCAATATAGCCTTAATATTTTTCGAATTTAATCCTTTTATTTGAGTTAACTCATCTTTGTTAGCTTTCTTTAGATTTTGAACACTTCCAAAAAAATTAATGACCCTCATCTTTTTTATTTTCCCAATGCCAGATATATCATCTAAAAAACTTGTTTTTAGGGAGTCNGACATCCTTTTCATNCTATTNTTTTTNGATAATTTGTGAGCCTGATCTCTCATTTTTTGGATAAAACCTTCTATTTGAGGGCTATCCTTCAAAGATAGATTTTTTTCACTTAGAGTATGATATCTGTCAAATCTAAAATCTCTTTTAAAACCTTTAGACACCCCAATTAACTTTATACTTTCACTAATACCGCTTTCATCAATAATTTCTTTGCAAATTTTCAAATAAGGTTGACCCCCGTCAATAATTATTAAATCTGGTAAAATTTTATCATCTTTGGAGAAACGAGATTTAAACACCTTTCGCATTAAATCTGCATCACCAAANTTTTTTAAATCATAATCTTTAAATTTATANGTTCTAGAGTCTTTTATACTAAAACCCTCTTCATTAAATACNACATAGGATGCCACAGCATAGTTGTTACCAAAAAAACTATTATCATAGGCTTCAACACGTTCAATTTTGTTATTAATATTAAACCTATTTTTTATTAAAGTTAAAATTTCTTGATTATTAATAAACTTTTGTTTTTGAAGATTTACTTCTTTATCATTTCTTTTTGCGGTAAGTTTCGAAATTTTCTGAACACCATTAATTTTGCTACTTTTTAGAAATACATCAATTTTATAATTATCTCTCATAATTGACTTTAATTCATAATATCCATTAATTTTTTTTGAAATTACTATTTTATTAGGTCTAAAGTTCTTTAAATAAAATTGTATAATTAAAGAGGTAAGGTCTATATCATCTTCAAACTTTTCAGAATAGTAAATTAAATTCCCNCCAAGATATCGCCCATACCTNATGAAACCAATGTATATTGAGAAATGTTTTTTATCATCAATATGGATATAGTCATAATTTGTATCTTGAGTACTGATTTTCACTTCTTCTCTGATGATAAAATTTAAAGATTGTATACTATCTCTTAGCTCTGCTGCCTTTTCATAGTTTTGACTTTCACTAAAATAAACCATTTGTTTTTCTAATTTATCAAATATTTTTTTTTGACCTCCTTGAAAAAATTTAACTGTATCATCAACTTGATTTTTGTATTCATTTTGACTAACTTTNTTTACGCATGGAGCGGAGCATTGTTTTAAGTCATAAAGTAGNCATGCCCGTTTTCTATTTTTAAANTCTAAGTCACTACAACTCCTTAACTTAAAAGATTTCTGCAAGATTTTNATGACTTTGTCTGTTTTTAACGCAGAGGTAAATGGACCAAATACTTTATCTTCATTAGAAAATTCATTTCTAAATCTNGTCAGTCTTGGAAAGTCACCTTTAGTAATTTTAATTAATGGAAAGCTCTTATCATCTTTTAAACGAATATTATATCTCGGTGAAAATTTCTTGATAAGTAAAGCCTCTAATAATAATGCATTTCTTTCAGACTCTGTTAGCTCAAAATCAATATTTACTGTTTGTGATACCATTTTTTGAAGTCTTCTTGGAAGTTTCGGTAGATTACTGTAATTAGATAATCTCCTTTTGATATTAATAGCTTTTCCTATATAGATCGGGTTATCTTTTTTATTTTTAAAAAGATAAACACCTGAACTTTGAGGTGCATCTTTTATTCTGTTTTTAAGAATTTCTAGCCCAATCATAAGTCTATATTACAGACATTTTATAAATCACAAAAAAAAATTAATGAGTTTCCAATCAGAAAATAGATAGTATAAATAACTAAATATCAAATTAAAACATGGACTGGGATAAACTTAAAATTTTTCATAATGTTGCACTAGATCTTAATATTTCAGAAGCAGCTAATAAAATGAATATAAGCCATTCATCTATAAGTAGACAGATTAGTTCACTAGAGAGAGATTTGAAAGTATCACTATTTAAAAGACATGCCAGAGGATTAACATTGACTGAACAAGGTAAAATTTTATTCAAAACAGCACATGATATATTTGGAAAGATAGCTTTAACTGAGTCTCAATTAACTTCCTCTAAAGAAAAACCTACGGGCTCACTACACATAGCTGCCACTGTTGCCTTTGGTACCACATGGCTTGCCCCAAGAATAGCAAAGTTTTCAAACTCATATCCTGATATTGACATTTCCATAAGAATTGAAAATAAGTATACAGATCTTTCCTTAGGTGAAGCTGATGTGGCTTTACGATTAAAAGAGCCTACACAAATGGATTTAATTCGTTTTCCTTTGTATGAGTTTCAATTTAAAATTTACTCCTCACCAGAATACATTGAAAAATTTGGTATACCAAAAAGTGTAAGTGATTTATCAAAACATACAATAATTGCTTTTGGTCATGATGTTGAGCCATCTATACCCGATGTAAACTGTATTTTGGATTTAATTCCTAAATCAAAAAAACCCAAGACCATTTATATATCTAATATGTATGGAGTTATGAGAGCTATTGGAGGAGGAGCGGGCATTGGTGCCTTACCAGAATATATGAAAATATCTAATAACAATCTTGTTCCTATTTTACCTAATGCAAATACTCCAAAAACAATCATTTATTTTACTTATCCACCTGAATTGAAGGGTTCTAAAAAAATTGAAGCTCTCAGAGATTTTTTAGTGAGAGANGTAAATAAAGAAAAAAAAGTTTAGTCTTTTTTTATAAATTTCTTATTACAATAGTTNCACACTATTTCTTTTTTTTTACCAAATTTAAAATAAACAGCAGGATGACCTAAATCACCACTTCCACCGTCGCACATTACTATATCAGTATTTTTTGAAACATATTCGATGGGGTCTGCTATTTTGTTTTGATCACTCATAATGAAACGAGTTCTGAGACTAAATTCGTATATTTTTTTGGGTCGTCAAGGCTTTCACCTTCCATTAGCTTTGCGTGATCATAAAGAATTTCACAGAATTTGTCTTTTTGATTTTTATCTAAAGATTTTAATTTATTAACTAATTCATGATTGATATTTATCTCTAAAATTCTTTTTTCATCAGAAATATTTTGATTATTAGCAGCCATCAGTTTTTTTAAATGCATATCCATATCGTTCTCATCAGCTACTAAACATGAAGCACTTGTAGTTAGTCTTTTAGAAATTTTTACATCTTTAACTTTATCTTTCAGATTGTCTTTTAAAAAACCAACAAAATCTTTGTCTTCCTTTGGCTCTTCTTTGTCTTTTTTTGACTCTTTTTTATCCTCAATATCTACTTCACCTTTAGTAATAGATGTAAATTCATAATCTTTGAATTTCATTTTCATTGGCATCCAGAATTCGTCAACTGGATCCGTAATTAACAAAACATTTATTTTTTTATTTTTAAATAGTTCCATTTGAGGGCTATTAATGAGGTTTTCCTTGTTTTCGCCTGAAATATAATAGATTTTCTTTTTATCATTTGAAAAATCAGTTACGTATTGATCTAAAGTTATCATCTCCTCTTTCTCAGAGCAGTTAAAAGTTGAAAACTCAAATATTTGATCATGAAAGTCATTAAATTCATAGAGTCCCTCTTTTACAACAGGCCCAAAATTCTTCCAAAAATCTTTAAATTCATCTGGCTTCTTTTTTTTTAATTCNAGAATTTCTTTGAGAACTCTTTTTGTAATAGCATTAGATATTTTATTAATTACGGCATTATTTTGTAAAATTTCTCTTGAAATATTTAAACTAAGATCTTCTGTGTCTACCACACCTGGCACAAATCTAAGCCAAGCTGGAATTAATGCATCTAACTTATCAGAAATAAATACTTTATTAACATATAGCTTTAACTTGTTTTTGCGATCTGGATGGTAAAGATCTTGAGGCTGCGATTTTGGTAAATATAAAAGGGCAGTATAATTTACAACTCCCTCAGCTTTAAAGTGAATAGTTGTTAAAGGCTCATCATAATAGTTTGAAACTTGATTATAAAAAGATTTGTAGTCATCTTTTTTAATTTTTGATTTATCTTTTAGCCAAATGGCTTCAGCAGAGTTTACTTGTTCTTCAGTTTTATCATCTTTTTTCTTATCATTTTTATCTTCTTCGGATGTTACAAAAATGGGGAAAGGAACAAAATCAGAATACTTTTTTATTATTTCCTCTATTTTATATTTACTTAAAAACTCTTTCTCATCCTTCTTAATTGATAACGTAATTTCAGTTCCAATTTCATTGTATTCCGTTTCCTCAATTGAAAATGTACCTTTACCATCTGAAGTCCAAAGGTAACCACTGGATGAGTCATATTTTTTTGATCTAACTACTACTTGATCTGAAACCATAAATGATGAATAGAAACCAACTCCAAATTTACCAATTTGATTGATATCTCCCTTTTTATCACCCATCTTTTTAATAAACTCTTCCGTGCCAGATTTAGCTATTGTGCCTAAATTTGATTGCATATCTTTATCATCCATGCCAATCCCATTATCTTTAATTGAGATAGTTTTATTTTTTTCATTAAGATGAATTCGAATTTGGAATTTATTTGTTTTAGGAGCTTTGGAGTCAGTCTGACTAACATATCTAAGCTTTTCGCAAGCATCTGATGAATTTGATATTAATTCACGTAAAAATATTTCCTTTTCGGTATAGAGTGAATTAGCAACTATATCTAGGAGCTTTGATACTTCAGTTTCAAATTTTACAGTTTTCTTTTCCGCTTGTTGTTTAGTCATTTTTTTTTAATATCCTTATTATAAGTAATGTTTACCAATGATAATACTGAGTGTTCTACAAAAATTTCTGTCATTTCACAAAGTAAATTTGATAAATGGCTGTTAACACAATCATCTTTTACTAAAAATTGGGCTTTATCTAATAATTTCAAGGCAGAATCAGGAAAAATTCTCAAAATTCCCTATGAGGACGGAAGATTGAAAGAGGTCATATTAGGAGAGGGCGCAGATAAAAACCTAGAGGCAATTAGTGCTTTTTCTGCATCTAACATTGGTAACTATTATATCTCTTGTAAATTTGCCAAATCAAAGGAGTCTGAAATATACAAAGCATGGGCTTGGGGCAACTATAATTATCAGTCTAAATCTAAAAAAAATTTATTATACGTAAAGGAACAAAAGGAATTAGAGTTTTTAACTTTTTACTCAGATTGTATTAATCTTTCAAGAGACTTGATAAATAGCCCTGCAAATAAATTAAACCCATCAANTTATTACTCAAAAATTAAAAATAATAATTTGTTTAAAAGTTTTAATTTTATTGATTACACTGAAAAAGAAATAAATTCGAATTTTCCTTTGACATGTGCTGTTGGTAAATCTTCCTCTTCAAAACCAAAAGTGATTGAAATAACAAATCGAAAACTTTCAAAAAAAGATAAACCATTGGTTATTATTGGAAAAGGCGTTACATTTGACACAGGTGGTGTAAACATAAAACCAGGTACCTCAATGAGAAATATGAAAAAAGACATGGGAGGATCTGCTATCGCTATATCATTATTTTTGTTAGCAAATTATTTTTTAAAAAAAACTAAAATTGTTTTAATTGCCCCAATCGCTGAAAATGCAATATCATCAAAATCAATGAGACCTGGTGATGTATATTCATCTGTATCAGGAAAGTCTGTGGAAATTGCCCATACAGATGCTGAGGGAAGACTTTTGTTAGCAGATGCAATAGAAAAAGCTTCTTCTTATAACCCATGTATGATTATTGATTTTGCAACGCTTACTGGAGCAGCAAGAGTAGCTCTGGGTGAAGACCTTCCTGCTTATTTTTGTAATAATGAAACATTTGCAAAAAAAATCGAAAATTTAAATAAAGAAAAATTGAGATGTTGGAGATTACCCTTGTACTCTCCTTACTTGTCTAAAATTAAATCTCAAGTAGCAGATCTTAGTAATGCATCTTTAGATGGTATGGCTGGTTCTATTACGGCAGCACTTTTTCTTCAAGAATTTTTAAAATCTCCCAATATACCTTGGTTTCACTTTGACACCTTTGCTTGGTCTCAAGACTCCAAAGGAGCTGCATTACAGGGATTAGATATAATGAGTGATTTTTTAAGGAAAAATTTTAATTAGTGAAGTACTTACTGATATTTTTTCTATTATTATCAGGTTGTATTACAACCGATAGGTCTTTTAACACAGCAAATATTTGCGATATTTTCAAAACAAATCCTAAATGGAAATCATATGCAGAAAAAACAAAAGAAAAATGGGGAGTTCCAGTTAGTTTGCAATTAAGCTTTATTAAACAAGAGTCCTCTTTTGAAAGAACTGCAAGGCCTCCGAGGAAAAAGGTATTGGGTTTTATACCTGGTTTAAGGCCATCAAGCGCTTATGGTTACAGTCAGGCCTTAGATGGAACATGGGAGGAGTATAAAGTTTCAACAAAAAACTTTAATGCCGATAGAAAAAATTTTAGAGATGCTAGTGATTTTATAGGTTGGTATGTTGATGGAAGTTACCGTCTGTTGAAAATTGATAAAAGTGATGTTTACAATCATTACCTTGCTTATCATGAGGGCAAGGGTGGGTATCAAAAAAAATCTTATAACAAAAAAAAATGGCTTTTAGAGGTGGCAAAAAAAGTAGAACGTCAAGCTAAAGATTATTCTAATCAAATAACAAAATGTAATTTTCATAAAAATAGTGTGTTTTAATTGTTACAAAAATCAGATCTTATAAATTATTTCTACTCCAATTTTACTGATCCTGAGTATAAAGGCATTGGAACTGAACATGAAAAATTTATCTTTTATAAAGATAATAAAAGATTTCAATTTGATGGAGAGGTAAGTATACAAAATTTATTTCAATTTTTCTTATCAAAGGGTTGGCAAAAAAAAGAATACAATAGTTTCAATCAATTAATATCTTTGTCTAAAAATGGTGCTAGCATTACTTTAGAGCCAGGGTGTCAACTAGAATTATCTGGTAAAATTTTAAAGAATGTTCATCAAACATGTACGGAGTCTTATGAACATTTAAGAGAATTAAAAGAATATGCCGAATTGAATAAATTATGCATTTTAGGACTGGGATTTGATCCAATAAGTAAATTAGAGGATTTAACTTTTATTCCAAAAGAGCGTTATAAAATTATGAGTGAATATATGCCTAAAGTTGGCTCAAGAGGATTAGATATGATGACCCGAACATGTACTGTTCAAGCAAATTTAGATTATTTTAATGAAACAGATCTAATTAAAAAATTTGTTGTTTCTAATAGAATTCAACCAATAGTTATGGGTATATTTTGTAATTCGCCCTTTCGTGAGTCGAAATATAATAATTTAGTGAGTAATCGAATTTATACATGGCAAGACACTGATGATCAAAGATGTGGAATAAAAAGATCATTTCTGAACAAGAATTTTTCTATTGAGGAATATGTTGACTTTGTTTTGGAAGTAAAAAACTATTTTTTAAAGATAAATGGAAAACAATATGACACAACAGATTATACTTTTAATGAATTGTTAACTAAAAACACTGCAAATAAAGACCTTTCAAATTACAACATATCAATACAAGATTGGATAAATCATCTCTCCACAATTTTTACAGAGGTAAGATTAAAGTCATATATAGAACTTAGAGGTGCAGACGCTGGGAAATGGGAAATGATTTGCGCTCTTCCAGCATTTTGGGTTGGCATACTTTATGATGATGAAAATCTTGAACATCTTTGGAAAGAAACTAGTTCGTGGCAAGAGAATGATATTTTAAATTTGTATCTAGAGGTTCCTTATAAAGGATTAAACAGTAACTTTATTAATTCGCCCTTATATGAGCATGGTAAAAACCTTCTTAACCTCGCTAACAAGGGATTAGAAAAAAGAGGATATTTAAATTCTGAAGGAAGAGATGAAAGTATTCATCTTGAAAAATTATATAATATTGTTGAAAAACAAAAAAATCCTGCAGATTTGTTAATTGAAGAGTTTAAGGATAAAAAAGATATATTATCATTATTAAATAATACCTATTATTGAATTTGCTATGAAATTTCTTTTTCAAATGGATGATCCCAAAAAAATAAATATTAACGAGGACTCTACTTATATGTTAATCAAGGAGTCTTTAAATAGAGGTATAGATTGTTATTACAATGATCCAAGATGGGTATTTAGTGAGATTAATAAAGTTAATAAAATTAAATCTCACGTTTCTAGATTAAGTTTGAAAAAAAATAATCAGCTTTCGTATCAAAGAAAGATCCTAAAAGAAATTGATTTAGAACAGATGAATGCCATTTTTATTCGACAAGATCCACCCTTCGANTTAAATTATATTTCTAATACCTATTTATTAGATCAATTAAAAAAACCTTTAATTTTAAATAATTCAAAGGAGATTAGGAACTTCCCAGAAAAACATATTATGATGAACTTCCCAGAATTAACTCCCCCGACGTTAATATCATCAAATATAGAAGCCATCATAAAGTTTATAAAGAAGAATAAAGAGGTTATTATAAAACCCGCTTATGGAAATGGAGGATTAGGAATTCAAAAAATTAGCCATAATAAGACTAATCTCAGTACGTTCTTAAAAAATTACATAAAAAAATTTTCGAATTGCCCAGTAATTATTCAAAGATTCCTTAAAAATTTCAAAAAAGGAGACAAAAGAATTATTCTCATAAACGGGGACATTGCTGGAGCTGTATTAAGAGTGCCTAGAACTAATAGCATAAAGGCAAATTTTCATGCAGGTGGAAGGGCAGTAGAAACCAATATCACTGACAAAGATAAGTACATTTGTAAAAAAATAAAATCATTTTTGGTGAAAAAAAAATTATTTTTTGTTGGTATTGATGTGATAGATGGCTATTTAACAGAAATAAATATTACATCTCCNACTGGAATTCAAGAAATCAACAGATTAAATAAAAGTAAGATTGAAAAAGATATTATTGATTTTGTTTTAAGATCACTGAAATAAATTTTCAAAAAGCTTATTTATATTTTTTTGAATTAAATCTTCTATAGGTTTTTTTACAGTCCCATCAGGTATGACTCTTTCATAGGAATAATTTCCATTTTGATATTTTATAACAAAATCCTCATTGTCAATAATATCAAAAATTTTAATTTTAAAATTATTCAAAGCTAATTCTAATTCTGCCTCTAAAGTCTCTCCGTCTGGTGATGTTAAAATTAAGTTTTTAATTTTCAATTCATTCAAATTATTATTTGAAATTTGTCCAGAAATAGAACTACTTTGATTAATGAAAGAATTTGCTAATGTGTTTAATAATTCATTAATTTGTTCAAAATCCTCAATGTCTTGAGATAGAGATTGAATAAATAAAACTAGTGCAAATTCCTCTTCAGTAATATTAACATTAATATCACCATCTATGTTTCCAGATATATTTTTAATATTTTTAAGATTAACAGGTTCAGAAATATCTAAAGATAGATTAATTTTTCCTTTAATACGAGATGTATTTAAAAATAAACGATCAAAATTAGATAAATTTAAATCATTTAATTTGACTGTACCAGTAAACATCTGATTTTTAATTGATCCAGAAATATTTGAAATTTTATCTTTATTTATTAGATCTAAATTTTCTATCAAAAATAGATCATTGACTGGATCAACGTATAAGTTTGACTCTAAATAATCAAAGTCAACAAGATCCACAATATTCGTAAAATCTTCTTCAGTTAATTCAGAGATGATATTTAATAGTTCTGTTTTATTTAAATTTTCAATTCCAATATTCAAAGAGGCATTATTAAAATTATTAAGATCTAAATTACCGTCAATCAATAAATTCGAACCTTCCAAATTAATAAATTGAAGATCTTCAATAGCTAAATTTGAGCCATTTATAAGGCCTCTCGCGTTGATATGTTCCGTATTTAATGTTTTTAATAATCTAATTAATGAGTTAGATGGAATTAACTCAAATTGTCTAAACCGGTTTAATTGAATATCTAATTGTAGACTATTGATATCATCAAGCCCATAAGTGCCGCTAATTTGAATAATATTTTCATCCTTATTAGTTATATTTATTTGATCAATTGTAAAAATATTATTTGCGAAATTGCTGGATAATTCAATTTCATCAAATTCAAATTGCTTTACTAATTCCGAATAAGGTAAAAATTCTAATAATACTGATAAGTCATCTTTGGAACTAGAGTTAAGACTAGCATTAAAGTTAGCATTATAAAAATCAAGATTTTCAATAGTTCCGTTTAAATCTAAGTTTGTTCCTTGATCAGAGACATACAAGATTTTATTTATAGTTAAATTATTTGAATTGTAGTTTAAATCAAAAGTTTCAATTATTCCTTGAGGAATGTCTATAATTTCATTGAAAATATTTATATTACTAATCATTTGAAATAAATTATCTGAAGAGATATTTTGACCTCTAATTGATAAATCAGAACTAATGAAATTGCTTAAATTGATATTCCCCTCAATATTAATTTGTGATTTGTCAGCTAAAGTAATAACTAGGTCTTCAATATTTAAATTTTCTTTTACATATTCACCTTTNATATCAAGACTTTGAAAATTTATTTTTTTTAAAACCTCCTGGTAATTTTCCCCTAAAAGTAATACTAGTTCATCTATTTCAAGATTTTCTATGGAAAAATCAATTTTATTTACTTCTGAGTCAGTTGTATAAATATCAAAATATAAATCAGAGCCTTTATATTTAAATTTATTTGATATTATTCTTGTATTATTGCCCTCGTTAGAGATCTTTAATTTTAAATTATCGATATCACCCTCTAGTAAAATCGCATTATTAACAAAATTTGAATTTATATTTTCTATTCTTGCTTGGTTGAGTGTAATTGAAATATCATCTGCGTTAAAAATAGATCTAGAAATTTCAATATCAGAAGCTGCAAAATCAGTTTGGATTAAATAATGATTAATNTTGAAATTTGAATTATCTATAGAGAGAATTGGTTTAGGCATAATTTTTAAAGTTTGATTTGATAAACTGTTCAATGTAACAAAACCTTTAGTTTCTCTTTCGACCATTTCTTGAGATAAAATATTCATAGGCAATCTTAGAAAACTAAGTCCAAATAAAATCACTAAAATTAAAAGTATTGCTATGGGTATTAGGACTTTTAATTTTTTCATTTATTCATTCTACAAATATAGGAACACAAAATAGATCATATAGGCTAATATAAAGCCAAGAGAAATTAATTTTCCAGCTAATTTTAAAGAAATAATTATAAAAAATAATAAAGAAGTCACTAAAAATAGCCATTTATCAATTTGACTAAGTAATTCATAAAAATTTATACTTCCATTGATTAGCACAGCAATAATCGTTATTCCAAATATGTTGGCTATATTTGATCCGAGAATATTTCCAATTGCCAAATTATTTTGTTTTTTCACAATTGATAAAATTGTTGCAATTACCTCAGGCAAAGAAGTACCAAAAGCAACAATTGTTATTCCAATCGTAGTTTCTGCAACACCAAATATGCTAGTTANATCTTTNGCATAAACAATAAAATACTTAGAACTAAAAAATAAAGCTATAAATGCTAATATTATTTTTAAAATAATAAAAAAAGATGAAGAATGTGTTATCTCGGATATTGTGTTAGTNTCATCAATTGGTTTTTTTAATTCAAAATAAATAAAAAAACAAAGTAATCCAAAAAGTAAAACACCGTACGTGTAGCCAATATTAAAATTAAATATTATGAAAATAAAAAAAACGATTGAAAAAATTAAAAAAAATAAAAAAGTACTTTTATCCCTTTTATCAGTTACTAACCTAGTAATGGGATATAACATGATACCCCCTACCAATAAAATATTTGCAATATTACTTCCAACAAGATTACCTGCTACTATTCCAATAGAATTTAACTTTAATGCTTGAAATGTTGCTGCAAACTCAGGGAGAGAAGTGCCAATAGCTATAATAAATATTCCAACAAGGATTGGCCTAATTTTATAAACGTGTGAGANTAATATTGAATTTTTTATTGCAAAATCACATGACCATATTAATAGAGCAAGACTTATTAATACTCCTAATAAACTCTCAATCAATTCACACCCATTTGATCTTTTTTAAGTTTCCTTATCTCATCTCTGAACATTGCAGCTTTTTCAAAATCTAAATTTTCAGCTGCAGATAACATTTTTTTCTCTAATTTTTGAACATGTTTTTCAAATTTATTAGGACTCAATTTATCAATTTCAGATGTACCCACAGTATAGCTATCTTTTTCATAGATGCTCTCGATAATTTCACCAATATTTCTTTTCACTGATTGAGGGGTAATGTTATTTTTCTTATTAAATTCAATTTGTTTATTTTTTCTGTATTTTGTTTCCTCAAGAGCTGCTTTAATACTTTTAGTTAATACATCTGCATATAAAATCACCTTTCCATCTATATTTCTGGCTGCACGACCTATAGTTTGGACCAAACTAGTTTTTGACCTTAAATAACCCTCTTTGTCAGCGTCAAGAATGGCGACTAAACCACACTCAGGAATATCTAGTCCTTCTCTGAGTAAATTAATACCAATTAAAATATCAATCTCCCCAATTCTTAAAGAGCGAATAAGTTTTATTCTATCAATAGTCTCAACATCAGAGTGCATATATTCAGCCTTTAAATTATGTTCTTTTAAGTAATTGGTTAAGTCCTCGGCATTTTTTTTTGTAAGAGTTGTAATCAATACTCTATTTTTATTATTGAGTGTTATTTTAATTTCACCCATCAAATCCTCCACTTGATTGACAGTTGTTTTGATCACACACTCAGGATCAATTAGACCTGTGGGTCGTATGATTTGTTCAACATACTCATTTTCGACTTCATTCAATTCCCATGGGCCAGGAGTTGCAGATAAAAAAATAGTGGGGGGACGCATCATATTCCATTCTTCAAAAGTTAAAGGTCGATTATCCAATGCAGATGGAAGTCTAAATCCATAATCTGATAAAGTTTTTTTTCTAGATCGGTCACCTTTATACATTCCATTTATTTGAGGCACGGATACATGAGACTCATCAATTATAAGAAGCGAGTTTTCTGGAATAAACTCGTATAGAGTTGGTGGTGCTTCACCAGGTTGTCTTCCACTTAAATATCTCGAATAATTCTCAATTCCTGAACATGTTCCCGTTGCCTGTATCATTTCCAAATCAAAATTAGTTCTCTCTTTTAATCTTTGAAATTCAAGCAACTTTTTTTCCTTATCAAACTCTTCTAGTCTTATTTTTAAATCTTTCTTAATTTCTTTAATAGCGTTCTCTAATCGTGGTTTTGGAGTAATGTAATGACTATTTGCAAAGATTTTTACTTCTTCGAAGCTTTGAATGAATTCACCTGTGAGAGGATCAAACTCTTTAATATCTTCCACCTCGTCTCCAAAAAAACTTATCCTCCAAGCTATATCCTCTAAATGCGCAGGAAAAACATCAACCCGATCTCCAGTTACTCGAAACATACCTCTTCTAAAATCAATATTATTTCTTTTATACTGTAACTCTACTAATTCTCTCAGGAACTCCATTAAATTAATGTTCTGTCCTTTTTTTATTTCTAAAGTCATTTTAGAGTAAGAGTCAACGGACCCGATGCCGTATATACATGAAACACTTGCTACAATAATTACATCTTCTCTTTCTACTAATGATCTAGTTGCTGAGTGTCTAAAACGATCTATTTGCTCATTTATAGAGGACTCTTTTTCTATGAATGTATCTGATCGAGGTACATAAGCTTCTGGTTGATAATAATCATAATAACTCACAAAATACTCAACTGCATTTTTAGGAAACAATACTTTTAACTCCTCATATAATTGAGCAGCCAAGGTCTTATTTGGAGCCATAATCAATGTTGGTCTGTTATATTTTTCAATAACATTTGCAATTGTAAATGTTTTTCCAGAGCCGGTTACACCCAATAATACTTGGCTTTGTTTCCTTTTTTCTAAACCATCAATCAATTTTTTAATTGCTTGAGGCTGATCTCCTTTAGGTTTATTTTCACTTACTATTTTAAATGGCATACTTGTAGAAATTTATAAATAAGTTTATAGATAACTAAATAAAAAAAATGATTTCAAATAGAGTAAATAACATAAAACCATCATTAACAATAGCTACCAATATGAAGGCCCAGGAACTGAAAAGAGCTGGTAAGGATGTGATTGTTTTAGCAGCCGGAGAACCAGATTTTGATACACCTGATCACATTAAAAGCGCAGCTATTGAGGCCATAAATAAGGGTTTTACTAAGTATGTACCAGGTAAAGGAACACCAGACCTGCAAGTCGCAATTCAAAAAAAATTTCAAAGAGATAATAACTTAGATTATGAACTTGGTAATATTACAGTTGGAGTTGGTGGAAAGCATATAATTTATAATGCTTTCTCAGCAACTATTAATCAAGGTGATGAAGTTATAATCCCTGCTCCATATTGGGTGAGTTACCCCGATATTGTAATTTTAAATGATGGAAAACCCATCATAGTTGAGTGTGGTGAGCAAAATGGTTTTAAAATCACACCTGAGGATTTGGAGAAAAATATATCTTCAAAAACAAAATGGTTGATGCTAAATAGCCCAAGTAATCCGACTGGATCTATGTATACCAAAGAGGAATTGGTNGCTATAGGAGATGTTCTTAAAAGTTATGAAAATATTTATATTTTATCAGATGATATTTATGAAAAGATCGTTTACGACACCAATGATTTCAAAACAATAGCTGAAGTTTGCCCATTTTTAAAAGAAAGAACGTTAACGATGAATGGATTATCCAAGTCTTATTGTATGACAGGCTGGAGAGTAGGCTACGCAGCAGGTCCAGTCAGTCTCATNAATGCAATGAACAAAGTTCAATCACAAAACGTATCTTCAACAGCATCAATATCAATGGCGGCTTCTGTTGAGGCATTAAATGGAGATCAAAGTTTTATCATATCNAACAATGANTCTTTTCTTAGAAGGCGTAATTTAGTTGTAAAACATTTAAATGAAACACCNGGNTTNTCTTGCAGAACNCCAGAGGGTGCTTTTTACGTTTTTGCTTCATGTAAAGGAGTTTTAGGTAAGACAACGGAGTCTGGTAAAAAACTCTTAACTGATGGTGACTTTATGGATTATCTTCTTGAAGAGGTAGGAGTTGCGGGTGTACAGGGCTCGGCTTTTGGTTTAGAAGGTTTTTTTAGAATTTCTTATGCAACTTCTGACTCCATACTAGAGGATGCCTGCCAAAGAATTAAAACTGCTTGTTCTAAATTAAGTTAATTTACTATTAGAAATAATTTTAGCTATTCGAAGAATATTTGTATTTCCAACTTTTCCAAAAGGTACTCCAGCTGTGATTATTATTTTTTCACCATGTTTTAGAATTTTTCTTACCTTTGCTATTTTACAGGCACGGTCAACCATCTCAGTTGATGATGAAATTTCATCTACAACATCCATAAAAGTACCCCAAGTTAAAGCATTTTGACGAGCAACTTTTTTATTAGTTGTTAATCCTATTAAGGTCACATCAGGCCTCATCCTTGCGACTCTTAAAACAGATCTTCCTGATTGAGAAAATGTTGCAATACAATTACATTCAGCAATGGTGGCTACTTCAAGTGCCGCAGTAGCTATAGCCTCTGTTGATGTTTTTACCATATTCAAATTATAATTTTGAATATTAGCTAAATATTTAGGATCACTTTCAACGCGTTTAATAATTTTATTCATCATTTCTACAGACTCTTTGGGATAATTACCAGCAGCTGACTCTGCAGATAACATTACAGCGTCTACTCCTTGAAATACTGCTGTAGCGACATCAGAGGCCTCAGCNCTTGTNGGAGTAGGTGAGTCAATCATACTCTCAAGCATTTGGGTTGCAACAATACANGGCTTTCCANATTTTCTACATGCAGCNACCATTGTTCTTTGATGAATTGGCACATCTTCTGGNTTNGTTTCNACACCNAGATCTCCTCTAGCAACCATNATTCCATCAGANTTTTCAGTTATCGANTCAATTTCTTNCATNGCAGACGGTTTTTCTACTTTAACCATTACTTTAAATTTTGCAGGAATAAGTTTTTTTGCTGTTAATAAATCTTTTGTAGTTTGAATAAATGAAAGAGCAATCCAATCAACATCAAGTTTAATAGCTAGCTCTAAATCTTTTTTATCTTTTGGNGTNATTATTTTTAAATCAAGTTTTGTATCTGGAATATTNAATCCTTTGTTATTAGANATTTCTCCACCATCTGTTACAACNCATTTAATTGCAGAAGCAGATTTTGATTTNACTTTTAACCTTACCTTACCATCATTCACTAACAGCCTTTGTCCGATTGCTATAGATTTGAAAATTTCTTTGTGAGGNAAGTAGACNCNNGAACTATCACCNTCTTTTTTATTTTGATCAAAAGTAAATATTTGGTTTTTTTTTAGTTGTTCTTTGACNTTTAGAAATCTACCAACTCTNAATTTNGGACCCTGTAAGTCACCTAAAATACAAATATAACGATCATGTTTTTTTTCTAAATTTCTAATAATTTTAACTTTTTTTTTGTGATCCTCATGGTCACCATGACTAAAATTAAGACGAAATACGTCAGCACCAGATAAAAATAATTTCTCAATAGCTTTTTCAGTCTCACAGGCTGGTCCTAAAGTTGCAACAATTTTGGCTTTACGGTTTCTAAGTTTCATTTGATTTGTTTAGAAATTAATAAATAACATGATATTAGTAAATTACCATGAGTAAAATATCAAAAGAACAAGAGTACAAAATTAAAGCTAACGTGCTTGATCATTTAATTAATCATTTAAGAGANAGGACTGATGTACAAAATATTGACCTGATGAATCTGAGTGGATTTTGCAGAAATTGTTTATCAAAATGGTATGTAAAATATGCAAAAGAGGAAAACTATGATCTAGACTATGAGGAATCAAGAAAGATTATTTATGGAATGGCTTACTCTGAATGGAAAAGTAAATATCAATCAGAGGCAACAAAAGAACAANTAGAACAATTTAAAAAAAAACTAGTTTAGATGACCGAGAAATTGCCGAANTGGAATTTAGGAGATTTTTACTCTTCTATNAAAGANGAAGGAATNGATCTTGATCTCGAAAAATATAGAAATTTTTCTANATCTTTNAACAAAAAATATAAAGGTCAATTAGTTAATCAAGCTCAAAACCTCGAAAGCATNATAAAAGAGTATGAAGACGGTAATGAACTTGGTGACAAGCTTGGCAATTTTGCTTTTTTGATATACGCAACAAATATGAACGACCAAGAGACGGTTCAATTTTATCAAGGTATAAATGAAAAACTTACAGAGATATCATCAAACTTGATTTTTTTTACAAACGAAATAAATGCTACAAATGACTCAGAATTTGAAAATTTTTTATCAAATGCTGGCAAATATAAAAATTGGTTAACTAACATNCGTCGATATAAACAACATCAACTTGATGAAAAGAGTGAGATGATTTTCCTTGATAAGAATTTAACCTCTAACTCTTCATGGGTGAGATTCTTTGAAGAACAAATAAATGATTTAAAATTTAAAATCGATGATAAAGATTTAAATAGTTCAGAAGCTTTAAATTTATTATCTGATCATAAAGCAACAACCAGAAAAAAAGCAGCAAAAAGTATTGAAGATGTTTTTAAATCGAATGTAAAAACTTTTTCTTTTATTACAAACACTCTCGCAAAAGATAAAATTACNAATGATAAGTGGAGAAAATACAAATCTCCAANAGACNCAAGAAATTTAGCNAANAATGTTGAAAATGANGTTGTCGAGGCACTAACTGANAGTGTTACTTCCAATTACAAGAATATTTCACATCGATACTATAAAATTAAGGCCAAACTTTTTAATCAAGAAAAACTTAATTATTGGGATAGAAATGCGCCTTATCCTGACTCACCTAATAAAAAGATAAATTGGTCTGAGGCAAAAGATATTGTAATACGCTCATATGCTAACTTTGATAAAANTTTTAAAGATATTGTATTATTATTTTTTAATAACAGTTGGATTGATGCAGAATTAAAATCAGGTAAATCTCCAGGAGCATTTGCAGCTTCTACAATTCCNTCAATACACCCTTACATTTTGACAAACTTCCACGGTAAAACCAGAGATGTAATGACATTAGCTCATGAACTTGGACATGGATGTCACCAATATTTGTCTGCTAAACAAGGTTTGCTGTTATCCAGCACTCCACTTACTCTAGCAGAGACNGCAAGTGTCTTTGGAGAGATGATGACTTTTCGAACATTACTTGAAGATAGTGATAAGAGTGCCAGAAAATATCTTTTAGCATCAAAAATAGAAGACATGATTAACACTGTTGTCAGGCAAATATCATTTTTTGAATTTGAAAAGTTAGTTCACAATGAGAGAAAAAAAGGAGAGTTATCATCTGATCAACTTTGTGATTTTTGGATGAAAACACAATCTGAAAGTCTTGGGCCTAATATTGAATTAACAGATGGATATAGATATTTTTGGACATACATACCTCATTTTATTCATACTCCCTTTTATGTATATGCTTATGCTTTTGGAGATTGTTTAGTAAACATTTTGATNCAACTTTATGATGAGGGCCTTCCAAATTTTAAGGAAAGTTACATTAGTCTTTTAAAAAGTGGTGGCTCGAAACACTATAGTGATGTTTTGAAACCTTTTAATATAGACCTCAAACAAAAAAATAGTTGGGAAAAAGGACTCTCAATGATTTCAGGTCTAATAGATGAGTTTGAAAAAAGTATTTAGTTTAAAATGAAAGAAGAAAATAATTTAGTATCAAGAGTAAAAAGGTACTCAAAAGTCACAACTTCCATGACTTCTTTAGCTACGAAATTTGCAGGTAAAAAATATTTAAATTTTGATTTAAGTGATCAAAAGTATGCGGCTCAAATCACTGAGATCTTAGGTAATTTAAAAGGACCTTTGATGAAGGTGGCACAACTAAGCGCTACTATTCCTGATTTACTGCCTGAAGAGTATGCNAGAAAATTAGCTGAATTACAGTCAAATGCACCTCCAATGTCTTGGGTGTTTGTAAAAAGAAGAATGAAAGCTGAATTAGGTGAAAATTGGCAAAATAACTTCAAAGAATTCAATCAAGAGGCAAGTTTTGCTGCCTCTTTAGGTCAGGTTCACAAGGCCAAATTGAAAACCAATGATTATGTTGCGTGTAAGCTCCAATATCCTGATATGTCCTCAGCAGTAGAGGCTGACTTAAACCAATTAAAAATAATATTTAAAATTTACTCTAGTTATAATAAATCAATACAAATTAGAGAGATCTATAAAGAAATAGAAGCAAGACTAAAAGAAGAATTAAATTATAGTTTAGAAAACAAACATTTAAAAATTTTTAAATTTATTCATAAAAATAACTCTTATATCAAAATTCCAAATGTTTACGAAAAAATATCTACAAACAGGCTTTTAGTGATGGAATTTCTTAACGGTAAAAAATTAATCGAATATAAAAATGCACCACAAAAAACTAGAAATGAATTAGCAAAAAAATTATTCATGGCATGGTACTTACCCTTTTATAAATACGGTATAATTCATGGAGATCCACACTTAGGTAATTACTCAGTAGATAATAAAAATAATATTAATCTATTTGATTATGGCTGTGTAAGAATATTTCCACCTAAGTTTGTAAAGGGCGTAATAGACCTTTATTTTGCTCTAAAAGAAAAAGACAACAAAAAGATAAAAACTGCTTATCAAGTATGGGGGTTTAAAGACATTGATGATAAATTAATGAATGTTTTAAATAAATGGGCTTTATTCTTGTATGATCCAATCTTAAAAAATGAGGTTCGAAAAATACAAGACTCAGATAGTGGTATTTATGGAGCTAAAATAGCTAGCGAAGTCCATAAAGAGCTCAAAAAATATGGAGGAGTTAAACCTCCAAGAGAGTTTGTATTTATGGATCGAGCAGCGGTTGGTTTGGGGTCAATCTTTATTCATTTGAAAGCTGAAATAAATTGGTACAAGCTTTTTCATGACTTAATTAAAGATTTTTCAGTTAAAAGTGTTGAATCCAATCAAAAAAAAGCATTTAAATTTGCCGGTTTATGATGACTTTCAACAAATGTTTAATAAATTTTATAAATCTTAGACTTAACAAATTAGATTTATCTGATATACAACATACCTTCTAAAAGGAACAAGTTAATGATAATAGGCGCAGTTAAAGAAAAAAAAAAGTTTGAGAATAGAGTTTCTATTTCTCCTGATGATGTAAAAAACTATGTAAAAGCTGGTCACCAAGTATTTATTGAAAAGGGGGCAGGTTCACTTTCAGGTTTTAATGATAAATCATATAAAGAGTCTGGGGCGACTCTATCTACTTCAAAAGAAGTTTTAAAGAATTCTGATATTATTTTAAAAATAAATTGCCCAACCCCAGATGAATCTAAATTAATAAAAAATAATTCTATGGTTATTTCTCAAATCAGTATACAGAACAACCAAGACAGTATTAAAATTTTAAATTCTAAAAAAATATCAGCGTTTGCTTTAGAACTAGTCCCAAGAATTACTCGAGCTCAAGATATGGATATTTTGTCCTCTCAAGCAAATTTAGCAGGATATCATGCGGTTATAGATGCTGCTCAAGAATTTAACAGAGTATTACCATTATTTATGACTGCTGCTGGTAAAGTTACTCCGGCAAATGTTTTAGTCATAGGTGCAGGTGTTGCAGGTTTACAAGCTATAGCAACTGCTAAACGATTAGGTGCTATTGTTTTTGCTACAGACGTAAGAATAGCCTCAAAAGAGCAAGTTGAGAGTCTTGGTGGTAAATTTGTTATGGTCGAGGATGAGGAGTCTAAGAATGCTGAAACGAAGGGTGGTTATGCAAAAGAAATGAGTGCAGAGTACCAAAAAAAACAAGAGGCTTTATTGGCAGAAACTTTAAAGACAATGGATATTGTAATATGTACTGCTCAAATACCAGGAAGAAAAGCACCTTTAATTTTGAAAAAAGAAATGTTGGAGAACATGCAAAATGGTTCAGTTATTGTTGATCTAGCTGTAGAGTCAGGAGGGAACTGCGAATTTAGCCAAGTTGGAAAAGTCGTTTCAAAAAATGGTCTTAAGATTGTAGGTCATGCCAACGTTCCTGGCAGAGTAGCAAATAATGCCTCAAGCCTTTTTTCAAAAAATATTTCTAACTTTTTAAAATTAATGAACTTTGAAGATAAGAAAAAATCTATGATTAATAAAAGTGATGAAATTATTAAAGCTACAATGATTTGCTCAGCTGGAAAGATTTTAATAAAATAAAAAGGAGTTACTATGTCAGAAATTTCAAATCAATTAGAAAGTTTATCATACAAAGCACAACAAATTGCAAATGAAGCAAGCCAGTTAGCATCTAGTGTGGCCGAAACATCTGGAGGCCATAGTGACTTTATTATTTTTGGTATAACTGTTTTGGTATTGGCTTGTTTTGTAGGTTATTATGTAGTTTGGTCGGTTACCCCAGCTTTACACAGTCCTTTAATGGGTGTCACAAACGCTATTTCGTCCGTAATTATTGTTGGAGCTTTATTGGCCGCAGGTCCTGTTGATAGTAACATTTCTAAATATTTTGGTTTAGTTGCTGTAACTCTTGCTGCCGTTAACATATTTGGGGGGTTTGTTGTAACAAATCGAATGCTCTCCATGTTTAAAAAGAAACAATAGGTAAAAAATGTCAACTTTAACAACTGCAGCATATTTAGTTTCATCGGTTTTATTTATACTTTCTCTAAGAGGGTTATCACATCCCTCAACTGCAAGGAGAGGAAATTTTTTAGGAATTTTAGGGATGACTATAGCCATAGTCACAACACTGTCCAATCCTGGTGTACTTAGCTATAAAGAAATTGGAATAGCTTTTTTAATAGGTGGTTTGATTGGAACATCAATCGCAGTTAAAATTCAAATGACTGCATTACCACAATTAGTTGCTGCTTTCCATAGCTTGGTAGGATTAGCTGCTGTGTTTGTTGCTGCCTCTGCATATTACAATCCTAGTGCCTTTAATATAGGTACTGTTGGATCTATTCCGATGGGAAGTTTAATAGAAATGTCAATTGGAACAGCAATAGGTGCTGTGACTTTTACAGGATCTATTATAGCTTTTGGAAAACTCCAAGGTTTTGTCTCAGGAAATCCTTTAGTTTTCAAAGGTCAACATTTTATTAATTTACTTTTGGGTTTAGGAATTATTGCTTTAATTGTTAAGTTTTGCATCGATCAAAACCAAGAATTATTTTGGCTTATCGTTTTTGCCTCATTTGTTATCGGGGTACTTTTAATTGTTCCAATTGGAGGAGCAGATATGCCAGTTATTGTCTCAATGTTAAACTCATATTCCGGATGGGCCGCTGCTGGAATTGGTTTCACTCTATCTAATAACTTATTGATTATTACTGGCGCACTGGTTGGTTCGTCAGGAGCTATCTTGAGTTACATAATGTGCAAGGGAATGAATAGATCTTTCTTAAACGTTTTACTTGGAGGATTTGGTGGTGAACAAGCAGCTAGTGCTGGCGGAGTAAAAGATGATCGTCAAGCAAAACAAGGTAACGCTGCTGATGCTGCTTTTATGATGAAAAATAGCAAAACAATAATCATTGTTCCTGGTTACGGAATGGCTGTTGCTCAAGCACAACACGCACTTAGAGAGATGGGTGATTTACTTAAAGCAGCAGGTGCAGAAGTGAGATATGCAATCCATCCTGTAGCTGGAAGAATGCCGGGACACATGAACGTGTTACTTGCAGAAGCAAATGTTCCTTATGATGAAGTCCTAGAACTTGATGAAATTAACAGAGATTTCTCTGAGACTGATGTTGCATTTGTGATTGGTGCTAATGATGTAACAAACCCAGCTGCAAAAACTGATAAGACTAGTGCCATTTATGGTATGCCTATTTTAGATGTNGAAAATGCTGGTCAAGTATTTTTCGTTAAAAGAGGTATGGCTAGTGGATATGCAGGTGTTCAAAATGAACTATTTTTCAGAGACAATACCTTAATGCTATTTGGAGATGCTAAGAAAGTTTGTGAAGATATAATTAAAGGACTTGAGAACTAGTCGAATTTCTTCTTACGCATAAGTTTTTTAAATCTTTTAATTGATTCGGCTTTTTCGCGAAGCTTTCTTTCTGATGGTTTTTCATAGTTTTTTCTTAACTTTAATTCTTTGAAAATACCCTCTCTTAAAAGCTTTTTTTTGAGTACGCGTATAGCAGCCTCAACATTATTATCTCTGACTTGAACTTCTATTGCCAATCTAGTAACCTCATAAAGGCGTAATTTATATATAAATATGAAGTCAAAGCAAGAAAAATTAGCTAACTTATTTATTAANGAAGTNCCNAAATTTGGTTGGTCNAGAGAAACTCTCTTACAATGNGCAAAAAAGCAAAGAATNTCAACATCTGTTCTNGCNAAANTATTTCCNTCTTTTGAATATGATGTCTTAAAATTCATAATTGCTCAAAATAACATTCAAGTTGAGAANAATTACAACTCCTTCAACAACTCACGATTGAAAACNAGAGATAAAATTAAAACAATCATGGANTTAAAATTTGAAAATAACAGTCATCTCAAAAAAGCATTGCCTGAAATGCTAAAATTTCTTTTGAGACCTGGTAACATATTAATGTCCATTAAAATGCTTCATGAAAATAGTGACTTTATATGGAGTTTATCAGGTGATAAATCAAATGATTTTAGTTACTATTCAAAGCGAGGTTTGCTTTCAATGATTTATCTTGCCACATTAATTTATTGGCTTAACGATAAGTCAGAAAAAGACATTGCTACCAAAAACTTTATCAGCAAATCAGTTGATGGAATAGTCGATGGAGTTTCAAGACTCAAACAATTAAGTTTACTCAAAGGCTTGGCTGAAAATTTTATGTCTAGGTATGCTAAAAAGACATCTTAAGACTCTCTAAAAACATTTAATAAATCTCCAAAAAGTATAAAGATTTACTCTTATTTAAGTTCTAAATTTATTTTTGTTAATAGAAAGGCACATAATGAATAAAATTTTTATTACTTTGATTTTTACGATTTTTTCATCATTAGCTTTTGCAAATGGACATATGCAGCCAAACTCTTTTGCTGTAACTTTAAAAGTTCCATCTGCAGATGTAGAGAAAGTTGAATCTATCTTACAAAGCCATCATCAGTTTATGCATGATAAACATTCTTTATCTGGTGATGATAGATTAAACTCTTATTCTATCGTTAAAGGTTTTGAGCCTGTAGATTTAACTGACCCTTCGAAAGGTGTTACCGATAATGTCTTTTATTTTTTAAGCGAGCATTATCAAACTCCAGTTGGCTTGCAGCTTCATGGACAAGCATCTGAGACTTGGGAGGATGTACAAGAGTTTAGATCGATAATATATCAGTATGGTATCGCAATTGCTTTTCCAGGCGAAGTCATAGCTAAGATGAATCGCTAAGAAAAAATAATAAATACTCGCGGTNATTNANTTNGCCGNGAGAAAATAAAANCTCTTCAGGAACTCATCAAATACATTATAATAAATAATAATNGGAGGACNGATGAGTATTCAAAAAACAATTACACCCATAAATAATACTATTTATTTAGANAGAGAATTAGCCTCAGATAGTAAAATTAATTCAGTCATAGATANAGCNTCAACAAGTTTTGAAATTTGGAAAAACACATCTCTTGATGACCGAATTAATATTGTTAATAAATTTATTGATAACTTAATCGATCTCAAAGATGAAATATCAAAGGAAATTTGTTGGCAAATTGGAAGGCCCATATCTCAATGTGCAGGAGAATTAAGAGGCTTTGAAGAGCGCTCAAGACACATGGTAGATATTGCGAAAGACTCATTACAAAATCTTCCAGCCACTCAAAACGAAGAATTTGACAACTATATATACAAAACACCTCTTGGGGTGATTTTTGTAATGGCCCCATGGAATTATCCGATTATTACTGCAACTAACACAATTGTTCCTGCTATAATTTCAGGTAATAGTTTAATTTTAAAACATTCATCTCAAACACCAAGATGTGCAGAACTAATTTTTCAAGCTTTTGAAAATACGGGGATACCTGAAGGTGTTTTCCAATTTATTCATACTGATCATAAAGCTTGTGAAAAAATAATCTCTGACTCAAGAATAGCTCACGTTGTTTTTACTGGCTCTGTAAGAGGAGGTCAGGAGGTAAAAAAATATATAGGAACACGATTTATTAATGCTGGTCTAGAATTAGGAGGGAAAGATCCTGCCTACGTTAGAGCAGATGCTGATTTAAAACACGCAATTGAAAACCTTGCAGACGGTGCACTATTTAATTCTGGTCAATCTTGTTGTGGTATAGAAAGAATTTATGTAGATAAAAAAATTTATAAAGAATTTATAGATGGCTTCAAAAGCATTACTGAAAATTATAATTTAAACGATCCCTCAAAACCTGACACAAATTTAGGCCCTGTAGTAAGACAATCAGCAGCTAATTTTATTAGAGCTCAAATAAATGAAGCGGAGAGCAGCGGAGCAAAACGTCTTATTGATGAGAGTAAATTTACAATATCCAGAGAAGATAATTGTTATGTTAGCCCTCAAGTAATGGTTGATGTCAATCATGATATGAGATTCATGATGGAGGAAACTTTTGGTCCTGCTGTTGGAATTATGCCCGTAGATGATGATAAAGAAGCAAAAAATTTGATGAATGATAGCCCTTATGGACTAACTGCATCTATTTGGACAAAAGATTTGGAGTTTGCTAAAGAATTTGGAAAAAATGTTCAAACAGGAACTTTCTTCATGAATAGATGTGATTACTTAGATCCGGCACTTGCATGGACGGGCGTAAAAGACACTGGTATCGGTTGCTCACTTTCAGTATTAGCATTTGATCAATTTACAAGACCACAGAGTTTTCATATGCGAAAAGTAGTTTAGAGCGTTGGTCTACATAGTTATTAATAAAATGTTAAAATATTTAATTATTTAGTTTTCGATTATGAGCATTACTTTTAAAGAATTAGAAAAAAAAATAAAATCAAAAGAGATTGATACTGTTTTAGTATCTCTATCCGATATGCAAGGTCGACTAGTGGGAAAAAGAGTAACAGGTAAGGCTTTTTTAGACTACGTTCACAAAGAAACTCATTTTTGTGACTATCTTTATACGGTTGATATGGATATGTATACAGTTCCCGGATTTAAATCATCCTCTTGGGAGACTGGGTACGGAGATATGACTGTTAAGCCTGACCAAAGAACCATCAAAGTTTTACCATGGTTAGATAAAACAGCTTTAGTTCTCGGCGATGCTTTTCAACATGATGGAAAGACTCCTGTTTCGCATTCCACAAGACAAGTTTTAAGAGAGGCGATTATAAAAGCAAATAAAATGGGATTTGAACCGATGTTAGGTTCAGAATTAGAATTCTTTCTTTTCAAACAAACTTATGAAGATATACATTCTAGTTATTATAAAAATTTAAAAGAAACATCATGGTACATAGAAGATTACATGATATTTCAAACTTCAAAAGAGGAGCCTTTTAACCAAGAGTTAAGAAATAGTTTATTAGACTCCGGTATATATGTTGAGTGCACTAAAGGGGAAGCATCACCTGGCCAACAAGAAATTAATGTAGTTTTTACTGATGCTCTTAGTATGGCAGATAACCATATATTAATTAAAAATGCTGCAAAAGAGATTGCTTTTAAACATAATCGTGCTGTTAGTTTTATGGCAAAATACAAACAAGATTTCTGTGGAAGTTCCTGCCATATTCATAATTCTTTATTCGATAAAAAAACAAAAAAAAATATTTTCTCTGATACCAAAGACAAATATGGAATGTCTAAAATTTTCAAAAGCTATGTAGCTGGACAAATTTTATTTTTGAGGGATCTATCAATTTTTTTAGCTCCAAACGTAAATTCTTATAAAAGATTTCAAGAGTCCTCTTTTGCTCCTACTTCTGCCGCCTGGGGAATTGATAATAGAACNGCTGGATTTAGATTAGCAGGACATGGAAGTTCAATAAGAATTGAATGCAGAGTTCCTGGGGCAGATGTTAATCCCTACCTTGCTTTTGCTGGATTGATTCAAGCAGGTCTGTATGGAATTGAGAATAAATTAGAACTTGAAGAGCCATTATCTGGAAATATATATCAAAATAGAAAGGCAAAAAATGTTCCAGGTACACTTTATGAAGCAATTGAACTCGCTAAGAAATCAAAATTATTACCAAAGATTTTCCATTCAGATGTTTTAGANCACTATATTCATGCTGCAAAATGGGAGCAGAGTGAATATGATAAGTCTGTAAATGACTGGGAGCACCGTCGTTATTTTGAGAGAGGATAAATAGGGTTATAAATGCAAAATATGAATTGGAATTATCCAACAAATGTTTGGTTTGGAGTTGATAGATCAAAAGAAATACAAAAAGCTTGTGATACTTTAGGTATTAAAAATCCTTTAATTGTTACAGATCCTGGATTATTNCAAACATCAATTATTGATGAAATCAATAGTGGNCTCTCATCNAATACACAAATTTACAGTGATGTTCAAGGAAACCCAACTGGTTCAAATGTAACTAATGGTGTAAAAGTTTTTTTAGAGGGTANCCATGACGGAGTAATAGCCATAGGTGGCGGATCTGGAATGGACGCTGGTAAAGGAATAGCTTTTTTAGCTCATCAATCAAGACCACTTTGGGATTTTGAAGATATTGGAGATTGGTGGACAAGAGCAGACTCAAGTGTAATCAAACCTATAATAGCTATACCTACGACTGCAGGAACAGGTTCCGAAGTGGGAAGAGCAGCTGTCTTTTTAAATGAAGAAAATCATAAAAAGAAAATAATTTTTCACCCAAAAATGTTACCACAGATTGCGATACTAGACCCATCTTTGACATTAAATCTACCAAAAAGTATTACAGCTGGAACAGGAATGGATGCATTGGCACACTGTATTGAAGCTTATTCATCTCCTTTTTATCACCCAATGGCAGAGGGCACAGCTTTAGAGGGTTTAAGACTAGTCAAAGAAAATATTCAAGAGGTTTATCATAATGGAAATAATGTTGAAGCAAGATCGCATATGTTAGTTGCTTCTATGATGGGTGCAGCTGCATTTCAAAAGGGTCTAGGNGCNATTCACTCNATTACACACCCAGTAAATTCCTTATACAAGACTCATCATGGAACNACAAATGGTACAGTTATGCCATTTGTTTTGAATTATAACCGTAGCACTATTGAAGAAAAATTTACTAGATTGGCAAATTTTCTAGATATTAAAAATGGCTTCGAGGGTATCGTTGATTGGATTATTGAATTAAAAAAAGANATGGAGATACCTGAAACACTTAAAGATATGGGTGTTAATGAGGGAGATGAGATTAAATTGGCGCCATTAGCACAAGAGGATCCAAGCACTGGTGCAAACCCACTAGAGATGACAGTAGAAAGATTTCAAGAATTAATATTAAATTGTATTTCCGGAAAATATTAAATTTTTAGAAATTGTTGGTGCGCTTTTTTTGAAATTGATGCAACAACATCACCATTTGATTGAAAATTTAGAGGATTTCCTTTCCAATCACTAATTATACCACCGCTCTCTTCTACAATATTAACTAAAGGGATATAATCATAAGGTTTTAAGAAAGACTCTACTACTAAGGGTATTCTTTTTTCAGCTAAAAGTCCGTATTGTACACAATCACCACCAAAGGTTGCATATTTAGTTTTTTTAATCAGAGCATTATATTTTTTATTCTTATTATTTGATTTGAAAGCTGTCATTCCAGAGGTACTAAAATATAATTTAGATAAGTTTAAATTATTTTGAGATTTCTTAATTTTTTTTCCATTACAATAAGCACCATTGTCTCTAATTCCAATCCATGTTTTGTTTATATCAGGACAGTTAATAATTCCAATTACGGGTATTTTATCAATACACAAAGAAATTAATGTGCCAAAATTACCATTTCCATTAATAAAATTTTTTGTTCCATCTATTGGATCGATTACCCATATAAATGGAGAGTTATTTGATTTATTTTGGTATTCCTCTCCGTATATATCGTGACCAGGATATTTTTTAATGATCATTGATCGCAATTCTTTTTCAATTTTCATGTCTATTTTAGTTACTGGTGATTTATCTGATTTGAAATCTATTTTTAGTCGATGAGATGGTGTTTTCTTTATTATTCTTTCTGACGCATTAACGAGTTTTTTAGCAAAGTTTAAATATTGAGATAAATCTTTAAGTTTTAAAGGCATTTACAAAATATATAGAAAAAAAGCATTACTACTAATAATTTTTAATTTAAGCTATTTTTAAGCTTCTGAAAAATAATCTCAAAATTTTCTGATGTCTGAGCGCCATTTATAACAATTTGTTTATTTATTATAAATGTAGGAACGCTATTTATACCCATCTTTCTAGCTTGAATTTCTTCATTAGCGAGTGGCTCAATATTTTCTTGATCTGACAAATAACTTTTAAAATCTTCAGCGTCAATTTTATGTTTTATAGCTATATCCAACAATACATTGGGGTCACCTATGTCTTCACCATTTAAGAAATAAGACTCAAATAAACTATCTAAAACATTTTCCTGTACACCCTGTTTATATGCTAAAGCTAAAAGTCTATGTGAATTAAAGGAATTTGGGGTTGTCATAATAGAGTCAAAGTTAAAATTAATTCCTTCTACAAGTCCTTCATCATAGATATTGTCATAAATCGTCTTTGCTGCATCAGCACTTCCAAATTTAGAAATTAAATATTCTTGCCTATCCATACCATCAGGTGGCATTCCCGGATTTAATTGAAAAGGTCTCCAAGTTTGTTTGAATTTTGTATCTTTGTGATTACTAATAGCTTTTTCTAATCTTTTTTTCCCAATATAGCACCACGGGCAAACAGTATCTGAAAATATATCTAGTTCGATCATAAATTTATTTCAATATTCATGACATAAAAAAATAATATTTCATAGTCATTAAAGTTAAAAATCTGATAAAATTAGATATAGGAGATTCATATGATAGGAAATTTTAACGGAATATTTTATTTAGTAATTTTTTTAATTATTTTAGTAATGAATGCTTTTTACGGTTATAACTGTTTGTTTAATACCAAAAACTTCATAAGCAAATATGGAATTGATGTAACAGCCGCATTTTTTGCAAGGTTTGCTGGAGCAGTAATTGTAGGTGCTGTTTTAATGCAGTTATATATTTTATTTAGAGGTACAGAGGCTACATGGGCATTCTTTAATTTTATGTTTATAATCATGACCATAATAGCAATATCAGCTTTTTACACTGGTGAGATAGATAAATTAGGAAGAACTGACCAATATTCAAGAGAGGGATGGCTATCAACAGGTGGTCTTGCACTAGGTTGGGCTATTCTTTGTTTTGGATTAGCAGATAAGATTTATATTTAGCGATTTCTTATAAAATAAATAAATATTAAAGACGTTAAGTACATTATGACGCTATAAGTAGCAGCAGGTATTATATATAGACCGCCACCAAAAACACTTGTGCCTACAAAAATAGCTAAAGTTCCGTTTTGAAGACCACACTCTATTGAAATAGCTTTTTGTTGTGAGGTTCCTGTCCCAAAAAACTTTGCCCAATAAAAAGCAATTATCATCATTAATAAATTGAGAGAAAGGACTACCAACCCAGTTTGAGCAAAATAATCAATTAAATTTTCTCTCTCAGCTAAAATAGCTCCAATCAAAACTAAAACAAATAAAGCAGTTGAAAGTATTNTAGCAAACTTCTCAATTCTCTTGGTTAAAAAAGATAAGCTAGCTCTGAAAGTCATTCCAATTAAAACAGGTAATGTNACNATCAAAAACATACTTATAGCTATTCCTGTAAGTGAGATTGAGCCTAAAGAATTGTCAGAAATTAATCCCATTGATATCCCCAAAACTATAGGCACAGAAATTACACTTAAAAGGCTCATTACTGCAGTTAAAGATATTGATAGAGCAACATCCCCTTTAGCAAAAGATGTAAGAATATTNGAAGTNACNCCACCTGGAGCAGCAGCNATTAATATTAAACCTATAGCTAATTCAGGTTGAAGTGGCCAAACCAAAACAATTATTAAAGCAACNATTGGAAGAAAAATTAATTGGCTAATTAAACCTATANTAAAATTTTTAGGTGCCTTTATTACTCTGGCAAAATCTGAGAATGTCAAACCCAAGCCCAGAGTGAACATAATAAAAGCTAAGGCTAAAGGAAGAATTACATCAGTTATGAAATTCATAGATAAATATTAACAAAAACTNAAAATAATCATATCTCATAACCAAGNCTTTTTTCCTCTAAATCAATCAANTCNTCAGGATACCCCTCAGCTCTAAATGCAGTATTGTATTTATTTTCAAGCCTTTTTACGACCATTGAGGACCATGCACGATCACCAAAAGTCTTTCTTGCATCTTTAATAATATCAAGAACTAAAGGTGATATTTCTAATTCGATCCCAAGTTTTGAGGCGAGATCCTGAAAAAGTCCTACATCTTTCTCAACTAAGTCCATTGTAAAATTTATATTATATGAACCGTTTAATATTACCTGACTCTCAGTTTCATGGACAAATGAGTTACCTGAAGAAGCTGCAATTCCTTTATATGTTTTGTTCAAATCAAGATTTGATTTACTCGCAATAGTCCAAGCTTCTCCTAATGCAACTAAGTGAACAGTAGCTAAATAATTAGTAATAACTTTAAGAATGGATGCACTTCCAAAGTCTCCCGTATANAANATTTTTCTACCAAGACATTTTAATACTGGCATAGCTTTATCAAACCCCTCTCTACTTCCTCCAACAAAAATAGAAATATTACCAGTTGCAGCTCTATGACAACCCCCACTTACAGGGGCTTCTAAAGCTATTGCATTTTTTTGCTGAATTAATGAAGCATGTTTTTTTAGTTGTTCATCTTCAGTTGTGCTCATCTCAATCCAAATTTGATCTTTTTGTATAGTATCAATAATACCATCTTTGGACTCTAAAACTTCTGCACATATCTTGGGAGAGGGAAGACAAGTTATTAAAATATCAGAATTCATCACAAGATCTTTTATTGATTTAGCTGTCTTAGCACCCTTTAAATTAAACTCCTCCATTAATATGNGATTTTTATCTAAAACTGATATTTGAAAATTATTTTCAAGAAGATTATTTGCTAGTTTTCCACCCACATTACCAAGTCCAACAAAACCTATTTTCATCACTACCCCCTTTATTTAATAAAAATACTATTACTTTATTTTTCAATGTTAATATTAAATAATTCTTATAAAATTAGATAATGTCAATTTACCTTAGAACAGAAAAAATTATTTCAGATTGGACAGACTATAATGGTCATATGAATTTAGCCTTTTATATCCACTTATTCGATCAAGGATGGGATGTGTTGCTTGATAGATTTCAAATGGGAGGAGAGTCAGCTAAAAATGAGAAAAGATCAACATTTGCTGTGGAATCCCACACTAAATATATTCAAGAGGTTAAAGAGGGAGATGAAGTTGATATAAACTTACTATTCTTAGACCGTGATAAAAAAAGATTTGTATATCAATTGGAAATTGTAAGTAAAAGTGGGAATTTTAGAGCAGCTACATCTGAAGTTTGCTCTCTTTATGTTGACTTAAGTATCCGCAAAGTTATTGAAATGGAAGACCATAAATTAAAGTTAGTAGATGATTTCATAGCTGAAAATAAAAATCAATTTTCACCAATAGAATTTTACCTTTTAGATAAATTAAAAAAGTAAATGAAAGTTGCTATCATTGGGTCGGGCATTGTTGGTCTCACAATTGCATATACCTTAAGTAAAGAAAATATCGACATAACTATTTTTGAGAAAGAGAGAGACTCACTATCACATGGAACTGGAAGAAATAGCGGAGTTATTCACTCTGGAATCTACTATCAACCTAAAACTTTAAGGTCAACTCTCTGCATCAGAGGTTCAAAGTTAATGAAAAAATTTATTAGTGAGAACAATCTTTATATCAATAATTGTGGAAAGTTATTACTTCCAAAAACAAAAAAAGATATCGAAACACTTAATTTATTGTATGAGAGATCGAAGGAGGTAGGAGTCGAAACAATCAAGTTAAATAGTTTCGATGAGATTTTAAAAATAGAGCCAAACTGCAATCCCTTATTTAATGANGCTCTTTTTATTAAAGAAACAGCCATAGCTGATCCAAAAGAGGTATCAAACAAATTGATTGAAATTTTAAAAAAAAGAGGCGTGATAATTAAATACGATACAAAAGTGGACTCAATTTCATCTGATAATACAACTATTATATCAAATAATAAAATTCATAATTTCGATCTTATTATTAACTCTGCAGGTTTACATGCAGACTATTTGGCAAATAAATCAAATTTAAAAACTAGATACACATCTTTACCTTTTAAAGGTAAATATTGGAAAATTAGTTTTGGAGATAAAAATGAAATTCCAAATAGATTAATTTATCCAGTGCCAAATTTAGACCAACCTTTTTTAGGAGTCCACACTGTATACGATAAAGATGGAAACTTTTATTTAGGACCTAGTAGCACCCCTGTATTTGGAAGAGAAGCCTATAGGCCTTTTAGAAAATTTAATTTTTTAGAGTTTTGTGCCTTAAGTTATAAATTCATTTTGAAAATAATTTTTAATGAGAATAACCTTAGAAATTTAGCTATTAGTGAGTTTAAAAATCTATTTTTGTCTAGTGTCATGAAATCTTCTAATGTTTACTTTAAGCATAAACCAGTAAAAATTGAATTAAGTAGTAAAGTGGGGATTAGATCTCAAATGTTTGATAAAAATAGTAAAAAACTATTTAATGATTTTGTAGTTATTAAGCAAAATAACATTATACATATTCTTAATGCTATATCTCCAGCATGGACATCTTCTTTTGCTATGGCCGAATTTATATGTGAAAAATATACTATAAAAAAATAGAAATAATAATGAAAGCGCCTAATTTTAAGTTGCCAAGCACATCTGGAATATTTCAACTAAGTGATTATTTAGGGAAAAACATAATTTTGTATTTTTACCCAAGAGACAATACAAAAGGATGTTCTTTAGAGGCAATTGATTTCAATAATTCTCTCAAAGCTATAAATAAATATAATTGCATTGTAGTAGGTGTTTCAAAAGACTCAATTGAAAGTCATCAAAAATTTAAAAAAAAAAATAAATTAAAATTTGATTTGTTATTTGATGAAAAAATAAAGGTCTTAAAAAAATACAAAGCTTGGGGACTTAAGAAATTTTTAGGAAAAGAATATTATGGTATAATTAGAACTACAGTATTAATTAATGAAAAAGGCAAAATTGTAAAAACNTGGAGTAATGTCAGAGTAAAAGATCATGTAAAAAATGTAATTAACGAACTATCTAATATTTAATTTAATCCAAAATACTTATTCACAAATTATAAACAGAAAAATTTATTTTTTTATCTTTTGTTATTGTCAAAAAAAATAATTTANTTTAANNTTAGTAAATGTAGAGGGTAGGAAACTTCCCAAAACAAAGAAAAGAGCCAAAGTAGTAGAGGCCTAGAGAAGGGAAACCGGAACTAAGTCGAGACAACNGAGGCTCTTTTCTGTTTTTAGCCCCAGATTTAATGATTGAATTTCTNACATTAAATAGTTTATCATTNCACGTGAAAAAAATTTTCAAATACACTTTTATTTTTATTTTTGGTTTGAATTTAAACCTATTTTCTGGACCGTTTACAGATGAGTTTGCTAAGTGCATTGTAATGAAAACAACAACTCAAGAAAAAACTGATTTAGTAAGATGGATATATGTGACAATGTCATTTCACCCNCAACTNATGGATNTGTCTAATCTAACAGCTGATGATGTTGAAATGGTGAATATAAGAGTAGCTGACTACATGACCAATGTCTTTGCTTATAAGTGCAATGAAGAGTTAAATATGGCCATAGATTANGAGGGTGAAGAAAGTGTTTATTATGCATTTGAACTCTTGGGNGAAATAGCAATGACAGAGTTAATGGAAGATCAAGGNGTTAGCGCNGCAAGTGAGCTATTTATTGANTATATAGATNTGTCAATTTTCGAACAAATACTAAANTANTAANNAATNAAANNATTTTAANGAAATTTAACTTATGTGGTGCCGCCGAGAAGAATTGAACTTCCGACCCCACCCTTACCAAGGGTGTGCTCTACCACTGAGCTACGGCGGCATTTTTAAAATTATAGACTATTAATACATATTAAAAAACATTATCAAAAGACACCCAGCTGTCAGGTATTTAGAGATTTCATAAATAATTTTCCATTTATTATTATTTTGACTCACACGCCATGTAGCAAATGTAATTGCCAAAAAAACAAATGATACAAACCACATTAAATTAGGGTTTTTTGTTAATTCAATAATAACTGACATGATTAATTCACAAGGTAAAACTTATCTACCAGATAGTTTATTAACAAGACTAATCCAATCATAAATACCCAATATAGTTTTTTGTTGTTTCTAATAAAGGGTATCCCGATAGCACTGTATCTAAATAATTTATGAAGTCCCCACACAATTAAGGGGATTAAAAACAACCAAAAAATAATTTCCCAAATCATTTTCTAACTTTAATTATTTCTTTTTTAATAAGACTATCCTAATTTTAATATCTGAACCAAAATCTTTATTGTTTGGAAGATAATTTAAAGGTCTTGATATATAGATTGAGTTAAAATCAGTTAATTTTTCCAAGACACTATCAAATTTTAATTCTTTCCATAAATCTACTCTATGTGTAAATATAAAATAACCATTTTTTG
>FUFK010621826.1_pt1 | contig 37753 bp, 36 predicted proteins | sample 1021851 | NCBI WGS metagenome assembly FUFK01 (sample SAMEA51879418, study PRJEB19060) | metagenome | reverse complement strand
GCCAGCACCGGCGGCGCGGCGAGGATCGGCCCGGTCAGCGCGATGATCACGCCCTGACGCCGGATCGCCAGCATCGAGTCGCGGTCGGGCGGCTCGCTGCCCGGCTGACGAAACGCCACCAGCCGCCGCCAGCGATCTTCCGACGCGCTCATCACCAGCACGAAACCGCCCATGAAGAACAGCATGAATGCGATGCCGAGCGAGGCAAGTTCGGCGATCGTCCAGCGCTCGAACCCGGTCGCATCGACAAAATTGGCGATGCCAAAGCCGAATCCGGCGCCCATCACGCCACCGATCAGCGCCTCCACGGCATGCCGCCGCACGCGTTGCCCGCGCGTCATCTCAGTCACGCTCGGGTGCAATCCAGTCATCGAGGAAGATTTCATCGACTGCCACTCCAAAGATTTTCGCCATCCGCAACGCCAGCGGTAAGCTGGGGTCATATTTGTCCGTCTCGACCGCGTTGACGGTCTGACGCGAGACGCCGAGCAGGCGTGCAAGGTCCCCCTGACTGAGACCCGCCTCTGCCCGTAAGATACGCAACCGGTTGTTCACCGAACATGTCCAGAAGTCTTGTCCATATGACAAGAGCTCTTGTCATTATTCGGCCGCAGCTGTCAAGAGCCCTGGACATTATATACTTTACAAAGCAGCCAATCCGGGGTAGTGAGAATGCATGACGAACCTCACCGCACCCCGCTTCACCGACGCAGACGCAGCCCGCGAGCATCTTGAAGCTCTGCGTTGGCCGCAGGGTCCGGTTTGCCCCCGTTGTGGTTCGGTTGACGCGAAGCGCCTTCCCGACCAGCGCGGCAAGCCTTCCAAGCGTCACCCGGAAGGCGCGGTTCGCAAGGGCGTGATCCAGTGCAACGGTTGCCGCCAGCAGTTCACCGTCACGGTCGGCACCGTGTTTGAGGACAGCAAGGTTCCGCTCAACAAGTGGCTGCTCGCCAACCACCTTATGGTTGCCAGCAAGAAGGGTATCAGCGCGCACCAGCTGCACCGTATGCTTGGCGTCACCTACAAGACGGCATGGTTCATGGCGCATCGCATCCGCGAAGCGATGACCTCGACCGACGATACCCCGATGGGCGGTAACGGTGGCGACGTTGAGGTTGACGAAACCTACATCGGTCGCGTCCCCGGCGCTTCGCGCACCCCGATCCACAACATGAACAAGGTTATCTCGCTGGTGGATCGCACCACGGGCCGCGCTACCTCGGTAGTGTTCACCGGCCACTTCACCGCTGACACCGTGGGCGCGATCCTGAACGACCGCGTCGCGACCGATACCCGCCTACTGACCGACGAAGCCCGCTTCTATAAGCTCCCCGGCAAGGCGTTCACTGGTGGTCACGAAACCGTCAATCATCGCGTTGGCGAGTATGTCCGCAAGGGTGACCGCGCCATCCATACCAACACGATTGAGGGCTTCTTCGGCATCTTCAAACGCGGGATGCGCGGCATCTACCAGCACTGCGGTTCGCAGCACCTGCAGCGCTACCTTGCCGAATTTGACTTCCGTTACAGCAACCGCGTGGCGCTCGGCATCAATGACGAGCAGCGCGCTGACCTCTCGCTTAAGGGCATCGCTGGAAAGCGCCTGACCTATCGGCGGATTGGTGCAGTCGCAGCCTAAGCACCCCGCGCTGGGGCGTAAGCGCGGTTTTAGGATTAGGGGCAAAGTGATGCCTTGACCTTGCCACATCAACGAATCATATCTGATACGTCCAGCGGGCCAGAGGGGTCGATCGACACCTAGAGCCAGCAACGCCGCCCTATAATGGTGCTATCGCAGGCATATCACCTAGGGCGGCGAGGACACCTAGAAGCCGTAATAGAACCGCATCCAAGCCAGTCTCTGGTCGGTGAGAGGCAGCCCCTCTGCCTCATAAGGAAATAGCTTTATGCTGTTTCCCTTATAGGCCTTTGCGGGTGCGTAGTATCTTCCGAGTAGCTCAATCTGCGGTCGGCTGTCGGTAATCCCAAACTCCGTGGACTCTACCGCAAGCGTCAGCGCACTTGCCGCCGCATCGGCAAAGGCGCATCCGTCTGACTGATGGTGCGGGATCGCTGTAACCAACTCAGCGTCGATATGCTCCCATGCCGCACGAGACTTTTTGTCAGTCTGCGGCAGTCGGCGAATATAGTCCTGCATCTCATCGTAGGGAAACTTGTTGCGCTTTGAGAAAACTATCTGGCAACGCTTATCGTCGTTCGATGCGCTCTTAGAATCGCGACATATCCACGAAATTCTCGATCAGAAATTTCCCGTAATAAAAATACAATCTCTTGTGGTCACGTCTAAGCTTATCGTTCGTAAGCGATGGCTTGTGAACCAATATGCTTACTATTTGCACCGGGAGTGACGAAAGTATCTGCGCGATACGTATTTTGCGCTTGGCGTCTAGAGACGTAAACTTAAAAGACCAATCTTGGGACTTTTTGTATTCTGCTTTGAAATCGGAAATAGCCTCCGTCAAATTCGGGATGTTTTCCTGAGTAGTGACAACGGCGGTTAGCCCGAACCATTCGCTCGCGCCCTTTCCATGCTCGCCGCCCTCGCATCCCGACTCATCTATGTATGCTACAAAAGTTCCTGCCATAGTGCGCAGAAAGCCAGGCTAGGCTGATCGGAGTCAATCCACAGCTAGGACCTAACGCTCCCAGCGCTTGGATCACGTGAGCCAAATCTGCTATAGGGGCTTTTCGAGGTCCACGCCGGAAAGGCTCGGTCACAGCGACCGGGCCTTTCTGCTGTCTGGTCGCGGCTTAGGCTCGCTTGACTCTTTCGGCTTGTCGTGCGGCTTTGGTGGGGTGTTGAGCATCCGGCGCAACACGTCGTCTTCCTCGCGTCTCTCGGTGGCTTCCATGTCAAACTCCGTCGATGATCAAGAAGTCGATCTGGCAATGCGCTGCGCGGTGGGCGGGGCCATTTTCTCCTGGTCCAGGCTGGAAAACGTTCTGGCGAAGACGTTCAATCTGACCATCGGCAACAGCGCAGCTTACTCAATTCTCGGCTGCATCCGCGCATTTGAGGCGCGTCTGAGCATCGTCAATGCCTCTATCACACAAACCTTCGGAGGCTCAAACGACGATATAATCGAGAAATGGCGCGCACTGTCCGCGCACATTTCCAAGATATCCAAAAATCGAAATATGATCGCGCATTCGCACCAGATCGCGCCCGGAAAGATACAGCCGTATTTCGATTGGTCCAAGGTATTCGACTACGATCCGAATGCATTCCTAAGCGTATCGGACGTTGAGTCATTCGCCAATGACTTCGCCCAAGCGACGGGCGCGCTCTTAGCGTTGAACGATCACATTAGGTATCATGTCGATCTATCTCGCGGGGGCGGTGAAGGCGCGGAGCTTTGGTATAAGAACGCGATAGGATTTCATAAACAAGGTCATGATCTACTAGACCAGCTTGTTCACGATAAAGCCCAGAATCGCGCAAAGCACGGACGCCCTCCGCAATCATCTCGTCAGTAATTTCGAACTCAACCGGCCTGTCACGCTCGGTTTGCGTAGCTCATTCAGTGTGCTTTGTCATGTATATAATGTCCAGAGCTCTTGTCACCTTGCATAACTGCGGCTAACCACTTATTGACAACTCTGTCAGTAAGGGCGGTCCATATGGCAACTCAGGCGATCGACTGGAGCAAACCGCGCAAGCGCGAATGGGGGACGGCGCTTACCGCGCTGCGCCGTCTGCTCGCCAACGGCGACGATACGGTGCAGGTGTTCCGCATCATGCGCGCGCTGAACGGCGACACGCTGGCGCGCAATTATCGCCGTCTGCTGAGCACGGCGGAGGGCGGGCGAATCGCCTATCGCCGCACCGAACTGGCCGACAAATTCTCCGACCGCGCCTGGCTCGACTCGCTGCCCGAAGGCAGCGTCGGCGCGGCCTATCGCGCCTTTCTCGATCGCACCGGCTATTCGGCTCAGGGGCTGGCAGATGTGAGCTATGCCGACGCCGATGTCGAACGCGGGATCGAGCATCCGCATGCCTGGTATGGCCGGCGCGAGCGCGACATTCACGACATCTGGCACGTCGTCACCGGCTACCAGGCCGACGAACCGCTCGGCGAAGCGTGCCTCGTCGCCTTTTCCTATGCGCAGACCGGCGGGCTTGGCTGGGCATTCATTGCGCTGGGTGCGGCGCTCAAGAGCCTGCGCGTCACCGGATCGCGCAGCTTCGCCAAGGCGGTGCGCGAAGGCTATCGCCATGGCAAAGCCGCGCGCTGGCTGTCGGGCGAGGATTACGAGCTTTTGCTCGCCGAACCGCTCGCCGCGGTGCGCAAGCGGCTGAACATCGGTGATCCGGTGCTGTACCGCGCGGCGCAGGCCGAATTGCGCGACAAGGGCCTGATCGGGATCTGAAAGCAACGTTCCGTTTGTGCTGAGCCTGTCGAAGCACCGCTCCTGCCGCTGATGTCGGGCACGCCCTTCGACAAGCTCAGGGCAAACGGGCGGATGGCTTAGCCATGCCCGCCCTAACGCCGCACCCCGCGCATCGGGCTGTCATCCTCGACCGGGGTGAGCACCTTGAGGTCTTCGCGCAAGGTCTTGCGATCGCGCACCGTCGCCGGCAGCATCAGCACCGCGCCCCGGAAGCTCGCCGGACCGAAGCGTTGTAGCCGGTACAACTCCATCGTCTGTCCCGCCTCACCCCGCACCGACAGGCGCAGCAATGTGCCCTTGCCGAACAATTCCGCTGCAGCCTTGGCGAGGTTGCGGCGCGTGCCCTCGGGCTCCAGCGCGGCGACATCGGCGGGCGCCATGTGCATGCGAATGAGGCGCCCGACCTGCGCCAGCTCCGGATCGCTCGACATCACCGCTTCCAGCCCGTTGGGGCGCGGGTCGCCGACCGCGCTGAGCCGCCAGACCTTGCCGCTGCGGCCACCCACCTCTTCGGTGCCGACCGGCACGACCTGAAACGTGACCACCGGCGGCGGCGTGATCAGCATTTCACGCCCATCGTACAGGCGGACGACCCGTGTGCCGTCCGGGCGCAACTCGCCCGACGCCTTCGCCGCTGCCTCGGCCTGCTCCACGCGCTTGCGTTGCGCATCCGCCAACGCAGACAATGCCGCCATCACATCGCCGCGCAGCGCCGCGACCGGTTCCATCTTGTACTTGGTCTTGTCGATCGCGACGCGGCGCTCGTTCATCAGATAATCCTGGCCGTCGCGGACGATGATGCCGCGCCGCTTGCCGGCCCACAGCCGCGCATTGCCATCGTCATCGAAGTTGATCGTGATCGCGTCGGCGCGTCCCTCCTTGCTGTAGCTCGCCTCGATCCCGTCGATCACCCGCGTCGCCGGATCGCCGCCGCATCCGGCCGTGCCGAGCAGGATTGCCGCCAGAATCAGTCGCTTCATAAGTCCCCCCGGACGCTATCGCCGCGCGGACGCTATCGCGCGCCACGCTGGAACGCTAGATGCCGCTGATGGCCCTCACCCGCCTCGTCCTGACCGATTTCCGCAACCATCGCGACACGATCCTGAATGTCGGGACCGGCTTCGTCGTGCTGGCGGGCGACAATGGCGCGGGAAAGACCAATGTGCTGGAGGCGGTGTCCCTCCTCGCCCCCGGCCGCGGCCTGCGCCGCGCGCCGCTGACCGAAATGGCGCGACAGGGTGGCAGCGGCGGGTTCGGGGTGGCGGCGCAACTCGATGGTGAGGTCGAGATCGGCACCGGCACCCAGCCCACTGCGCCCGAGCGTCGCATCGTCCGGGTCAATGGCGCGACCGCCGCGGCGACCTCGCTCGGCGAGTGGCTGACCGTGCTGTGGCTCACGCCCGCGATGGACCGGCTGTTCGCCGAACCGGCAAGCGAGCGGCGGCGCTTCCTCGACCGCCTCGCCCTCGCACTCGTCCCCAGCCATGCCCACCACAGCGCGCGCTACGAAGCCGCGATGCGCGAGCGCAACCGGCTGCTCGGCGCGGAGGAGCCCGCCGATCCCGACTGGCTGACCGCGCTGGAGGCGCGCATGGCCGAACATGGCGCGGCAATCGACGCGGCGCGCCGCACCACCGTCGCCCAGCTCTCCGAACGCCTCGTCGCGCAACCCGAAGGGCCCTTCGCCCGTGCCGGCCTTGCCATCGAAGGTGACGATGCGACCGACCTCGCCCAGCGGCTGCGCATTGGCCGCTCCCGCGACACCGCCGCCGGGCGCACGCTGACTGGGCCGCATCGTCAGGACTTGGCAGTCACGCATCTCGGCAAGGGCCAGGCCGCGCATCTCTGTTCGACCGGCGAGCAAAAGGCGCTGCTGCTCGCCATCGTCCTTGCCCATGCCGAACTGGTCGCGGACCGCACCGGCCGCGCCCCGATCCTGCTGCTGGACGAGGTCGCCGCGCATCTCGATCCCGCCCGCCGCGCGGCGCTGTTCGAACGGCTCGCCGGGCGCGGACAGGTATGGATGACCGGCACTGAACCGGCGCTGTTTGCAGAAGCAGGGGCGGCGATTCGGCTTACCGTTCACGACGGCGCGATCCACCCCGCTTAAGGCCCATTTCGCTTCCGTTTTGTGACGGCGGACCCTATATGCTGGGCATGGCATCAGACGACAACAACACCACCGATTCCGCCCCCAACTCCAACGCCTACGGCGCCGACAGCATCAAGGTCCTCAAGGGCCTCGACGCGGTCCGCAAGCGGCCGGGCATGTATATCGGCGACACCGACGACGGTTCCGGCCTGCACCACATGGTATTCGAGGTTTCGGACAATGCGATCGACGAAGCGCTTGCCGGGCATTGCGACAAGATCATCATCCAGCTGAACGCCGACGGATCGGTCTCGGTCGAGGATAATGGTCGTGGCATCCCGACCGGCATACACAGCGAAGAGGGTGTGTCGGCGGCGGAGGTCATCATGACCCAGCTCCACGCCGGCGGTAAGTTCGAAAACACCTCGGACGACAATGCCTATAAGGTGTCCGGCGGCCTGCACGGCGTCGGCGTGTCGGTCGTGAACGCGCTCAGCGAATGGCTCGATCTCAACATCTGGCGCGATGGCGAAGAGCATTACATGCGCTTTGCCTATGGCGACGCCGTCGCCCCGCTCAAGGTGATCGGTCCGGCGAACGGGAAAAAGGGCACGCGCGTGACCTTCCTCGCCTCGACCGAGAAGACGCCGGGCGATGGCGGGACGTTCAAGAACCAGATCGAATATGATTTCGACAAGCTCGAGCATCGCTATCGCGAGCTGGCGTTCCTGAACTCGGGCGTGCGCCTGTTCCTGCGCGACGCGCGGCACGAAGAGGTCAAGGAAGTCGAACTCTATTACGAGGGCGGGATCGCCGCCTTTGTGAAGTGGCTCGACCGCAACAAGTCGCCGCTGTTCCCCGACCCGATTTCGGTGACCGGGCAGCGCGACGATATCGGCATCGACGTCGCGCTGGAGTGGAACGACTCCTACTATGAAAACGTCCTCTGCTTCACCAACAACATCCCGCAGCGCGACGGCGGCACCCACTTGGCGGCCTTCCGCGCCGCGCTGACCCGCACGATCAACAGCTATGCCGACAAGTCGGGCTTGCTGAAGAAGGAAAAGGTCACGCTGACCGGCGACGACATGCGCGAAGGTCTGACCGCGATCGTCAGCGTCAAGCTGCCCGATCCCAAGTTCAGCAGCCAGACCAAGGACAAGCTGGTCAGCAGCGAAGTCCGCCAGCCGCTCGAAGCGCTGATGGCCGACAAGATGAACGACTGGCTGGAGGAAAATCCCGCCCACGCCCGCATGATCATTCAGAAGGTGATCGACGCCGCCGCCGCGCGTGAGGCGGCGAAAAAGGCGCGCGAACTCACCCGGCGCAAGGGCGTGATGGACATCGCCTCGCTCCCCGGCAAGCTCGCCGATTGCCAGGAGCGCGATCCTGCCAAATCCGAACTGTTCCTGGTGGAGGGTGACTCGGCCGGCGGATCGGCAAAGCAGGGCCGCGACCGCCATTTCCAGGCGATCCTTCCGCTGCGCGGCAAGATCCTGAACGTCGAGCGCGCGCGCTTTGACCGGATGCTGTCGTCCAAGGAAATCGGCACGCTGATTCAGGCGATGGGCACCGGCATCGGGCGCGACGACTTCAACCTCGAAAAGCTGCGCTACCACAAGATCGTCATCATGACCGACGCTGACGTGGACGGCGCGCATATCCGCACGCTGCTGCTTACCTTCTTCTACCGCCAGATGCCCGAGATTATCGAGGCCGGGCACCTCTTCATCGCCCAGCCGCCGCTGTACAAGGCGAGCAAGGGCCGGTCGGAAGTGTATCTGAAGGACGATGCCGCGCTCGACGACTATCTGGTCGAGGCGGGCGTTGCGGGCAACCGGCTGGAAACCGCCACGGGCACGCGCTTCGGCGACGATCTGGCGAGCCTGGTCGACCATGCCCGCCGCATGAAGACGCTGATGCGCTACGTCCCGCGCCGCTATGATTCCTCGATCATCGAGGCGCTGGCACTGGGCCGCGCGCTCGATCCCGAAGCGACGCGCGAGCAGCGTGGCGAGCGGCTGGCGGCGGTGACGCAGCGGCTCGACCTGACCGATGCCGATGCGCGCTGGACCGCGCGGGTGACCGAAGATGGCGGCTTCCACTTCGAGCGCTGGTGGCGCGGCGTGACCGATCACCACATCATCGAGGCGGCGTTCCTGACCTCGGCCGAAGGACGCAAGCTCCACGCGCTCGCGGCGGAACAAGCCGACAGCTATGCGCAGATCGCCAAGCTGGTCTCCGCCAAGGTCGCGCAGGTCGAGGAAGCGGCTGCGGTCGCGGAGGGTGAGGAGGAACTGCCCGTCGCCGCCGCCAAGGGCGAGACGCTGGTCGCGCGGCCGAGCGAACTGCTCGACGCGATCCTGGCCTCGGGCCGCAAGGGTCTGTCGATCCAGCGCTACAAGGGGCTGGGCGAGATGAATGCGGAACAGCTGTGGGAAACCACGCTCGACCCGGCCAACCGCTCTATGCTGGTGGTGCAGGTCGATCAGGCCGACGTCGCGGACGAAATCTTCACGCGCCTCATGGGCGATGTCGTCGAGCCGCGCCGCGAATTCATCCAGGAAAACGCGCTCAGCGTCGCCAATCTCGACGTTTGACCGCAGAATCCAAACAGCGCGGCGCTGGACGGATTGCCGTTCGGCGCCGCGTCTGTTTCACCCCCGGACCGAAAGGGGCCGGGGACAATGCGTTCGATCATCGCTGTCATGATGTTGACCGCTGCTGCGCCTGTCGCAGCGCAGGACGCCGCGCCTGCCCCCGCTGCCTCCGGCACCGCCACTGTCCTCGCCAGCGGCATGGCGAGCTATTATGGTGACGCGCACGCCGGCAACCGCACCGCCAGCGGTGAGCGCTTCAACCCCAGCGACATGACCGCTGCGCATCGCAGCCTGCCCTTCGGCACCAAGTTGCGCGTGACCGATCCGTCGACCGGACGCAGCGTGATCGTTCGCGTCAACGACCGCGGGCCCTTCCACAAGAGCCGCATTCTCGACCTGTCCGAAGCCGCCGCGCGCGAGCTGGGCATCGTCCGCCGCGGTCGCGCGCTGGTCGAGATCGCGCTGGCGGACGCTGCTGAGGCAACCGCAACCAACTGATTCCCGTTTCGGGCATGTAAGGGCCATGCTATCGTCGCACCGGGAGGTTCGACGCCATGTCCCTGTTGCTGCTTGCCCTCGCTTTCCAGTCCGGTGCCGATGACTCGCTGCTGCGCATCCATCGCGAAAAGACACGCGCCGCCATTCCCTGCGAAAAGACCGCCGACCCCGATGAGGTGACGATCTGCGCGCTGCGTGATGCGGACAAAAAATATCGCGTCCCGTTCGTCACAGCCCGCGCGGAGGATAATCGCCCCGCACAGACAGAGCGGGTGCTGGAGGACACGATGTTTCAGTGCGGCGTATCCGGCCCGTTCCTTGCCCAGTGCAAGGGGATGGTGGGCGTGACCGTGGGTGTCGGATTTGACGGCAAGGTGGTGCGCAAACGCGAACCAGCACCCTAAGACGTTCTCACTCGCCCAGAATATGCATCCACATCGGTTCGCCCGCGAGGCTCTGTGAGCCGCGCAGCTTTTCCAGCGCCTGCGCGACGCAGCGCTCCGGCCCCTCATGCGTCACGATCGCGAGCAGCACGCTGCCATCGGCCATCGCGCCACGCTGAATCAGCGATTCGATCGACACACCGGCATCGCGCATCGCCGCCGCGATCTCGGCGAGGACGCCAACCTTGTCGGGTACGGTGAAGCGCAGATAGGCGCGGCCCCGACGTTCCCCGCTCGGCGCGGCGGGTTCCTTGGCGAGGCTGGCAGCGGGCATGGCGTAGGGCGGGCCAAATTCGGTGCGGGCAATGTCGATCAGGTCGGCGACCACGGCGCTAGCGGTGGGGCCATCTCCGGCTCCCGCGCCCTGGAACAACAGGCGGCCCACAAAATTGCCCTCGGCCACCACCGCATTGGTCGCACCGGTGACGTGCGCGAGCGGATGGGCGAGCGGGACGAGGTGCGGGTGGACGCGCTGGAACAACCCGTCGCCATTGAGGTCCGCGATCCCGAGCAGGCGCACACGATATCCCAGCGCCGCCGCCTCGGCGATATCGGCGGCGAGCAGGTTGCGGATGCCGTGGATCGCCACATCGCCAAACGCCGGCTGGGTGCCGAAGGCAAGGCTGGCGAGGATCGACAGCTTGTGCGCGGCATCCACGCCGTCGATGTCAAAGCTCGGGTCCGCCTCGGCAAAGCCCTTGGCCTGCGCCTCGGCCAGCACCTCGGCAAAGTCGCGGCCCTCCGCCTCCATCTTCGACAGGATAAAATTGCAGGTGCCGTTGAGGATGCCATAGACGCGGTCGATTACATTCGCCGCGGCACCCTCGCGTAGCCCCTTGATCACCGGCACGCCGCCCGCGACCGCGGCCTCGAACTTCATCGGCGTGTCGGCCTGTTCGGCGACATGGGCGAGTTCGAGGCCGTGGTGCGCGATCATCGCCTTATTGGCCGTGACCAACCCCTTCCCCGCCGCCAGCGTCGCGCGGGCGAGCGCCAGTGCCGGGCCGTCCGACCCGCCGATAAGCTCGACCACGACATCGGCGCGCGGATGCTGCGCCAGCTCGCGCATGTCATCGACCCAGTCGAACCGGGTGATGTCGACGCCGCGATCCTTGGACCGGTCGCGCGCTGAGACTGCGACGATCTCAATCGGTCGGCCTGCGCGGCGTGCAATCAGGTCGGCATTGGCGTCGATCAGACGAATGACGCCCGCGCCCACCGTGCCAAGGCCAGCCAGTGCAACGCGGAGCGGTTCGGTCATGTCTTCATCCCTGTAAGCGGCAACGGCCCGGGCATCGCCCGAGCCGACTGTTCCGCCCATACTCCCGGGCCTTACCGGGAGGGGAGATATTTTTTCTATTTCTTCGTCAGCCCGATCTCGGCCAGTCGTTCGGCCAGATAGTCGTGCGCGGTGATCGGCGGCTCACGCTCGGGATTCTCTGCGGTCACCGTCTGCGGCAGCGCCTTGATCAGGAAATCGGGCGCGGGGTGGAGGAAGAAGGGCATCGAATAGCGCGAATGACCGCGCCGCTCGACCGGCGGGTTGACCACGCGATGCGTGGTCGAGGGAAGGACATGGTTGGTCAGCCGCTGCAGCATATCGCCGACATTGACCACCATCGCGCCTTCGGGCGGCTTGACCGGCAGCCATTCGCCATCCTTGTCGAGCAGCTCCAGACCCGCTTCCTCAGCACCGAGCAACAGGGTGATGAGGTTGATGTCCTCATGCGCGCCCGCGCGCACGTTCGGGGCATCCTCGGTGACCGGCGGATAGTGCAGCAGACGCAGCACCGAATTACCGTCCTTCACGGCATGATCGAACCAGTCGGGCGCGAGGCCGAGATGCACGGCGATCGCCGAGAGCAGCTTGTCGCCGGCCGTGTCGAATGCCGCGAACAGCTCGATAAAGGTCTCGCGGAAGCCTGCGGGCTGGTCGGGCCAGATGTTCGGGGCCATCAGTTCCGAAAAGCGGTGCCCCGCCGCCAGCTCGCGACCGATATGCCAGAATTCCTTGAGGTCAACATGGGTGGCGCCCTTGGCGATCTCGGTCTTGAACGGGGTATAGCCGCGCGCGCCGCCACCGCCCGCGACAAAATAGCTGCGCTTCACATCCTCGGGCAGGTCGAAAAACGCCTTGGTCATCGCCCAGGCGCGGTCGATCCGGTCCTGCGGGATGCCGTGATCGGACACCATCGCAAAGCCGAACCGCTCGAACGATCCACCCAATGCGGCGGCAAATCCCTGCGGGTCACTGGCCTGATCGGCGAGGCTGACGAGCGGGACTTCGGCGAGAATGGTATCGGGCATTGCAAAGCGACTCCGGGAAACGAATCTCCCTCAAATAGTCGCCTTGATCAGACTCGAACAGGGGCGGGAAATTCCGGATGGAAAAGCGCGGGAGAGGCGCGGTGCCATGCACCCCTCCCGCTGCGCCGTCCGCCTACGCGTGGACGACGGATTAGTGGATCAGTTTCCGGAAACCGTCAGCGTGCCACGGCTCTTTGCATCGCCGGTGCCGTCGATCTTGAGCGTGTAGGGGCTGCCCGACTTGGTCTTGCCGGTCAGTTCGTCACGATTGCCGGTGACGGTAAAGCCGGCGCCCTCCATCTGCTCGCGGAACCAGTCGCGCACCCGCGCGGCATCGGCCGGAGCATCGAACGTCACATTGACGCCGCCCGACTTGGTGCCGTCCTGCCGATCGTCGATGTTGAGGCTGGAGACGGTCGCGCCCGGGTAGAGCTTGACGCCGTCGATCTCAAAATTCTCTGCACTGATGTTGAACTTGGGCAGCTTGATCGAGCCTTCAAAGCCCGGTGCCTTGACCGACACCTTGCCGTCCTTGTCGGCCTGGGCGGTGACCGATCCATTGTCGCCCTGGATCGAGATGCTGGTCCCCTCACCATCCCCGCCACAGGCGGCGAGCGCGGCCGCGACCGGAAGCACAAGCCAGATTGGTTTCATCGCAAAACTCCAAGCGTGTTATTTGAACAATACACTATCGCGCTTTTGTGCACAGGTCAAATCCCGGGGGTGACGCGTTGGTTGCAATGCGGCATGGGCCGCGCATGGACGCGCTTACCCAGTCTGCCGAGGCCAAGACGCCGGAAAATCGGTCGCCAATCCCGATGGGCGAGTTTGTCGCGCTGATCGCGTCGATCATGGCGCTGACCGCGCTCGGCATCGATTCGATGCTGCCGGCCCTGCCCGCGATCGCCGACCAATTGGGAGTGAGCGAGCCGAACCACCGGCAATATGTGATCACCGCCTTCATGCTGGGCTTCGCCGTCGCGCAGCTGGTCCACGGGCCGCTGGCCGACCGCTTCGGGCGCAAGCCGGTGATCGGCGTCGCGCTGGCATTCTATGTCGTGACGAACCTGGTCGCAGCGAGCGCTAACAGCTTCGAACTGCTGCTGGTGGCGCGTGCTGCGAGTGGCGCGGCGGTTGCGGCCGGCCGCGTCGTCACGGTGGCGCTGGTGCGCGACTGTTTTCAGGGGCGCGCGATGGCGCGGGTGATGAGCCTCGCGTTCATGACCTTCATGGTCGTGCCCGTGCTCGCGCCCGCATGGGGCCAGTTGATGGTGATGCTGTTCGATTCGTGGCGGATCATCTTCGCGGGGATTGGCACGATCGCCGCCATCGTGCTGGCCTGGTTCCTGATTCGCATGCCCGAAACGCTGGACCCAGCCTCGGTTAATCGGCTCGACCTCAAGGAAATCTGGCGCGGCTACCGCATCATGTTCCGCGACCGCTGGGCCGTGGGCTATACCTTTGCCAGTTGCGCCATTTCCGGCTGCTTCTTCGCATTCATCGGTTCGATCCAGCAAATCGTCTATGACGTGTTCAAGCGGCCCGAGCTGCTGACCGTGGTGTTTGCATCGATCGCCGGGCTGATGGCGGCAAGCGCCTTTGCCAATTCGCGGCTGGTGATGCGGTTCGGGATGCGCTTCCTGTCACACTTCGCCATCGTCGCGACCACGCTGCTCGCGGCAATCCACCTCGCGATCATCCTGTTTTACGGGGAAACGCTGTGGATTTTCATCGTGCTGCAGGCGCCGATGATGGCCGCGATGGGCCTCGCCAACTCGAACTTCTCCGCCATGGCGATGGAGAATATGGGCGAGATCGCCGGGCGCGCGTCGAGCCTTCAGGGATTCATCGCCACGCTTGGTGCGGCTGTCCTGGGAGCGGTAATCGGCCAGGCCTTCGATGGGACGACCGTGCCGCTCTATATCGGCTTCACCACGCTGGGCCTGACGGCGCTGGTCATCGTGTTCGTCACCGAGCGCGGCAAATTGTTTCGCCGCAGCTGACGCCGTCCGTCGCACCGCACGGAACCAGCCGCCCCGCCCACCGTTCGCGCCTTCAGTTGAATGCAAGGAGACGGCAATGGGTGGTCACCAGGTGCAAGGTCATGGAACCGGCGATGACGGCTATGACGAAGACGGCTATGACGAAAGCCAGCGCGCGGAGATTCTGGAAGCAACGGTCGGCGGCCCCGGCAACGGCACGCTGCTGACCGATCTTGCGCCAGATCTCGGTGCGGAGATCGATGCGGATGAAGACGAAGATGCGGTCCTGCTGGCAGCGGACGACGTGGCGGATGAAGCCATTGGCGACCCCGACGAAGATGAAGACGCGATCGAGGATTCGCTGCAGGAGGACTTCGAGGACGGCGAGATCGACGACGACGATATCGATGATTCCGAGGCCATAACACTGAACCCGTAACACCGGCCGATTGACAGAGCGCGGGTCACGACCGACCGTGGCGTGGAGAGGAGCCGCGCCATGGCCACGGACCCGCGCATTGACGCCTATATCGACCGACAGGCCGACTTAGCCCGACCGATCCTGACCTGGCTGCGCGCACGCGTCCACGCCGCCTGTACGGAGGTCGATGAAAGCATCAAATGGGGCATGCCGTTCTTTTCATATGGTGGCCGCCCGCTTGCCAACATGGCCGCGTTCAAAGCCCATGCCGGCTTTGGTTTCTGGAACCGCGACCAGACGGCGACCGGGAAAGAGGGTGAAGCGATGGGCCAATACGGCCGGATCACATCGCTCACAGATTTTCCCGACGCGGCGGCGATGGAGGCGCAGATCCGCTCCGTCATCGCACTGATCGAGTCGGGCGTGGTGCCGCGACGGGCCGCCACAGTGCCCAAGGCCGAAGCCGAAATTCCCGCTGCTCTTGCCAAAGCGCTGGTGCGTGATCCTGCAGCCGTCGCCGCGTTTGATGCCTTTCCACTAAGCTGTCGCCGCGAATATTGCGAGTGGATCGCCGAAGCAAAGCGCGACGCGACACGCGACAAGCGCGTGGCCGAGGCAATCGCGTGGATTCGCGACGGCAAGCGCCGCAACTGGAAGTATGAGCGCGGTTAATCGTTGCGCTCGGCCCCGCTTGTGGCATGATACATCATCACGTTATGTGAGGAGGTATCGATGCCCCGTGCTCTTGCCTATCGCCGCGCTGCGGATGCCGAACCGTTCAGCGCGCTCAACATCACCCCGCTGATCGACGTCATGTTGGTACTGCTGATCATGCTGATCGTCACCATCCCGAGCATGACCCACAAGGTGCCAGTCGACCTGCCGCAGGGCGACAGCGTTACCCCACCGGGCCTACCGCATCGGCTCGACATCACCGCCGACGGTTCGTTGCTTTGGGACGGCGCCCGGATGACGGACGCGCAATTGCCTGGGCGACTGGCAGCCGGGGTTGCGGCCGACCGCGCGTTGCTGATCCAGACCGACGAAGCCACACGCTATGCGCGGTTCGACGACGTGCTGGCCCAGGTGAAGCGCGCGGGTGTCACCAAGCTGGCTTTTGTCGGTAACGAACGGATGAAGATCGACTGATCCAACGCCTGTTTGCAGCGCGGCGAAGTTACCGTAAACGTCAATGATGCCCCGTTTCACCAAGACGATCACCGCCGCGCCCGAGGACATAGACGAGCTTGGCCATGTCAACAATGCGGTGTGGGTTCGCTGGATTCAGGACGTGGCGGTTTCACACTGGGCTGCGGTCGCCGCACCCGAGCATCGCGACGCCTATGTCTGGGTCGTGACGCGGCATGAGATCGACTATCGCGGCAATGTGAGTGTTGGCGAGACGGTGACGGCCGAAACCTGGGTGCCCGATCCGCCAAAGGGCGCGCGGTTCGACCGCCATATGCGCTTCACCGATGCCGATGGCCGGGTGAAGGTCGAGGCGGTATCGACCTGGGCGATGCTCGATCGCGCCACCGGGCGACTCGTGCGCGTGCGACCGGAGATTGCGGCACCATTCCTCGATTAATCTGCAGTTCAGGTAAAACGGTGTCCGCTGCGTTCTACTCAATCCGGAGAGTCGATATGCGCTACGCCCTAATTGCTCTTCCCCTCGTCGCTCTTTCCGCGCCCGTTACGGCGCAGAACCTTGTCGGCCCGACCCATACCGGAAATGCCGATGCGGGCATGTATGGCATTCCGCCGACGCCGGTTTCACCCTTTCTGGCTCCCCAGCGCGTTCGTACCGGCGATGCGCCGATGGAACGCCTCGTGTCGAACGAAGTGGTGCTCGATCGAAAGGGGTATCGTATTGGCAAGATCGAGACGGTCGCCGCAGACGGCGTCGTGATCCGTCACAGCCGGGGCGCAACTAAAGTGCCGCTGGACTCGATCGGCATCGACAGCTGGGGCGTGCTGCGCATGAACGTCTCGGCACGCCAGTTTTTGGCTAAGGCCAGCGCGGACTCCTGATCGAGACCGCTTAGCCGCTGTTGCGCAGCGCGGTCGCGATCGCGTTGATCGACAGCAGGATGCCCTGTTCGATCTTCGGATCGGTCTCGCCCGCGCGATGGCGCTTGAGCAACTCGACCTGCAGCAGGTTGAGCGGCTCGATATAGGGTAGCCGCAGCTTGATCGACGTTTCCAGCGCGGCGTGCTTTTCGAGCAGCCGCGTCTGGCGGGTCACTTCGAGCAGCTGGTCATGCGTCGTGCGCCAGCCATCGCGGATATCGCCGAAAATGCCGTCAGCAAGCGCGCGGTCCTCGACCAAGGCGGCGTAGCGCTCGGCAATGCCCATGTCGGACTTGGCCAGCACCATTTCCATGTTCGCCAGCGTCGAGGCGAAGAGCGGCCAGCCCGCCGCCATCTCGCGCAGCAGACCGCGGTCGGGGAAGGCCGCCAGCGCCTGTCCGACGCCATACCAGCCGGGCAGCATGACCCGCGCTTGCGCCCAGCTGAACACCCATGGAATCGCGCGCAAATCCTCGATCGCGTCGCTCTTCTTGCGGCTCGCCGGGCGGCTGCCGATCTTGAGGCCGGCGATTTCGGCGATCGGGGTGAGCTGGCGGAAGAAGGTGGTGAAACCGTCGGTGCCATAGACGAGGCCGCGATAGGCTTTGAACGCAGTGGTCGAGAGCTCTTCCATCGCGGCTTCGAACCGCGCGGCGTCGGCATCCGACAGCCGTTGCGGCTCAAGGCTGGCCAGCAGAGTCGCTGATGCCATCGCCTCCAAATTGGTCTGTGCGCTCTCGCGGGTCCCGTATTTGGCGGCGATCACCTCGCCTTGTTCGGTGATACGGATACGGCCCTGCACCGTGCCGGGCGGCTGCGCCTGGATCGCCGCGAAGGACGATCCGCCGCCACGCCCGACCGCGCCGCCACGGCCGTGGAACAGCTGCATGCCGATCCCGGCCTCCTCGAACACCGGGCGCAGCGCGGTCGATCCCTTGCTCAGCCCCCAGGTCGAGGTGAGGTAACCGCCATCCTTGTTCGAATCGGAATAGCCGATCATCACTTCCTGATGGCCACGCGCGGTGGCGATCGCCGCGACCTCGGGCAGCGCGAACCAGGCGCGCATGATGTCGGGACCGGCTTCGAGATCGCCGATCGTCTCGAACAGCGGCACCGCCATGATATGCGCCTGCGCCGGTTCGCCCGGAATGTAGAGCCCGGCTTCCTTGAGCAGGACATGGACTTCGAGCAGGTCGGACACCGACTGCGCCATCGACACGATATACTGGCTGATCGCCGCGCGGCCGTAGCGGGCGTGGACCTCGGCAGCGGCATTGACGATTGCGAGTTCCGAGGCTGTTTCGTCGGAATAGTCGGCGTAGCGGCTGGTCAGCGGGCGCGGGCTCGCCAGTTCGCGGCGGAGAACCGCGATGCGCGCGTCTTCGTCGAGCGCGGTGTAATCGGCCTCGACCCCGGCAACCTTGAGCAGTTCGGCGACCACGCGCTCATGCACCGCGCTGTTCTGGCGCATATCGAGTGTGGCGAGGTGGAAGCCGAAGATATCGACCGCGCGGATCAGTCGCCCGAGCGACCCGCTCGACGCCAGCGTCTCGCCACCCTGCGCGGCCAGCCCCTTGGCGATGGCCGACAGATCGGCGCGGAACGCCGCCGGGTCGGGATAACGCTCGCCCTTCAGCGCGCCGGGACGCGACGGCGCTTTGCCGGTGAGATCGCGATAGGTGGCGGCGAGGCGGGCATAGATGCCGGNGATCGCCCGCCGATAAGGCTCATCGCTGCGGCTCGCGGCATCGTCGCCGCTGGCGTCGGCAAGCGCCTGCACCCCGGCGTCGATCTGCGCATGATGCGCCGAAATCGAAATCTCCGCGCCCAGCGCGTGGACCGCGTCGAGATAATAGGTCAGCACCGTCTCGGCCGAGCGCGCCATGGTGAGGCGCATCGAATCGGCGGTAACGAACGGATTGCCGTCGCGGTCGCCGCCGATCCAGTTACCGGGGCGCAGGAAGGCCGGCACGCGGCTGCCCAGCGCGCGGTCCCACCGGGCATAGAGCGCGGGCAGGGTCGGCAGGAACACGTCGCGCAGATAGGACAGCGCATTTTCGATCTCATCGGCGACGTAGAGCCGCTCGAACCGCAACACGCGGGTCTGCCACAGCAGCGCGACCTGCCGCACGATCGCCTCATCGACCAGATCGCCGTCCTGCGTTTCGGTGACGCCCTGATCCTTTTTCCGCATCAGTTCTGCGATGCGGTTGCGGTGGTCGAGCATCGACTTGCGCCGCACCTCGGTCGGGTGCGCGGTCAGCACCGGCGCGACGAGCGCATCGGCAAGTAGTTCGGCGATCCGATCCCGCCCGATGCCATGTTCCTTGAGCTTGGCCACCGCATGCTCGATGTCCGCGCCCGGCTCCGCCGCAATGCCCTGACGGTCCTCGGCCAGGTTGGCGAGCATCGAAAACAGCATGAAGCTGCGTACGAAATCGAGCGTTTCGTCGAGGCTGAGGCTATCGAGGCCCGGGTCGATCGAGTCCGCGCCCGCAATTCCGCGATGCCGGTCGACCGACGCCGACCGGATATATTCGATCCGCCGGAACAGCGCCTCGCCGCCATAGGCACGGATCACGTCGCCAAGGACGCGGCCAAGGAAACGGACATCGGGATTGTTGGTGATCGGGGGTGCACTGGCCATGTCGCGCGTGCTGCACTGCAAGATGGATCGCGTCAACGAGTCCGTAACGCCAGTTACCAATCGCACGCCAATGTGAATTTTGCGCGCGATGACAGCGTTGGCGGGCATCGACAAGCCTGCCTCGCACTCCTATCGCCGCCATCATCCAAGGCAGAACAGGATCCGCCAGCCCCATGCAAACCGCCAGCCAGGTTCTCGACCGCGTTCTCGTCCTCGAAATGGTCCGTGTGACCGAAGCCGCCGCCATCGCCGCGTCGACGCTGACCGGTCGCGGCGACGAAAAGGCCGCCGATGCCGCCGCGGTGGAGGCGATGCGCGCTTCGCTCAACGAGCTGTACATGGATGGCACCGTCGTGATCGGCGAGGGTGAGCGCGATGAAGCGCCGATGCTGTATATCGGTGAGAAGGTCGGATCGGCGCCGGGCAAGGGGCCGAAGATCGACATTGCGCTCGATCCGCTGGAGGGCACCACGATCTGCGCCAAGGCTGGTCCCAATAGCCTCGCCGTCCTCGCCATTGCCGAGGAGGGCAATCTGCTCAACGCCCCCGACGTGTATATGGACAAGATCGCGGTCGGCCCGGGCTATCCGCCGGACGTGATCGACCTCGACAAATCGGTCACCGACAATATCTGCGCGATCGCCGCCGCCAAGGGCGTGGAGCCGCGCGAGATCATCGCATGCGTGCTCGACCGCCCGCGCCATGAAAAGCTGATCGCGGAGCTGCGCGCGCTAGGCTGCGGCGTGGTGCTGATCGGCGATGGCGACGTCGCTGGCGTCATCGCAACGACCGATCCCGACACGACGATCGACGTCTATATGGGCCAGGGCGGCGCGCCCGAGGGTGTGCTCGCTTGCGCCGCGCTGCGCTGCGTTGGTGGGCAGTTCAAGGGCCGGTTACTGTTCCGCAACGAGGATGAGCGCAGCCGTGCGCGCAAATGGGGCATCACCGACCTCGACAAGCAATATGACCTGTCGGAACTGGCCAAGGGCGACTGCATCTTCGCCGCGACGGGCGTGACCGACGGGTCGCTGCTGCAGGGCGTGAAGCGGAAGAAGGGCAAGATGACGACCGAGAGCGTCGTGATGCGCGCCAGCAGCGGCACGGTGCGCTGGGTCAAGGGCGAGCATCGCATCGATTGATGGGCGTCGCGCTCTTCGACGCCGTCCTGCTCATCGCGCTGATCGGCGCGTATCTCTGGTATATTCGTGGCGACCGCAGCGGGCGGGCGCCCGTCGACCGGATCACCAGTTATCGCCGCTGGATGCTCCGGGCGCCGCTTGCGTTCGGGGCGAGTGCGCTGGTCGCGCTGCTGCTCACCGGCCGTTGGGATGCGTTCGCGGTACTGCCGCCCGAATTTGCGCCGCTGATCCCCGGCGCGCGGCGGCTCGCGGGGTTCGGCGACAATGTCGTGCATCTCAAGGTTGCAGTGCTGGCGGGATTTGCGGCCGGGGCAGTGATTGGGCTGGGCATCGCTTGGTGGCGCGCGCATCGCGGTCAGCGGCAGCTGATGTCGGGAAAGTTCGCTGCGTTGCTTCCGCGCACGGCCGGCGAGACCGGCTGGACCGCCGCGCTCGGGGTCACGGCTGGCGTGGTCGAGGAGCTATTCTTCCGCCTTGCCCTGCCGCTGTTCGCGGCGCTGGTCACGGGCGATGCGCTGCTCGGCATGGCGCTCGCCACGGCATTGTTCGCCTATGCGCACCGCTATCAGGGTTGGGCGGGTGTCGCGGCATCAGCACTCGTCGGCGTGACGGTTGCGATCCTTTACCTTGCCACCGGCCAGCTATGGTTCGCGATGCTGGTCCACGCGCTGCTCAACCTCAACGCGCTGGTGCTGCGGCCGCTGCTGGTGCCCGTCAGTTCTTCAGCCGCCAGCCGCTCTTGAAGATCCAGCCGATCACCGCGAGGCAGACGATCAGGAACGCGGCGGTGAAGCCCAGGCTCACGCCAATCGCGACATCGCCCTTGTCGAAGAATGCCCAGCGAAAGCCGCTGACCAGATAGACGACCGGGTTGGCGAGGCTCACCGTGCGCCACGGCTCGGGCAGCATGTTGATCGTGTAAAATGCGCCGCCCAGGAAGGTCAGGGGCGTGACGATCAGCGCCGGGACGAACGACAATTGCTCAAACCCCTTGGCCCAGATCCCGATGATGAAGCCCAGCATCGAAAAGGTGACTGCGGTCAGCACCAGCATCGTCAGCATCATGAACGGATGCGCGATCGGCACATCGACGAACGCCATCGCGGTGAACAGGATGATCAGGCCGATCGCGATCGACTTGGTCGCCGCCGCGCCGACATAGCCTATCACCATCTCCCACGCCGTCACCGGCGCGGACAGCAGCTCGTACACGGTGCCGGTGAACTTGGGAAAGTAGATGCCGATCGACGCGTTCGAGATCGACAGCTGCAACAGGTTCATCATGATCAGGCCGGGCACGATGAAGCTGCCGTACGAGACCCCGTCCAGCTCCTGCATCCGCGACCCGATCGCACCGCCGAATACGACGAAGTAGAGTGCGGTCGTGATGACCGGCGTGACCAGGCTCTGCCACAGGGTGCGCAGCGCGCGCGCCATTTCGAAGCGATAGATCGCCCAGACGCCGTGATGGTTGAATCCCTTCACGCCGCTTCCTCCCGCTTGGCCGCCACAAGGTCGACGAAAATGTCCTCAAGGCTCGACTTGGATGTGTCGAGATCCTTGAACGCGATGCCCAGCTCGCCGAGCTTGCGCAGCAGCGAGGGGATCCCAGTCCGCTCCGCCTGCGCATCGAAGGTGTAGCGCAGCCGCGTCCCTTCATCGGTCAGCGTCAGCTGCCATTCGGCAAGTTCGGGCGGGATCACCGTCATCGTCTCGACCAGCGACAGGTCGAGTTCGCGCTTGCCGAGCTTCTTCATCAGCACGGCCTTGTCCTCGACCAGCAGCAATTCACCCCTGTTGATCACCCCCACCCGGTCGGCCATCTCCTCGGCCTCTTCGATATAGTGGGTGGTCAGGATGATCGTCACGCCGCGTTCACGCAGGCGGTGGACCAGCTTCCACATGTCGCGGCGCAGTTCGACATCGACGCCGGCGGTCGGTTCGTCGAGGAACAGGATGTCGGGCTCGTGCGCCAGCGCCTTGGCGATCAGCACGCGGCGCTTCATTCCGCCCGACAGCTCCATGATCTTGGAATTGCGCTTGTCCCACAGCGACAGGTCCTTCAGCACCTGTTCGATGTGCGCGTCATTGGCGGGGCGACCGAACAGGCGGCGGCTGTAGCGGGTGGTCGCCAGCACGGTTTCGAACATGTCGACCGACAATTCCTGCGGCACCAGCCCGATCATCATGCGCGCGGCGCGGGCGTCGGCGATCGCGTCGTGCCCGCCGACGCTGATCGTTCCGGACGAGGGCGTCACGATGCCGCAGATGATGCTGATCAGCGTCGTCTTGCCCGCGCCGTTCGGACCGAGCAGCGCGAAAATCTCGCCCTTGTTGATGTCGAGATCGACCGCGCCGAGCGCCCGATGCCCGGAGGCATAGGTTTTGCTGACGGCCCGAACGGAAAGAATGGGTTGCATGCATGGCCCCCTGCATGTGGAGGCCGCCATCTAGGGATGGGACAAAGCCCGAACAAGGCCGGGGCGCTATTTCCCTCTGCGCCGGGCGGTTTGGACGGCTTCCTTCAGAACCTCGTACGGCACCATCCCGGAAATGACCTGTTCCCCGATCACCCAGCTGGGGGTGCCGGTGACGCCCAGCTTGCTGGCGACGTCGAGATTGCGCGCGACCTCCGCCTCGACCGGGGCGCTGCCGATCGCCTGCTGCGCGCGCGCGACATCGAGCCCGGCGGTGGCGGCGGCGGCATTGATCGACGCCTCGCTCAACTGGCCGCCCGAATAAAGCGCCATGTGAAACGGCTTGAACTTGCCCTGCTCGGCGGCGGCGAGGCCCCAGCGTGCGGCGACGCGGCTGCCCTCGCTCAACACGGGAAGCTCGCGATAGACGATGCGGACCTTGGGGTCCTCTGCCACCAGTCGCGCGATCATCGGCAGGCTGGCGCGGCAATAGCCGCAGGCATAGTCCATCCACACCGATACGGTGACGTCGCCCGACGGATTGCCCTCCCACGCCCCGGCATAGGCGTCAAAGATCGCGGCGCGGTTGGCGGCGACTGCCTTGCCGCTTTCGCGCTCCTGCAGCCGCTTCATCGCTTCGGGCAGGATTTCCGGATTTTCGAGGACATAGTTGCGTACGACCTGACCGATCGCCTTGTCATCGCGCGCGGCCTGATCGGGGATCAGCGCCTGGACGCCGACCACCACAAGGCCCCCGACCACGCCGGACAGCACCAGGGTGCCGGCCAGCGCCAGCGGGCTCTTCGCCAGTTTTTCGATCACTTGCGCTTCCTGTCCTGCATCATCGCCTGGCCCGCCATGACGATGTCCTGCGCGCGAATCCAGTCGGGAGTACCCTGCGGCAATCCGGCCATTGCCGCCTGTGCACTGGGGACCGCGCGACCGATATCGCCGATCATGCTGGCACGTTCGGCGGTGGCCAGCGCAGCCCGCGCGCTGTCGCCCTTGCGCTCATACAGCATACCGAGCTGGTACCAGGCGAACGGGTTTTCCTTGTCGCGCACCACCGACTGGCGCAGCACCGTCTCTGCCTCAGCCAGATGCGCCGGATCCTCGGTCGCGAGCAGCGCATGGCCGAAGGTGGTGGCGATCAGCGGCTGAAAATTGGTCTTTGCCGTCGCGGCGCGCAGCGGGGCCAGCGCATCGCGCGGCTTGCCGGATTCGAGCAGGATCTGCCCCTCCAGCTCCAGGAAATAGGGGTTTTCGGGTTCGGCGCGGACCAATGCCGCGGCTTCGCCCGCCGCTTCCTTGGGATAGCCGCCGAGATGATAGGCATAGGCCCGGGCATAACGCGCGGTGACGCTGGTATCGGTTGCCGGGTAGCGGCGCAGCGTATCCTTCGGCTCGGTGACATAGCCGCGCAGCTTGGCCTGCACGCGCTTGAACCGCGCTTCGATCTGCGGATCGCTGGGCTTGTTCCATGCCGGATCAGCCTGAAGATCGGCGGTCAGCGTGGCGATGCGGTCGCCCGACATCGGATGGCTCATCACATAGCTGGTGTCACTGCCGCGCTTGAGGCCCCAGCGATATTCCTGCTGCTGCAGCTTCTTGAAGAAATCGAGCATGCCGCGCCCGCTGACGCCCGCGCCGGACAGGAACTTGGCTCCGGCGGCGTCGGTCGTCGCCTCCTGCGCGCGACTGAAGGCGAGATAATTGCCCATCGCGGCGCGCTGCCCGAGCTGCATCAGACCCATCCCGGCGTCAGCGGAACCCGCCGCCATCGCCGCCGCGCCGAGCAGCAGGCTGAGGATGGTGATGCCGGTCGCGCCCTTCCCCATCCGATCGCCCAAGGGCACGTGGCCGCCGGTGATATGGCCGATTTCATGCGCGATCACGCCCTGCACCTCATTGGCGCTGGAGGCAGCGTCGATCAGGCCGGAATGGATGTAGACGGTCTGTCCGCCCGCGACAAAAGCATTGATCGACTGGTCGTTGATCAGGACGATGCGGACATTGGCGGGCGACAGGTTCGCCGCCTTGATGATGTCGCGCGACATATCGGCGAGCAGCGCCTCGGTCTCCGCGTCGCGCAGGATCGATTGGGCATAGGCTGGGCTGGTGATGCACAGCAGCAGCAGCGCGAACAGGGATACAAGCCGCTTCATGCCGCCCATCATGGTGGTTTTTCCCCCGCGATCAACCGTCGGCACGACGGGACGCCATTTTGGCGGCTTGGCCCGGGCGCCATGAACCCGCGATGAAAAAAGGGGCGGGAGCATCGGCCCCCGCCCCTGTTTTCGCGATCAGGCCCCGAAGGTGCGCTGCCACCAGCCGCCGCGACGCGGCGCGGAGTCGCTCTCCCCGCTTTCGGCGGCCGCCTCTACCGGCGCAGCTTCAACGGCCTCAGCCGGTGCCGAGTCGGCATCTGCGGCCGGGGGAGCGAGGTCCTGCGTCACTTCCGCAGCCGGAGCTTCGTCCGCCTTTTTGCGACGGCTGCGCTTGGGCTTGGCAGGCGCTTCGTCTACGACGGGAGCCTCGATCGCCTCCTCGGCCACCGGCGCTTCGACCGGTGCGGTTTCGGCGGCGGGAGCTTCCTCGCCCTTCTTGCGGCGCGTCCGCTTGGGCTTTGCGGGCGCTTCCTCGGCCACCGGGGCCTCGACCGCAGTGTCCACCGGAGCTGGCTCGGCCGCCTCGACCGTTTCGCTGACCGGGTCGGCATCCGCCTTTTTGCGACGGCTGCGCTTCGGCTTGGCCGGGGCTTCCTCGGCCACCGGCTCGGTCACCGGATCGACAACCTCGGCCTCGACCGGAGCCGCGTCCTCAGCGTCGGCGGCGCCGGACTCGATGCCGGTATCCTCACCGCCGGTGCCGCGACGACCGCCGCGACGACCGCGACGGCGGCGCTTGCGGCCCTCGCCTTCGCTTGCGGCGACCGGAGCATCCGCACCGGCGTCAACCGTCTCGACCGAATCAGCGTCGGTGTCAGCGCCTTCGTCAGCGTCCTCGCCGTCGCTTCCCTGCTCGGCACCCTCACCATGCGGCGCATCGCCATCCTCGCGACGGCCGCGGCGTCCGCGACGGCGGCGACGGCGCTTGCNGCCCTCGCCGTCACCCTCGGCGCGCTCGCCACGGTCACGACGCTCACGCGGGGCGCGGGCTTCGACCTCTTCTTCCTCTTCGTCTTCCTCTTCGTCGATCTCGTCGACGATGTCCTCTTCGATCTCCTGGATCGCGGCTGCGAACTTCGGCGCGTGCGCGGGCGGCGGGCCGCTCGCCTCGACCGACATGCGCGCGCCTTCCAGTTCGCCGTCCGACAGGATCTCGACGCGGACGCCGTAGCGATCCTCGATCTCGGCGATGTCGGCGCGCTTGTTGTTGAGGACGTAGAAGGCCGCTTCCTGGCTGCAGCGCAGCGTGATGTGCGAGCCGCGACCGCGTGCCGCCTCATCCTCGATCAGGCGCAGCGCGGACAGGCCCGCCGACGATGCGGTGCGGACCAGACCCGTGCCTTCGCAATGCGGGCACTGGCGGGTCGAGGCCTCGAGCACGCCGGTGCGCAGGCGCTGGCGGCTCATTTCCATCAGACCGAACGCGCTGATCCGACCAACCTGGATGCGGGCGCGATCGTTCTTCAGCGCCTCCTTCATCGCCTTCTCGACCTTCCGGACGTTGGACGAATGATCCATGTCGATGAAGTCGATGACGACGAGGCCGGCCATGTCGCGCAGCCGCAGCTGGCGCGCGATTTCCTGCGCGGCCTCAAGGTTGGTGGCGGTCGCGGTCTGCTCGATCGAATGTTCGCGGGTCGAACGGCCCGAGTTGATGTCGATCGACACCAGCGCCTCGGTCGGGTTGATGACCAGATAGCCGCCGGATTTCAGCTGCACCACCGGGTGATACATCGCCGACAATTGCTCCTCGACCCCGGCGCGCTGGAACAGCGGCACGGCGTCACTGTAATGCTTCACCTTCTTGGCGTGGCTCGGCATCAGGAGCTTCATGAAGTCCTTGGCCTGGCGATAGCCTTCATCGCCCTCGACGATCACCTCGTCGATATCCTTGTTATAGATATCGCGGATCGCACGCTTCATCAGGTCGCTGTCGCCATACACCAGCGCCGGCGCGGACGATTGCAGCGTCTTCTCGCGGATCTCGTCCCACAGCCGGGCGAGATAGTCGAAGTCGCGCTTGATCTCGGTCTTGGTGCGCTGGAGCCCGGCAGTGCGGACGATGCAGCCCATCGACGGCGGCAGCTTGAGGTCCGCCATGATCGTCTTCAGACGCTTGCGGTCGGCGGCGGAGCTAATCTTGCGGCTGATCCCGCCGCCATGCGCGGTGTTGGGCATCAGCACGCAGTAACGGCCGGCGAGCGACAGATAGGTGGTCAGCGCCGCACCCTTGTTGCCGCGCTCTTCCTTGACGACCTGAACCAGCAGCACCTGACGGCGGCGGATCACGTCCTGGATCTTGTAGCGGCGGCGCAGATTCATGCGGCGCTGGCGCAGCGCCTCGACCTGATCGTCACTGCCCTTGCGACCACGGCGGCGACGGCCCTTGCCATTATCGCCCTCGCCTTCGCCCTCGGCAGTCTCGCCACCCTCTTCGTCTTCGTCGGAGGGACGCTCGACCACTTCGACGTCGCCATCCTCGTCGTCATGGTCGTGATCGTCGCTATCGTCCGCCTCGCGCAGCGCGGCTTCCTCGGCGGCATGCTCGGCCTCTTCGCGCAGCAGTGCTTCGCGGTCTTCCTTGGGGATCTGATAATAATCGGGGTGGATTTCGCTGAACGCCAGGAAGCCGTGGCGATTGCCGCCATATTCGACGAACGCCGCCTGCAGCGACGGTTCGACGCGGGTCACCTTGGCAAGATAGATATTCCCCTTGAGCTGCTTGCGCTCGGCACTCTCGAAATCAAACTCCTCGATTCGATTTCCTTTGACGACGGCCACGCGGGTCTCTTCCCGGTGGCGTGCGTCGATCAGCATACGCATGGTCATTAGTTGGTCTCCGGGCGCGCCAGGCGGGTGTCAGCCGCGGCGCGCGAACAAGATTGCGCCCCATCAAATTGGGGGCGCAGGGGTTTGGTGATGCCTCTGCTGCATTGGCACGGCCGGACCCGTGGGTGCCCGCCTCCGCCGCCTCGCGCGCGACCGCCTGAGCGGTGCGATGCGGGATGGACGGAAATTGCCTCATGCAGCGTCAACCTGAATTACCGGGCCAAATGCGCCCGGCGATGGATACCGAATAACCCAAATCGGGATCGGTCGACACGATGCCTAGCATCGGTGTGGCCGCGCGGCAACATTTCGCGTGCGATGCAAAAACAACGCTCCGCTCCCGGCAAGCCTTTGCCGCTTGCCGGCAAAAAGATGCCGAATGCCGGGTTAACCGCAAGGCTTCACCGCGCCGGAAGGTCCGGGTGATTATTCCGGTCGCGTCAGGGAGAATATATTTTGTGAGTATGAGTGCATGCTTTTGGGCTGGACCCCCCCCAGCCCGGCGCGGCATATCGCCCGGGTGTCTTTTTTCCTTGCCCTCCTCGCCGGGTTTTTAAACGGCGCGCCGAGTTGGGCAGGAACCATACGTGCCATCGACGTGCAGTCGAACCGGATCGTCATCCGGTTTGACGAACGCGTCGCCGGTGCCAGCAGCTTCGTTCTGGCAGGTCCGAACCGGATCGCGCTGGACCTGATGGGTGCGCGCCCCGGTGCTGCGCCCGAGCAGACACGTGGACCGGTCGCTTCAGTGCGACAGGCCGCGCAGGGCGATGGCGCGCGCGTCGTGTTCGATCTGGCGCGCCCGGCAATCGTCACCGATGGCAAGTTCGGCGCCGACGGGTCGACGCTGACGCTGGAACTGCGCACGGTGGACGAGGCGCGCTTCGCCCGCGCCGCTGCCGAAGGCCGGCTGAGCTTCCTGCCACCGTTCAGCTTCGTGCGGGCATCATCCCGGCACAGCTACAGCGTGTCGGTGCCGGTACCACCCAAGCCGATGCCGTTTGCCATGCCGCGCATCTATGGCGCCGACGATGATCGCCCGCTGGTGGTGATCGACCCCGGCCATGGCGGGCATGACCCCGGCGCGATTTCCGCCGACGGCATTCAGGAAAAGGAGCTGGCGCTCAAGATTGCCAAGGCGATCCGCGACGAACTGGTCGCGTCGGGCCGGGTGCGCGTCGCGCTGACGCGGGAGGATGACCGCTATCTGGTCCATCGCGACCGGTTCGAGGTCGCCCGTGCGCTGGGCGCGGCGCTGTTCATCTCGGTCCATTGCGACGCGGCGATGCATCCCGGGGCAAGCGGGGCGACGGTCTACACGCTGTCCGAAGTGGCGTCCGACAAGGAGGCAGCACGGCTGGCGGCGCGCGAGAACAAATCCGACATCCTGGCCGGAATCGATCTGGCGGGCACGAATCGCGACGTCTCATCGATCCTGATCGACCTGACCCAGCGCGAGACGATGAACGCATCGGCCAAGTTCGCCCGGCTGCTGGGTCGGGAGGCGCAAGGCTTGATCCCGGTCAAGGACAGCCCGCACCGCATGGCGTCGCTGCTGGTGCTCAAGGCGCCCGACATGCCCTCGATCCTGTTCGAGGCGGGCTATATCTCCAACCCGAACGACGTCGCGCTGCTCAACACTGCCGAAGGCCGCAAGCGCGTGGCACAGAGCGTTGATCGCGCGGTGGCGATCCATTTCGCGACGCGGATGGCCGCGCGGTAGGAGGCCCTTGCATTCCTCCCCTGCCGCGCAGGGGAGGTGGAAGCGAAGCTGACGAAGAGGCCGCCTCGCAGAGGGCGGAATTTTGCCGAGCTGTTCACGGCCGTCTGCGCGGCCGCCCCTCCACCACCCGCTGCGCGGGCGGTCCCCCTCCCCTCACCCCGTCGCATCCCCCGCTGGCAAGGCGGCGCTTTCCTGCTAAACCCCGCGCCCGATGGCGGACGACACCCAACCCAATTTCGTGCTGAAATTCACGCGTGAGGATGCTGGCGACCGCTTTGCGGCGATCCGCCGCACCTGGTGGTTCAAGCTGCTCGCGTGGCTGGCGCTGCTCGCGGGCGTCGGGACGATCGTGTTGTGGGCGCTGTTCCTGCGCGACCTCCCGTCAGTCGACAAGCTCCGCAGCTACGAGCCGCCGCTGCCGACCAATATCCGCGCCGGTGACGGCACCCCGCTGCGCAGCTACGCCCGCGATCGCCGGGTCGAGCTGTCGTACGAGGAATATCCCAAGCTGCTGGTCGGCGCCTTCCTCTCCGCCGAGGACAAGACCTTTTTCCAGCATAGCGGCGTCGATTATCCGGGCCTGGTCCGCGCGGCGTGGCAGGGGCTGACCAGCGGTGAGACGCCGCGCGGCACGTCCACCATCACGCAACAGGTGGCGAAGAACCTGCTGCTGACCAACGAGGTCAGCTATGTCCGCAAGGCGCGCGAGGCGATCCTCGCCTTCCGCATCGAAAATTCGCTGTCGAAAGAGCAGATCCTCGAACTCTACCTCAACCAGATCGCGCTGGGGCGAAACGCGTTCGGGGTCGAGGCCGCGGCAAACGCCTATTTCGACAAGAGCGTGCGCGAGCTGACGATTCCGCAATTCGCCTATCTCGCGATCCTGCCCAAGGGCCCGAGCAATTACATGCCCGAGCGGCACGAGAAGCGCGCGATCGAGCGGCGCAACTGGGTGCTCGGGCAGATGCGCGAAAATGGCTATATCGATCAGGCGCAGCATGATGCCGCAGTCAGCGCGCCGCTGGGTGCGGTGCCGCGCAAGACGCCCAAGACCGACCCGCTCGGCGGCTATTTCATCGAGGAAGTGCGCCGCCAGCTGATCGACAAGTTCGGCGACGAGGAAACCGACGGCCCGTACAGCGTCTATGCCGGCGGCCTGTGGGTCCGCACGTCGTTCGATCCCGAACTGCAAAAGGCCGCGCAAAAGGCGCTGCGTGACGGTCTGCTCCGCTATGATCGCGGGCGCGGCTGGTCCGGGCCGATGCGCGAAAAGCCGTTCGAGGGCGATGGCTGGCGCAGCGCCTTGCTCAACGAGAATATCGACCTCGATTATGAGGATTGGCGCGCGGCGATCGTCATTTCCAAGACGGCGGGCAGCGCGCAGATCGGCTTTGGTGATGGCCGCACCGGCGTGCTGCCGCGCGGTGGTGCGCAAATGCCGGTGCGGGGCAAGGGCGGCACCGCTTTTGCGGCGCTCAAGCCCGGCGATGTGATCGCGGTCGCGCCCGAGGGCGGCGTGTTCGGCCTGCGATCGGTGCCCAAGATTTCGGGTGGCATGGTGGTGCAGGACCCGCGCAGCGGCCGCATCCTGGCGATGCAGGGCGGCTTCGACGCGACAGTGCAGGCGTTCAACCGCGCGACCCAGGCGCAGCGCCAGCCGGGGTCCACGATCAAGCCGATCGTCTATGCCGCCGCGCTCGAAAACGGGATGACCCCGGCGTCGATCATCGTCGATGGCCCGTTCTGCGTGTGGCAGGGCGCGGCGCTGGGCGAGAAATGCTTCCGCAACTTCGGCAATACGCGGGGTGCGGGGCCGAAGACGATGCGCTGGGGCATCGAACAATCGCGCAACCTGATGACCGTGCAGGCGGCGAACCAGACCGGCATGGACAAGGTCGTTGACCTGATGCAGCGCATGGGCGTCAGCCAGCAGAAATATCCGCCCTATCTCTCCTATGCGCTCGGCGCAGGTGAGACGACAGTGACGCGGATGGTCAACGCCTATTCGATCCTGGTCAACCATGGCCGCGCGCTCAATCCGACGCTGATCGATTTCGTGCAGAACCGCCATGGCAAGGTGGTGTGGCCGGAAAACTGGCGCCCGTGTGACCGCTGCAATATGCCCGATTGGGATGGCAAGCCGATGCCGCGCCCGGTCAATCGCGCGCGCCAGGTGCTCGACGCGATGAGCGCGTATCAAATGGTGCACATTACCGAAGGCGTGATTCAGCGCGGCACCGCCACGGTCTTGCGCGACCTCAACCGCCCGATCATGGGCAAGACCGGCACCTCGTCCGGTCCGCGCGACGTGTGGTTCATCGGTGGCACGCCGCAGATGATCGCCGGCCTGTACATGGGCTATGACACGCCAGTGAATCTGGGCGGCTATGCGCAAGGCGGCACGATCGCCGCGCCGATTTTCAAGGCGTTCGCACAAAAGGCGTTGGAGAAGGAGGACGTCCTGCCCTTCACCGCGCCGGCCGGCATCCGCATGGTCCGCATCGACCGCACCACCGGCAAGCGGGTCTTCGGCGCCTGGCCCGGCACCGATCCCAAGGGCGCGGTAATCTGGGAAGCGTTCAAGCCCGAGAGCGAACCGCGCCGCCGCAGCCGCCGCGAAGAGGACGCCCCCAAGGCCGAGGTAAAGAAGAAAGCGGTGCAGCAGGACGGACCGCGCGACAGCGACTTCTTGCAACGCGAGGGTGGAATCTACTAGGTCCGCGCTGGCGCGGGCCCCTGGGCCGCGTCAGCGCGGACCATATCCCGGCGCAGGCCGGGATCGCCAGCGTCAGGCAACCGGCGGGCGGCAGGCGCTTCCTCGGGATTCGTTGGGACGTTGGTCGATGTGACGTGGCGGCCCCGGCCTGCGCCGGGGCGACGAGAGTGAATGGCGGCCCCGGTTTGTGCCGGGGCAACGAAGGTTATTTGAAAGGTTTCCCGATGCGCGCCGAAGCGCAGGCATATGCCGACAAGATCAACGCCGCGCTCGCATTGCTGCGCCGCTTCATCGACTGGGACAAGGCGCTGCGCCGGCTCGACGAGCTGAATGCGCGCGTCGAGGACCCGACCCTGTGGGACAAGCCCCGCGAGGCACAGGAGGTGATGCGCGAACGCCGTCGCTTGGACGAATCGATCACCGCGACCCGCGCGATCGAGCGCGAACTGGCTGAAACCAGCGAGCTGATCGAGATGGCCGAGGCCGAGGGCGACGAGGACATGGCGAGCGAGGGCACGCAGGCGCTCGCCGCACTCGCCGCGCGCGCCGAGGAGGACAAGGTGAAGGCGCTGCTGTCGGGTGAGGCCGACGCCAACGACACCTATATTGAGGTCCATTCGGGCGCTGGCGGGACCGAGAGCCAGGACTGGGCCGAAATGCTGCAGCGCATGTACACCCGCTGGGCCGAGCGTCATGGCTTCAAGGTCGAGCTGATGGACTATCACGCCGGCGAGCAGGCCGGCATCAAGTCCGCGACGCTGCTGGTCAAGGGCGAGAATGCCTATGGCTATGCCAAGACCGAAAGCGGCGTGCACCGCCTCGTCCGTATCTCGCCCTATGACAGCTCGGCGCGGCGGCACACCAGCTTCTCGTCGGTCTGGGTCTATCCGGTGATCGACGATTCGATCGATATCGAGATCAACGAAAGCGACCTCAAGATCGACACCTATCGCGCCTCGGGCGCGGGCGGGCAGCACGTCAACACCACCGATTCGGCGGTCCGCATCACGCACGTGCCGTCGGGCATCATCGTCGCCAGCCAGCAGGACCGGTCGCAGCACAAGAACCGGGCGACCGCGATGGGGATGCTGAAGGCGCGCCTCTACGAAGCCGAACTGGCCAAGCGGGAGGCGGCGGCGCTCGGCACCTATTCGGCTAAGACCGAAATCGGATGGGGTCACCAGATCCGTTCCTATGTCCTCCAGCCTTATCAGCTGGTGAAGGATCTGCGCACCGGCGTGACATCGACCGCACCGTCCGATGTGCTCGACGGGGCTCTCGACCCGTTCATGGCAGCTGCGCTATCACAGCGCGTGACCGGCGAGACGGTCGAGGTGGAGGATGTCGATTGAGACTGGCCGGCGCTGCGTTGTTCCTGATCCCGGCGGCGCTGCTTGCCGGTTGTGACGAGACGCGCCCGCGCCCCCAGCCGGAACCGAGCGAAGAACTCGCATTCCCCGCCGCCGACCGCCCGGTCGCACCGATCGTGTCGTCGCGCTGGTCGACCGAAGAGGCGCGCGACCGACTGAACGAGGCCGACACGGTGATGAACATGGCGGACATCCGCCCCGGCACCACGGTCGCGGATATCGGCGCGGGCGAGGGCTATTACACCGTCCGTCTGGCCGCACGGGTCGGGGCCAAGGGCCGCGTGCTGGCGCAGGACATCGTGCCGGGCGTCCGCGATGCACTCGCACAGCGCGTCGCGCGCGACCGACTCGACAATGTCAGCGTGCGGCTGGGCGAGCCGGAGGACCCGAAGCTGCCGGAGAACAGCTTCGACCGCGTGTTCATGGTGCACATGTATCACGAGATCGAATCGCCTTACGAATTCCTGTGGCGCATGCGTCCCTCGCTGCGCCGCGACGGTTTGGTGGTGGTAGTCGATGCGGATCGCGCGACGGAGAATCACGGCACGCCGCGCGCGCTGCTGAAATGCGAATTTGCTGCCGTCGGCTACCGTCAAGTCGCGATTCGCGACATGCCCTCGGCCGGCGGATATCTGGCGATGTTCAAGGCCGAGGGGCCGCGCCCTGAGCCGTCCGCAATCAAGCCCTGCCCCAATCGCCCGAGCGCCAAGGCGAGCGGCGCACCGATGGGCGACGAGTAAGCACTTTCGCTATTCTACCCGCCGGGGGAGGATTATCTAGAGCAACCCCGCCGCGCGAAAGCTCCACATCGCACCGCCCCGCCCCACCACGACATGATCGACCAGCCGCGTATCCACCGCCGCAAGCGCGCGGGCTAGGCGGGCGGTGACCATGCGATCGGCGCGGCTGGGCCAGGCTTCGCCCGATGGATGGTTATGGGCCATCAACACCCGCGCCGCGTCCAGCAGAACCGCATCGGCGACGATCCGGCGCAGCGGCAGCTCCACCGCATCCGCCCAGGGCGAAGTGATGCGCCGGGTACCGATCACGATTCCGCGCGAGTCGCAAAAGGCGAAGACTGCAAGCTCATGCTGCGCATCGGCGATCTCCGCCGCGAGCCGGCTGGCCAGCGCGTCGGGGGGAGCTTCCGGGGAGAGAACGGACAACGCGCCAGCCATGAGGGGAACGTCGCGCGGCGGCTCTGCCGGGTCGAGCGCAACTCGCCCCGGTGCGGACCGGATTACCGCCAAAATGGACTGACCGCGCTTGGCGACCCCCGATGGCTCGGCTAGGCTGATCGACGATGCGGCAATATCTCGACCTGATGGAACGCGCGCTGCGCCATGGCGCGGTGCAGAATGACCGGACCGGCGTGGGGACACGGAGCGTGTTCGGCCACCAGATGCGGTTCGACCTGTCCGAGGGCTTTCCGCTGCTGACGACCAAGAAGCTGCACATCAGATCCATCTTCATCGAATTGCTGTGGTTCCTGCGCGGCGACACCAATGTGAAGTGGCTGCAGGACCGCCGGGTCAGCATCTGGGACGAATGGGCCGATGAACAGGGTGATCTCGGCCCGGTCTATGGCAAGCAATGGCGCGATTGGGAGGCGCCGGACGGCCGCCATATCGACCAGATCAAGGAGCTGATCGAGACGCTCAAGACCAGTCCCGCGTCGCGGCGGATGATCGTATCCGCCTGGAATCCGGGCGAGTTGCACGCGATGGCGCTGGCCCCGTGCCACTGCCTGTTCCAGTGCCATGTCGCCAATGGCAAGCTGTCGCTGCAGCTGTATCAGCGCAGCGCAGACATCTTTCTGGGCGTGCCGTTCAACATCGCGAGCTATGCGCTGCTGACCCATATGCTGGCGCAGCAATGCGATCTGGAGGTGGGCGAGTTCATCTGGACCGGGGGCGATTGCCACCTCTACTCCAACCATGTCGAACAGGCGGAATTGCAGCTGACTCGCACGCCGGGGCCGCTGCCGCGGCTGGAAATCCTGCGCCGTCCGCCGTCGATCGATGCCTATGAATTCGAGGATTTCGCGCTGCACGACTATGTCGCGCAGCCGCATATCAAAGGCGCGGTGGCGGTTTGATCACCTTTCATCTGGCGCGGGCCGATAATGGGGTGATCGGGGTCGATGGCGACCTACCCTGGCGGCTGCCGGCGGACCTCAAGCGGTTCAAGGCGCAGACCATGGGCAAGCCGATGGTGATGGGGCGCAAGACGTTCGAGGGGTTTCCGAGCCCCCTGCCCGGCCGTCGCCATATCGTGCTGACCCGCGATCCCGCCTGGCGCGCGGAGGGAGCGGAGGTGGTGCATTCGGTTGACGAGGCATTGCAGGTCGCGGGCGACGGCGATGTCGCGGTGATCGGTGGGGCGGAGATTTTCGCATTATTTCTGTCGCTTGCGGAGCGGGTCGAGCTGACCGAGGTGCATGTGTCGCCTGACGGCGATGCGGTGGTGCCGGCGTTCGGGGCGGAGTGGCGCCAGGTGGCGCGGGAAGACCATCCCGCCGAGGGCGAACGGCCCGCATACAGCTTCGTGACGCTGGAGCGCCTGCCCTGATCGTCACCCCGGCCTTGTGCCGGGGTCCACTGTGCCGCAGAACCCCAAGCGATCGGATAGGCGGCGCGGTGGATGCCGGAACAAGTCCGGCATGACGAGCTTGGGAGGGGATGCGATGAAAAAATGGCTCTGGGGCGCACTTGCGCTGATCGCGGTGGCCGTCGCCGCCTTCCTCATCCTAGCCCCCGGCATCGTCGAAAAGGACATGAACCGGGTCGTCGCGACCAAGCTGCCCACCGTCACCGACTCGACCCGCAAGCTCCACGCGACGCTGCAGATCGCGGACATGCATGAGGACACCCTGCTCTGGAAAAGAGACGTGCTGGAGCGCGCGTCGCGGGGGCATGTCGATCTGCCTCGGCTGATCGAGGGGAATGTCGCGCTGCAGGTGTTTTCGTCGGTGACCAAGACGCCGAAGGGCCAGAATTACGACGCCAACTCCGCCGAGACCGACAATATCACGCTGCTTGCGGTGGCGCAGTTGCAGCCGCCGCGCACCTGGACCTCGCTGCTCGAACGCTCGCTGTTCCATGCCCAGAAGCTGGAGCGCGCGGCGGCGCGGTCGGAGGGGCGGTTGCATGTGATCCGATCGCCGGGAGAGCTCGATGCGCTGCTGGCAGCGCGGGCGGCGGGGCAGAAGGCGGTCGGCGGGTTGCTGTCGATCGAGGGGCTCCAGAATATGGAGGGCAGACTCGAGAATCTCGACCGGCTCTACAACGCCGGGTTCCGCATGGCCGGCCTCGTCCATTTCTTCGACAATGAGATCGCCGGGTCGATGCATGGCGAGCAAAAGGGCGGACTGACCCCGCTCGGCCGCCAGACGATCGCGCGGATGGAGCAGCTCGGCATGATTGTCGACATCGCCCATTCGAGCCACGCGACCGTCGCCGAGGTGCTCAAGATGGCCAGGCGCCCTGTTGTCTCCAGCCATGGCGGGGTGCAGGCGGTGTGCAAGGTCAACCGCAACCTGAGCGACGACGAGATTCGCGGTGTGGCAAAGACCGGTGGCGTGGTCGGCATCGGATACTGGGACGCGGCGATCTGTGGGACCGAGCCGGAGAAGGTCGCCGCCGCAATCGCGCATGTCCGCGATCTGGTGGGGATCGACCATGTCGGGCTGGGGTCGGACTTCGACGGTGCGGTGACGACCGGGTTCGATACGGCGCAGCTGGTCTATGTGACCCAGGCTTTGGTCGATCGCGGGTTTACGCCGGAGGAGATCGGCAAGGTGATGGGCGGCAATGTGCTGCGGGTGATCCGGGCGGGGATGGCGTCGGCCAACTAAATCCTCCCCGGCACGGGGAGGTGGCAGCGCGTAGCGCTGACGGAGGGGCCCCACGGCAA